>Ga0157364_1000743_pt1 | contig 24430 bp, 9 predicted proteins | sample AttsexASBM2_FD_111476 | JGI IMG/M metagenome (GOLD analysis project Ga0157364, IMG submission 111476) | Fungus gardens microbial communities from leaf cutter ant in Ribeirão Preto, State of São Paulo, Brazil - Atta sexdens ASBM2 | ecosystem: Host-associated > Fungi > Mycelium > Unclassified ...
ACATCAACTTGTTTCCATTTGTTACTGCATTTGGATATTCTGAATTATAAGAATATCTTCTTTAGAATATTTCCTATGTGCGTTACTACGGAGATCGCGTTCTTACTAATGTCGGTTATTGAGCTTAGCAAAGCTTGTCAGTGGATCAGCCTTTGCGAGTGTCAGTGCGATTGCGTGATCTAAACTGTTTCAGTAATGGAATCTATGATACGGTACGTTGCTCTGCGATACAGGCACTCTAATGAGCCAGTTCCTCACCAGAATGTCAAAGGTTAGGTCTCTCAACGTTACAGTAGAAGACTGTTCTAACTTTGATAGTTCATTTCTTGACGTATATTCGCAGGATATGACAGACGACGAGTCATAGAATTAAATGCCATTAAGGTCTGGCCGGAAATAAATAGCAAATATCGTCAGGCTGACCGAACTGGCGATATTGTGGAACCGACACGTTAGTTAATCACTCGCCGATGCATGTTCAACTGCGATAGCACTGTCTAGGAATTCAGGTCACTAAAGCCGTAATGAAGCTTTGCAGGTTAATAGCAAAAGGGATTGATACGACGTTACGCACAATTCGATCATCATCCTTAATTGTCTATGACTTTAAGTTTGAACGACTTTTATACCGATTTTGACTAAATCGATTTGATTAAAGTAATTCTCTTATTAAGTTTGAGAGAAATATTTTTAGTTCGTTAATTTTTATTTAATTGCTTAATATTAAAAAAAACTTTTCCTTATCGTAAAACTATAAATAGAATTAAAAACAACAGAACCAAAAGTAAAAATTATGAACTTAGTCCATTATTTGCTCATAACATCTCATATATCAATTAATTTTCAACTAATCTAATTTTACTACAGAACTTTGGAGTTAATACACGGTTGCAAGTATGAGCTTAATAACTGAAGGTTGTTGACATGTTGATATATTACGAAATAACGCAATCGTATTACCGAGCGCAAATTCACCACTGCAGCACTGCTATCCCACAAATATCGCTCACTTATGCTGTCAAATAACCAATTATGCTACCCGTATAACAGATAACAGCTAGTGTAACAACGCAAATGATGGATTGTTACTATTAATTTGATAAATCTGATTAACTTCCGTTATACATTAATCCAAATATGAAGTTAGCTTTACAAATACAAAACAAGAATTTATACTTTGTTTGTAAAAAAGAATTGTTGAATAATTTAAGTTAAAAAATTGAAATGTAATAAGAAATAATATTGTGTTATGATAAAAAAAATATATTTTCAAGTCATTTCTCTGATAATCGTAACGCAAAGATAATAATAACGACAAAGACGCGAGAATATTTCAAAATCTTTGTCATCGCACGAGTATTCCTGGTTAGCGAAAAAAAAAACAAGGTACAATGTCAAACATACAATACATAAAATTACTAAATATTATTTTTTATTGCTTGTCGTAAATCTATTGTGTTACATTGTTACTGGCACGCAATGACGTCGTTAAAATTTTCACGAAGCATGTTTGAGAGCAAAAGCCTGCGTATATAAATATTTTATATCATATGGCCTGTCATGTATAATCCATTGGCAGATAGCTGATATCAAATTGATATCCATTTAGTGATCTGTCTCGATAAGTGTCGCGCGCGCGAAAATCTCTCACAGTGACTTGTATTTCGTGAGTAAACATACTCGATAATACCGAATTCGATGTGTGACAAAGTTCCAAACAAAGTTGTTTGGCTTTATGCAACAAAGTTGTATTGTTACAATGCGAATAGTCAAGATAATCAGATAATATTGCCTATGAAATTGCGTTTGTTTTGAATATATTCAAAATTTGATATCACTCGTGAGATTGCTCACTCCTGGCACGCAATATCGAAAGGAATTTGATTACACTGCATAACGTGCAATTATTAATTGCAAGGAACGTAATCGTGCTTGAGGCTTGAGCGTAAATTACAACGAAGGTATCAAACTTGGACGGTCGTAAATGCGTTAAGGCTTGTAGGAGTCACTTTGTGAATATCAATGCGATCAGAGGGATGTATACGAGGTCGGCTATACTCTTGCAATAGTACGGTCAACTACATAACCGCTTATTGCCCGCCAGTTTGTGTCGTTGACGTTGCAACGGAGCAACGTGTCCTTTGTGATTGACGTCTACGCGAGTTTAATACTCGGCGCGTCCACGTCAATTAAAGTTTAGCGGCGTTACACGAGCAGCCGATAACACGACGCACGATGCGTCCGAAAGCAGTCGTGATAAAAGCGCTTGAAAAAATATACGGACCGAAATTCTACGGATACAGGCAGTATCGTTCGATCGCTAGCGTGTGGTTGACATAAGACTTTTAGATTGCGCTGTTAAATTCATAATGTCAAATATCTAACTAACAATAAAACAATGAAGTTAAACAATTTAATCAAAAGAATTGTATAAAATTTGATTCAAATTTAGTTCGTTACTTACTAAGTTGTTAATAGAGATACATGTTATGGATTTATTTACGTTGACATACATGAAAGTTGAAGTTAACAAAAGTTTATATAACTCAAGAGATTGAGTTTCTACTCCTTTGATATCTAACAGTATGCGACATGTTTCAGTCGTGTTAAACGGATGGAAATTTTAACAGTGAATAACTACTAAACGTTATATTAGTCAAAAAAGGACTTTTTATAAAAATAAAAAAACAGAAAATGAAGTGACAACTTCCATATTATTTTCCTTTTAATATGTATATTGTATCAGTTTTTTTTTAACTCCATATAAATTCAGGAAATCATATAAAATAAATAAACATATGTTATTACGCTTTACATTAATTTAAATAGAATTTTATTTCAATATATATACATATAAGTCAAAAGGGTACGGACATCAGAGTATTTGATATGCGGCTTTGGGCAACAACGAAATGTTCTTTGAAGTAGTCTCACAAAACTGTTTTCACGTACTTCAAAATTAATTAAAACGTAGCAACATCCTGACGGACGTGTTTAAAAGTTGTTCTCCGCGCATTACGTGGTTAGACTGATTTTATTCTGTGTGAAACGTAATCCGCAATGCTTCCTGACAGGTTGCGTAATTTAGTGCAGACCAATTAAATGTTTCGATAAACTTTGGAAACTTGTATCATTAATTATACGATCACCAAATATCTACTGATTAGGAATACATTATTATATAATTAGTAACATCCGCATCAAGTAACTATCGAATTTGTATTATCTATGATGTTTCGTATCATCATATAGTATATTATCGTTTAATAGTATCAGCAAATATAAATTTATTTAACGTTATTAAAAGGCATTATTAGCTACAGGCGAGAGATGAAAGTTTCAAATTTCAATGAACTGAATTTTTTAAAATGCAACGCGGAGAAAGCTTAAAAGCTTTAAGAGAAACATTCGTTGGAGATAACGAGTATCTCAGGAAAAGTTAACGATTCTTTTCTTTGAGTCATGAAACAAAATATAGATATTTCAATAACTACATGGTTATGCTTTTCGACTATCAGATTTATCGAAAAACGTGAGACCGAAAGCAAAGCCTTTTTGAAAAATGTCGCATCTATAGAATTGTCACATGAAAACTTGTAAAAGTGACGAGAACGCAGAATCGAGGACCATCTGACAATATGGATTTTGAGCAGAAGGTATATGAATTGGTGCGCGAATAGGACAATTCGACAGAGTCTGGTTGCAATGGGTTAATCTAATTTAGCCGCTGCGGGATTTGCGCGAACTATACCTGCGATTCGCGATACAGTGAAACAGCGTAGTTGGTTTAAAGCCGCACTCACGATGAGCTTGTCTTTCACAATTAAAACCAGACTTCCAATTATACAGCTGCAGTAGTAATGTAGCACACTAAGTCATTATATGTTGATATAAATTAAAATTTAATCTCAGCAAATAATAACTTCGAAATGTTGAACATTGTGGAGAAGAAGCATTTCATTCTGATACGTAGATATATATATACAAGCAAGATTATAAAGCTCGACAAACGCTATAATTGAGATTTTTAAATGTCATGTACTACACTAGCCGCGATGAGGTACGTTACATTGTCTCATAACTGCTGTACAATGCCGCGTGTTGCAATTCTGAAGCGCAGCAGGTCTCGAAAACTGACCGTGTCAGAGAATCGGGACGGGTAAACGACGCTGGTTAAATTATTTCACGACCTTCCCATCTCGTTTTTTCTATTCCTGACATAAATGATGATTACGTAGAAAATCCCCGTTGCATTTGAGCGTTAAAAAAAAGAGAAAGAGAAAAAGAAAGGGTGGAAAATCATCTCGTGATCTTTTTGCTGCATCATACACACGCGGAACGGCGTTAATTAACCTGGCGGAGGAATCTTGTCCATTTTCGCGCAATAACTTATCATTCATTAAACACATAACCATTTTAATCTTGTCCTTCCGTGAATACAAAACTGTGAATTTTTATGCACACGTCGCGCTGTTATTATGAAACATTTAACATTTACATCGTATGTATGTACATATATTTTCTGTCTTGTCGATAAATGTAAGAAAAAGAGTCGAGTGCGCTCGCAACGTTGCGACATGTATATCATAATTGCATATACCAATCGATATCGTGTCCGAATGAATCCGAGGATTTGCGAATTTTTATACGAGTCTGCACGGATAAACGCATTTCCTTGAGTTTCCGTAAAATCGACGAAGATATATTTCAAAGTTTCTCTCCACGCGCGAGACGCTCTCGCCTCTGTGAACACTCTCATGAAAGATTTATGCTTACGAAAAGTCCGCTAACGCACACGATGACAACGACAACGACAACGAAACGGTGGCGGTCGACGAACGCGAAAAGCTCGCCTTCGGGAATCAATTTGCGGGATGAATTCAATACCTCGAAACTGGAACGACCGATGTCACTTGGAGGTAAAAGGATCGTACGTCGTGGATTAAATTTTCGAGCAGCAGTAAAATAACGAATATTTGTTTTCGTTTAAATTTGAGATTTCGCTTTTCCAGAATTCGAATTTTGCGATCGCTGGAATTCTGAATTTGTCGTCGTATGAATTCTGTGTCAGATAGGCGAAGATACGGCGTATCTCGCATCGATGCAGCGCGAGCTAGCTAGCTGTTGCATCGCGCAACGCAGGAAAGCGCGCGACGCGGTAACTCGCAGGGCCATCATTTACCATCAAACAGACCACGCATGGAATAATATACAACGTGCCAGTCTTGCCCGTGCGATATCAGGCAATAATTCCTGCCCAGGTATCTGCATAATATACAGTCGACGGCGTGAGATTCCCTCCATACAAACGTTTACGTTTCGGATACGTTCTCGGCGGACGTGCGCGCGACCATTTCGCTCGCTGCGAGCGAGATCTGTTCGAGCGATTCCACCGATGTAAATCACTGTCTGCTTCAGCGAAATTTAGATCTTCGTCGTAGGAACGCAGACAGAATCCACTAGGGCTCGCGAGTGTCAAGAAGAATCATTGGATGCCCGTCGAGGTCCTAGTCGAGGTAAAGTCCTTCTATAATTCATGACTGACTTATGGAAGTTTTGAGTTTCCGTAAATTGGAATTCGACATTTAGATCGGCAAAAAGTAAAAATAATGTAACAAATTTAGGTCGCGCAAATGTTGAATTTCATGAAATTTAACGCTATATGTATGTACATTTCTGATCACATTCACCGGCTGATCGATTATTGCGGTGAAATGGAGTGGGCGAAATCGATAATTCGTTAACCGAATTAATGGGGATGCGCATTTTCTTAAATAATTTAATCGCGAGATTAATGCAGGAGATAAGTCGCACTGAGATAATGAATTCCGCGAATGGCATTTGGAAGTCATAAAAGATTTATGATATGCCGCAGTTGTTGTACGCGGAGGGCACGCGTAATTCCGCAGCAGCCAACGTGTCGCCGGCGTGACACATCATGTAAATGAAACATGTCGCACGTATGTGTACATGTTGGAATAATACAGGTCGTGCAATGCGATTCGATGCAAATCGCGGCTCATAAGCACCCGTTTCAACGAACGATCGATCTGACTAGTTTTTTGCGCGGCAATTGCGAATAAGACTCTATGGACCTTTTTCCATGCATAGATGTAATAGGTATAAATTGTGTATTTTTTAATTATAGCATTTGTGCTCTTAGAAAGAATTGAATCACATCAACGTTTTTCTTCAACTCTATCAGCATTTGTCTTTAACTTGATTCTTTAGAGAGAGAAAGAGAGAGAGACAGAGAGAGAGAGAGAGAGAGAGAGAGAGAGAGAGAGAGAGAGAGAGAATAAATGAATGAAAGAATGAATAATGAATGAGTCGTTTATTTAGCGCCCTGGAATATCCCTTCAAGCATATAAACATTACAAATTAAGCATGAACATAAAAAAAGTAATAATAAAATACTATAATACAAACTTAACTTTAATATACATAAAGAAATAAGAAAACTAATAATAAAAATAACAATAAAAGAGTGAGAGAGAGAGAGAGAGAGAGAGAGAAGGGGCGATTCAAGTTCACTCTTTCTAAATAGTGAACTTCTTGATAGTGAAAAACTTCAGCATGTTTACATTAAGAAAAATTCTGATTAAATCAACACAAAGATTCAACCAAAATGGCATTTTAGCGACACCAAATAGAATTTCTGGTTATCATAACCATTTTCTGATTATTATAAGCTTTTAAGATTATCCTAGGCGTTAGAATGTTAAAAGCACTTTTAAAAATTAAAGGAATTAGGTAATTTAAATAATCCGGTTCAAAACGAAAGATAGCGATTGTTGTTAACAGTATTTATGTATATATATTTGTGAAACTGCCTTCTTAACAAAATATGATTAATATTGTAATATAATTTTTATTATTAAGAAGATTCTATTAACCTTTGAAGGAGGTCCCTTTAAGAACTCGACAGTGGCACCACCTTTTTCGCCACTCAACCCCCATGACAAAAATAGCCCTTAAAATAAAAAAATCAATCAAAAACATGCTGGTTCTCAAAAGGTTAATGACATCTTGTCAGTGTATTTGTGAATCTAGTCAAAACTGTGCAAAAAGAGCTCTTCATTAGATTGAAGAAAGGAAAAGGCTAGATTGCGGCGCTCGAAGATCACAAGCCTTTGGACGCAAATTTTATAAACGCAATCATAGATAATTTCATAGGAATGGGCTATTTTTATTACATTATCTAATCTGATACACTTGATACACTTTTAAATAACAGTCACCCTGCTTTTTCTTCCATTTCGGCCGATATTGCGTAACACGCGAGCCTTAATGGATTGTAATTCATGCTCTCGGAATAGGTACGTGAAACTTTTCGTGCGAGATAATGTGGAAGTTCTCTGCCAGTTTCGAGGGCCAAAGATATTTAGTGGCAATATATCTTCCGAATCGCTTCACTCCATTCTCTGCAAGAACACTGACTTGCATCTACTGACTTTTATCGGCGAGGATATGGATGTTTTACGGCGCCACGTAGGATTTTAATCGTCCGCGCTATTTCGATTTGTATTCGCGATTCCGATCGTCGCGATTCTATCATGTATTTAACGACCAAATAGTATTTTCACAGATTTGTAACAATTTCAAAAATAAGTATCTCATTGCTACCTTCATATTAGGTATACAAATTAATTCAGTACCTTTTTTTCATAATTCAAAGTTACTAATATAAGGATAAATACACGTTTAATATCTGAAATAATCTCTATTGTTTTCGATGATTTTATACATCATTTTTCGGCAACTGACGAATGCCCTTGCGAAAGAAACTTGGCGATTTTGACTCGATAAAGTCATCGATAAAGGCAATTAATTTGTACACCGAATACTTTACATTTCTATTAAAGTAAAAAAGAAATTGATTCCAAATAAATTCACCAATGAATTATTGAACTTAATTAATTAGACATCTCTTTACGACTAATACTAAAAATTATGATGTACTTAAATTATTTAATTGATAGTCTTAAGTTTTTAAATAGAAAATGACACATTCAAGCTTCTCTGCCATCTGTTCGGGTACATGTTTCAGGTCATTTTATTAGCATTTTGATCCTCGTTAACTCTGCCGTTAATCAGTACAGGAAGCTTAAGTACTGCTCTCAATCTCAGAGAGAAAAGCTCGCTGTCTGAAGAAGGCGACACGCTAGTTGACTTTAATACGCCGTAAATGTAATCGCGACGTGTTAATCCAGCAAAGAGATCGGTGTAGAAACGGAACGAACGCCGACAACGTCTCGCGAGGGAATAAGACGCGCACAAAATTGGCCTGATTAGATTTAATAAGCCTCTTGGGATTCCTGCGAGATGCCGCGTCTGGCAATTTGCGAGGCCGTGGGGTTTTGGGGCTGTCTAGTTTGAGAGGCAGATGTGATTACTATGCTACATCAGAGTCAAGTCCGCGATACACAAATATTGTTTGATCATAACCATGTTTTGCATTCTAACGAATTTTGTAACACGAGTAATTAAATCAGATTACATTTTAGTTTGTTGTGTATTTACAAAAAGTTACATATTATTATTCTCGTTAAATTTAGAGAAATTTTGTTTTTAAAATCGTAACGATTTATACAGCATTATGTCGACAAATGCAGCAATAATCTATTATTAATAAACACTATTAGATTTAGAGAAATATTAAGCGTTATTAATATTGTTATTAAAATTAATATAGTCGAGCGCTAATATTGATGCGTTTCTACCGTAAAATAGCTCTGAAGAAAGTTACTACGAATGTTAGACTGTAGTATGAAGTCGGCAGTGCTTGTAACGTGCAAACGTTTATATCACGATATTAGTGCATCTTTACAACGCACCTCTGTATGTGACCCTCATTTTTTACACTTCGCCGCACTTTACAAGTATTATGGAATGTTCATCTTGTTCGTTCGCATGTTTATAGTTTCTGTCTTTTCATATGATGGTTCACATATTGGGATTCTTCCATTTAATATTATTCGGTGGAACTCAGTTACATTAACTTTCTGCTAATATTTTTACATATTTATGTACGTATTTATGCAACATCACGATTCTAGAATCATAAATTCTCGTCTTTTCTATAATTTTTATTCACTCTACAGAAATTAATCAATATGTTTTTCACAAAGTATTTTGCGAAATCAGTTTTAATATTTTATCTTAATATCACGCTGTCAAAGAGAGAACTGGTTTAATAAATATACTTACAAAACATCCATTTTATACGTTAATCAGTTTTTCAGTATATTTATGCTTATTGAAATGTACACATTACCGCTTTTAACTGATTTCGCATGAGAAACATGTTTTATAAATTTCAAGCTGCTTTTTCTAGAACTGTCATTATGTTAAATTCGATATGTTATTACTTTGAAAGTTAAATTTCGCTCTTAATCGATTGTGATTGACAGCTCGTAAATATGAAATGAACGGCGCACGTCAAAAGAGACATTTCGATGAATTCTCTCTAACACAAAATACATGCGTATTCGGCAAACATAAAATGTAGCGGCTGACGAATGACGAAAGGAATACTTTGACGTGTCTGACAAGTCCGACATTAATGACGATCGAAGGCTGATACGTTGATGAGAATGGGTTTGCAGGTACATACAAAAGGCTTTCTTATAGTTCGCAGCGTGAATGATGGATGCTCGTGCTTCATGTAAATCCGCATAGAGAGGTTGTACATTTACGCGTAGCGTTAGATGTGGAAAAAATGCCTGTATGTGTTAAAGAAGCATGAATAAATTATGCGCAGGGAATAGATCTTCCAGGATAATCGAGGATATCAAAGACTATTTTTATAAAAGCGAGTTTAAGATACGATTAATTTGTGTCAATAGAGCAATGAATAGATATGCATATCAAAGACTTACGTTTGTAGATAAAATCGATAGAAAAAAATTATGCTATGCTATTTCTTCTTAATGCAATATTAAAAGAATAATAATAAAAATTCCAAAGTGTGGTAACTCAACCTTAGAACGCCATCGATATTGAGTAATATGGTATTGTAACACATAAATTTGATGTACAAAGAAATATATATAGACCATGATTAATATAATATTTTGTTTAATATAATACTAATTTTTCATACATTTCACACTTTTAGAATAATACTTTTTAGAATAATACTTTTAATCTAGACCTTTATAAATATAAACAGCTTAATTATTAAATAATAAGCACACTAGTAAATTTATTCTTAAAATTATATGGAGAATACAGTTCAATTTTGTATATGTGTGCGTGCGTGCGTGCGTGCGTGCGTGTGTGTGTGTGTGTGTGTGTGTGTGGGTGTGTGTGTGTGTGTGTCTATTCATACATAAATAAAATACGTAATAACACAAAATAATAATACAAAACTGCTTAAAAATTGAAACTTGTCATGCCATTCTCTGTTATAATGTTATAAATACTCCCAGGGAGGTCCGAAGTGATATGTAACGAACAAAATTTTTAAAAGCATGTCTCTGCTTGTTTTAGTTTTGAAACCAGATTGAACCTGGTTCAATAATGACTATTGAATAGTTTAACACTCAATTATCTTGCTCTTTTAATGTAAAATTCACACATCGATATTGTTCTAGGATTAATAAGAAATTTAATTTAGAAACTATATTATACGTAATATAATAGTTTTCACAGTATAAAAATAATTGTGATAATTACAATATAATTTGTAATGTAATTTGCAGAATTCGCTTTGAGATATTCGCGAATACTAATTGTTAGTTGCATAAGCGAGATTGTATGATTGAGATATTTTTATAGAAATTGAAAGTAAATGCACACACACAGACTAACAGCTAGAAGTTTTAATTGGCAAGCCAATTATCGTCAAGGTGAGTGAAACTCGCATAAAGGAAAAGCTGGCTCTGTTTTCTAGATTTTTGCCTAGACGTGAAGATAAACTTTATTTTACAATATTGTTTACATTACAAATATTTTATTCTTGTACTTTTCAACATAATTAAAAAAAATATTTTTAAAAGCTTAACTTCTCACTTTACTTTATAAAATATGAATATAGATAATACGCAAAGTACAGGCAAAATGAAAAATTTAATTAATATATCTCACGATTAATATAATTTATTCGTAATACAAAGTGACATAAAACAATGACAACGTCTATAAAAAGTTTGTTTTGTATATGAGCAATAAGCGCATAATGAATACACACGTTTCTAGTGGTCACATTAGCGTTATCTGCTGGTAATACGAATAGCTGGTAGAGCGAATGTAAAAAGGGGATCGAACGAGGGTACTCTACAAGGCTGGCTAATGGAAGCCAAAAAAGAGGTTCGAGGTTCAAATTCATTTCATCCCTCCTCAACTAGACATGCAGACAACAAAGAACCATTGAGCCTCGCCGCACATATTTCACTCGTCAAATTTCCCTTCTAGAATCCCTTCAAGGGATGGCGCGGAAACTTGAGAATGGAAGTTAGAGAGTCCGGGACGAAGACTCAATTAGAACTTTTGTATCCACGAAAGCGACATTTACGTAAAGGTGATTGGATTTAGTGTCACATGCTTATATAAGGCGCGATCGAACGCGTATTTCCATGATATAAATTGAATGTTATTTAAGTTATTGATAACATCGTACCGTCGACGTGTAGCAACTAAATTTACGTGAGAAAATGAAATCAAAGCGAAAAGCTGGAAAATGCATCTCATTTCAGGCCATATGCGACATTACACAAATGCGATAACGGATGTGCTCTCGCACACAGTCGTGTGAAATTTACGTTACGGCATATACGCGACATTAATGAAATGTGTGTTAACGCCACGCATTATCGCAATTCACAATATTAAAAATACGAAATCGTGGAATTGAATAGCCAACCTGTATCCGCGGTTTATATTCGTAGCTAATACAAACTCTATATTAGATAGTTTTCGAAATCTGCTCACGAACTCGTTATCGAACCGTTCCATTACCAAATTACAAACTGGTAGCGCTATTAGCGTCAGCGTCGATAAATCCAGAGCGAGCCAATTTGCCAAATTGTTTATCGGATGCTTCCGTCTCTGTTAGTGAATCGTGCATTTTTCATAATTTCGCTTCCTCAAAACATACGAGATTTTTACGAGTGTCTCGTTAACGTATCATTTTCAGCTTGATCAACGCTGTATATACAACCGATTTTTTTAAATGCACAATCGATCGCCTGTGTTGTTGTCAAACAAAGCTTTTACGATATTATTTTATATGATACGCTCGTGTAACGTGATTCTATGACAAGAAACTTCAATATATAAATGTCGAAATCAAACTCTTCTCGTTTGATATCACTAATTTATTGGAATTTAATTATTGGAGTTTAATTAACTTGTGAGGATTTATTTTCCAAGTCCTTTTTCGGCACGTATATTATTCATGGAAATAATTCAATATTTATTGAATATTCTCCAAGAACAGAAGCCTAATATATGTATGCGCGCTCATAGATGTGCCGTGTATACAAGAGAGTCGATCGATAAACTCCTACCACGAATATGACGTTTCTGAAGACCATCTAAGGGTTAGCGACCCCTTTATTCTTCCATAATCGCCAAGTGCATTTACGTGTTTTAGCGATCCAGATTTGTCTCGAGTATCTACCGACGCGGCGAGACATTGAGTTTCCCGGACGCAATTTGTCCGACGAATCTTTCATATCAAACATATCGCACAACGCGACGTGCTTAATAGATTGTGACGAACGCTTTCACGCAAAACGTGGAATTAGCATGGACGTGACATTACTGAAGGTACCTATTTGCCGCGTGTTTGAGAATAGATCGATAGCGTGGGCCATTCGCTTTGGATGTGACGCGTTTGGTTGTGCGGATCATTGGAGAGATGATGGTCACCTTTCTCGAGACATGAGACAAGCAACCATCTCAGAAATGACGAGCAGTTTACGTGACAAGGGGTGAACATAGGACAAGAGAAAGGTGCCGATCTGTGATCCAAGGGTGAATGGGGATTCGCGATGTATCGGGTACTTGACCGGTCGTTTATCTCGGCTCATAAACGCACGATCTCATGGGCAATTTCGTAAATTGGAAATCCAATCACGATCGCATGAACCCAAAACCATTTCACTCTCTGTAACGAAACTTGCGGCCTTCATCGCCGACATTGTGAACGGCGATGTTGGTCCATGCAATCCTGCACGCCGTTGCTCTAAATGACCGGAGAACCTGCGAAAAAGACGAGTTGAGGAAAGAGGATTACTCGTGTCCTAAATCGACTTCCGACATCAGGGATCGAGAGACATTTTATTTTTTTTTCTCCCTCATAAGTATTATAAAAGAATGTAGATCTACTACGATCGAAATGAATTCCATCACGGATGAAACTGTAATATATGATTTTAATGCTTAAAAATATTTTGGCAAAATTATCAATAGATAATATTATGCTCTTTTCCCTTGAATTTATGGATGATTTTTACACAGAGAAAAACGTGTCAGTTTTATTACAAAACGTCAGTTCGTTTTCGATGAGTAACGTGGTATTTCGTAATAAGTAAGTAAAATTGGGAAGTTTTACCAATTATGCCATTCATCCTCTATCTCTTCTAATTCCTTTATCATTACATTAAAATCTCCCAAGCGTATCAGAGTAGACAGTGTGATATTCTGGCAGATTTTCCTATCTTGCAAAACTGTAACAATAAGCACGCCATCGCATAATAAGTCTTACAACTTCTCGACAACAGTATTACTCTACTACTTACAAAATATATTTTGCTGTCTACACGTTTTGTACTGTTTCATAAGATTTCAGCTACCTCGGATAAAGTACACTCGGCGATCTACTTTAACGCCGCTGTTTCTACAAACACAACATTTCGCATCTGAACATCTTAAGCCGACAAAGCGTTAGTTAATTCAAAATCTTCCTTGATATTATCGAAGTGATAATGCGAAACTATGTAATATTGGCGATGTTAGGTTAAATCGTAATAAAAATTCTATCACGCACGACGTAAACAAAAAGTGGTTTGCATTTTTTCTCGCTTTTTACGGATGGAAAAATTAAATCTACCTTGTTGTAAAAAAGTAAATAGAACATTTTATCGTTATCCGATAGATAAAGTCGATTCAACCATACGAGTTATGGGCTATGTTTTTTTTTTGCTCGCACGGACAAAATGACGCAAACCCTATTTTCTACGCACATAAAAGCATATTGAAAACTACATATTTTTGAGAAATAGAAATTTTTACGTTTTTTACTTACATTTATCGCAACGATATTACTATCCTGATAATTCTCTCTCTCTCTCTCTCTCTCTCTCTCTCTCTCTATATATATATATATATATATATATATATATATAGAATATTTATAAATTGGTTAAGACATTTGTAGACCACATAGTTAAAATTATAATTTAAATTATTTTGAACAATATCTAACACATTCGCATTAATAATAATACATATTTGAAATGTATTTGCAATGAAATTAAATTAATGAAATATTTAAAATACGATAATGATACATTTGCGTGTCTTCATTATATGTGCTTTTACGGACGAGCTTTATTTAATTTGATAAAGTTCGAAAAAAATTCGCGGTACGATAGGGAACGAAAGAATTTAATATGTATCTGTCAAATCTGATTCGTTGAATTATTTCAAGCTTTGCCGCTGTAATGTGATATTTCAAGGGGCCATCCATCTGCATGGCTTAGGATTCCCAACAAAGACTACGATAGATGTAAAACTGTCATGTCGTGTCGTAATCCTCTTCGGGGAGATACGGTTTATTGAAATATTTATAATCATTTTTTGTACGTCTCCAAGGGCGAGACGTCGTAATTTCGCGTTTATCCCTCGTAGACGCGTTCATCCCTTCGCGTTGTCTCAGAAGCATGATAACAATACGAATAATCCTGAGTAGTGAATTCACCTTCCAACAAATCGAGTTACACTAATTTAATTCTGACACAGTATCTTCGCATTTTTATTAAGCTAGTATAATTTTATTGATTAAAATAAACTGAGAGCAATAATATTAGCATTAACAATAGACTTAAAACTTTTATTGCGTGCTGTGCTTTTCCATAAACTTGTATCAGCGATCAGTGATTGCAACCAGATTAATTAAAAACTTTCTCATTTCTTTCTAGCTGCATTAAAATCTTCAGTATTCAATCTATTTCAGTATTCAATCTATTTCATCATCTATTTCATTTTGATATTATACTTAAAATTAAAACATCTCGCGCTTTTGGCCGATGCAATTATTATTTTTTCTAACAAGTGAAGTCGTATTTCGTATTTTCACCGTTCAGTCAGAATATAGTTGTTTAGCATCATTTTGCGGCAGAGCCTTTATTTTGTAATTCTTATTGACAATGTTAGTGTCGTTATATATTGTCGTCGTGCAACTTTTTTTATCATGTACAAAATCTGCACAACTCTTAATGACAGCAACGATGTAACGGCGTTGTTGCTGTCGTTAAGAGTTAGAGAATATGCTCCCCTCCCCAGATCTTTTATAATTTATCGAGAGGGTCGTTTCAACGCACTTTGTTGTCGTTCCTGGGCCTCGGTCATCGATCGATAACGGTTGACGTACACACGCACAAGAAATTAATTTTGTATGCACCCTTCCGCGTGAACTGGGATAACGAGCGAGTCGCAGAAGCCATCGCCACTATTATCGTGTACATGGGCTGCATTTCTTAAGTGATTCAATTCACGCGCGATTGTCAGAATCGCGATAAATTTCGATCAACATAATTGCATTACTTGGATACGAAAAATTTACCTGCAATTAGAATAAAAATGTTTCGAGTAAAAACATTTTATTCGATACAATCTTTCTGTTTCAATTTTTTGCATTAAAATGTATTTTATTCCTGCTTTACGCAAAAACTTTACGTATTATAGAATTTTTGTTAGAGTTTTATATTCTAATATTATGCATAACTATATAGTATAATGCATAACTATATAGTATAATGCATAACTGATTAATATAATGTTTTGTTCCTTAATACGCATGAGAGAGAGAGAGAGAGAGAGAGAGAGAGAGAGGGAGGGAGAAGGAGAGAGAGAGAGAGAGAGAGAGAGATGTCGATCCTTTACTACGCGCGCGTGCAAATAATATTGAATTTGTTTTAATAAAGTATTAAAATAATTATTAATAATATAATATTAACTTACTACACATAGGCCGTTCATGTCTTGAAATTTATTTTCACTTTTACAAGTACATAAAAATTATTACGTAATTCTTATATATCGATCTCGTACTTCAAAAATGACATAATTAAAAGAATATGACTTCAAGTTGTTATTATGAATGAGTTAGATAATCGTTATTCTTTTAACCACAAAAAATGAATAAACTTAACTTTATAAAAAAATTATAATTCACAAATCAAAACATCATAACTCAAAAAAAGTAGTTTTTTAAGTTATGAAATGAAAATAGCAAAAATGCATTTGATCATATTAAGAACTAGGGATGCACCGGACCGTAAAATTACCGGATATAGGATATTCGGACAGAATGTAACATCGGATATTCAATTGGATATCTGAGAAGGCAATTTCTTCGAGGCGGATATCCGACGTTTTCGGATATCCGACCGGATTCCGAGAAAATGTCTTCTAAAAAAAGGCCTATAGGAAAAAAGATTGTAATTTTGCAACGATATATAAGATATTATAGCATTATGAATATGCTATGCATACTTATTTCTAGAACATTTGTATAAGAAAAAATTAACAATTTAATGATGTCAAATTTCAATCAGACCTTTCGGATAATAGTGACATCCGGCTATCCGATCGGATAGTAAAAAAGTGCCGGATAATACCTAGTACTTTCTAGATATCCGGTGCATCTCTATTAAGAACATTCTTTTTGCCGATTATTTAATCAGTCAATAATTTTCTGTCCAATGAAAAAATAGATTTTCTATTCTGAGAAGTTTAATCTTTTTAATTGTGCCATTTTTGAAGTAAGAGAACAATATACTTTAACATTTTTTAAAAGATATTTGTAAGGTTATACATTAAAAAAAATTGTATATAAATGTTATAACTAATTTCTAGATGTACCTAATATTTCAAAGAAAAGAAATGCATAGACACGAATGATCCAATCGTATATACTTATAAGGCTTAATTAATATTACATTGTATTTTATAATTAGACACGCAGATGTGATTACACGACAAATCGACGTGTACAGTTAAAAATTTAATTATTCTTGCTACTATCTATTTGCAAAGCAAACTATCATATTGCTGCTAAAAAACTATAGCTGGAGTCTGTATAAATGATCATAGTCGAAGGAATTTGGATTAATTATTTTACCTTACCTGAGTATGCTGTCAGAGATTGTTAAGAACTGTTTTTCTACTTTTCTGTTTTATTTTAAATATTAAATTACTCACCTTTTATACGTGAGTAAAGAAACAAAATGGAAATGGGAGAAAAGCAGAACAGGGAAATACGAACTACTAGAATTTGCTTGCGCAATCTGTAAGCAAATCCGTTTCGATTTGAGGCGTTAATGCCACGCTCGGGAATAAAATTGCGCGACCCTCTGTCTCGAGAATCCAGGATTTCGCGTTTTAACATTGTCTCTCTTTTGCTTACACATACATGATAAATAAAACGAATAAATATGAACTTCATGGTTAATGGTTGAACGGTCTGTAGTTAAGATTTCAGGAATAAAATTATGATTTATAATTTTATAAATATTATTTCACATGTGTGTATAAAGTAATAATAATAATAATTGTTACGTATGTATATTATTATATTGTAATATTTATAGTTATATAATTTTAACACTTTATTAATTGCACTTTCAGTCTCGAGAATCCAGGATTTCGCGTTTTAACGTTCTTGTCTTTTGTTTACAGTAAACAATATTTGTACTTAAGAGAGAAATTTAAAAAAACCTTATTCTTAAAAAATTAATAAGCAATTTATTAAACAAAAAATAAAATAGATTGTACATTTCTAAAAATTTTAGGTAAAAATTATTTTATCTAAAAAATATGTAACAATTAAAATATGTTATCTTAAAAATAAGCGAAAGTGAAAAATTGTGTTATTTGGACGTACAAAAAGTATTCGTACAGTCTAAATATTTGTTTCTAAGATGAACATGCCTTTTTTATATTACGACAGAATGTAGTTCATTTCAAATAATTTTTAATAAAAATTGTTAACTAATGTATTCTCTACAAATATAATACCTTTTTTATAAAAATTTCGATAAAAATAATTTTTGCACTCGCTATATGTGATAAATAAGTTGAATGAATGATATGAACTTTTGATCGGTAATGATTAGGTAATATGTATATAATTTTTAAGAATTTAATAACAGAATTTTATTTATAATTTTAAAAATATTATATTCTATGTGTATATAAAATATACAATAATGTGAAATACTTTCTATATTTATTAAATAGTGCTATATTATATTATATTATATTAATGTATATTATAAGTATTGTATTATATTAAATATTATATTAATAATTATATATTTTAATACTTTATTATTAATTATTAATATTACATAAACTACGTAATGTTAATATTAATAATAACGTAGAGTGTGTAATTACCGACGCGATGAGTCCATAATCCATATCGATAGTTCATATCGATAGTCCATGTCTATGGATGAGTCATATTTTCTATTCGTCTGAACTTGCAGTGGAACCGAATCAACTTCGCATGTTAGTGGAAGGCGTGTTATGGTCAGTGAGTCGCGTCGCTTCGCTGCCTCGCTTGTTTGATATTCGCTAAATTTTACACGATTTGCGGTTTGTCGGAAGTGTTACGCGAAAGATTGTTTAATTCGTTGAACAAATTACGCGGAGATATCGAGTGCATCAAGTACGCATCGTTAGTACGACTTTAATTTGCGCGGCGCGTCGCCCGATTTCAGTTGATGTGACGTCATTGCTGTTTCGATGCGTCTTTGATACGGCGTCTGTCGTATTCGTTACCAATACTTGCCAATCATTTGCAATTCTACCTGCCTTCGTCTTTGAAATGATAGACGAGTAAATGATTCATCAGTTCGTAGAATTCTTGACGACTTTCACGACCCGCCTATTTGCGGTAAGTCTGCTTTATTCGGTCAATCTATTTTACGAGAAATCGCTGTTAACCTTTCCGAGAAAAGGAAGAGAGAAGCGGGAGGTACTTTAAATGTGCGTAATAATTTTCTTTCGAGACAATCCCAAGCAGATAATTTATCCGCATTTAAAGAAATAAATAATAATAGTAATTTAGAAGATTGAGGAGAAATAAATTTATTAATAAAGAATAAAGATTGTATATTTATCAAATTAAGCAAATAGTAATTTAGAAAAACAATTTTATCACACAAAAAAGTGTATTTTTAATAGAGTTCCACATGATAAAACGATTTATTTTTTATAGATAAATGTTTATTTAAATTAAAAAATTATTATTATAACAAATATTCGTGTAATTAATATATACAATTATTATAAAAGTATTATATATATATATGTGTGTATATAATTATTTTATTATTTGATTACTATTTAATAATTATATATTTACGCTCGTCTAAATTGAAAGAATATAATAATTATAACAATTGCATTTAATTGTACGTATTTCAATTAGTTATATATACAACTAATGCAATAATATTAATATTCTTTAACATCAAAGGACTCTGTACTAATTACGTAGAAAATTGGATCATGAAATTAAATTAGTTTTCACATATGATGTAGCGTATAATGTGACGAACAAAAGATGTCATAGATTCAAGGCTCAATAATGGATTTTAAGCTATGATGCGTTAAAGGTGTAAAATTTGTGTTTACAAAGAATCTTTGATAAATTATAATAAAAATTATTACATTATTAAGTCTTATGTCTTATTGACATCTTTAGACTACCACATTATATGTGAAAACTAATTTATTTTATTAAAATCTAATATTTTTATATATAACTAGTATACGAAGTTCTTTTATTATTACTACATTTATACATTAACCACACTTTTATAGCTTTCATCATTTTTTTTTGTTCTAATGACTTTGTAATACTAGTTATTTATAAAATTTTATAAAGCTAATTATGAATACTTAAATTCAGCATTGTAGTAGAAAATAACATCGTTTTGCTGAATAAATGTACGTAGAAAAGTCATTAAGAGCACTCTTGAGCAAGTACTCTTTCGATCAGTTAGTTGCGGGTTGTATAATATAAACTATTTTAAACGACTTTTAAACTGCTTATGATGGCAGCATTATCCTCGAGAAATGATTCCGAACATCGCGGAGGCGGTATATGACTGTTAAGTCGCAACCGCAACGGAGGCCGTATCGAGACAGCATGCCGGTAGCACGGACGATGATGGATGAACACGTAGAATAGAAAATCTTGCCTGCTAGCGCAGCGTACGGTAGCGTAATATTACGCAGAAGGAGTGGGAGCCGAGAGCAAAAATGACGGGGGCATGAATTATTACTACGCACGCCGGGGTTCTCATATTTCCAGACGTCGCCGTGCCGCAAAACTAGTAAGTAATCGCATATCGTCAGTTTCGACATTTTTTACGTTTACTTGGAGAATACGTTGATAAAATCTGGTTAAAAGCAATCCGCGACGTCGCTTTCGACGGTGAAAAATTTTGAGGAACAGATACACGTAGATGGAGTTCTTTTTCAGTAAAAACATAACATAAACATATTCAGCAAAAGTATGACTTTCACACACATGCAGAGCTCAAGATTTATTTCATTTTATTTTAAAAAATAACGGTAAAAGAAAAAACGACACTCTCTTAATTTTCCGTTTGCAATCATATTTTTTTTATTCCCTCTGTTTTGCAATTTGAATCTTTTTTTTGTCTAATTTGAGTTTTTTTTACTATTATATAGGCTTGAAAAAATTTTAGGCTACTTTTTAGCATCTCTATTATAAAATAATTTTTCTCAAATATTTTAGACAGGAAAACCGGATTCCTCTCTTCTTAATTTTGAAGAAGTTTGAGAGTGAAATTTCATTTGTGTAAAAAAATCTAGATTGCAAATAAATGATTAATTATCATTCAGCAATGATCTCAATAATTATCGTAGCATCAGTCCATAATTATACGAATTGTGCATATTCGATATTTATTATTATTGCTCAAGCTTTCTTCTTCGAACAACGATAGAATTCAACAAATTGATATTCGCGTCTGACTTTTCAATGCCACAATCGCGTTATAAAAGCATGGATCGTAAAAGACGCCTTGTTGTCGAATTAACTGCAAAAGAAAAGAGAGCAACATCCGGCGAAGACACAAAATATGATGGAACGCGAATCCGCGAGCGCTTGCACTGCGAGTTAATTAATCATATTGCGTTATATTTGGCCGCCGATGCTAAACTCTTTAATTCGTTACCGTCGCTCGAGGTGGAATGGGAAGGGGACTAAAATTTTCATTAATTAGTCACCGACGTCGGGCGGGACAACAGGGGCGTTCGATTAAAAAAAATTTTTTTCCTCACAGCATTTCGATCCGTTTAACATCCAACAACGCACACAGATACGTGTGCATATTCGCACCTGCAAAATTCTTTCCCCAGCGCTACCGCGCGATTAAAGTATTAAATATTTAATATAAGCACAATACGCCATACCAACCCTGGCGACCTGTATGACACATGGGTAAATATTAATAAACATTGTACGTTGTGTTATCCATGTTGCTTGTACGTTAATATCTAAGTATGTCTCATCATGCTCATATGATCCAAACAATATCTTTTAGATCACGCATATGCACATGGTATAACGTCCATATCGTTATCCACATTGCAGCCAATACTATTTTTAATATTATAATAGTATAATATAATATATCAGATAATATAGCAAGGATGTACAATGTACACTATATATATATAAGCTTTCGAACTAAATTAAACTTTTCAGAGAATAACCAGAGAAGGAGACTTTCTTGAAGTATTATAAGAATATATAATTAGTTTTCATAATAGAAAATTAACACACATATACACTTATTATTCTCTTATTTCCAAAGTGATACAACTAACAAAATTAAGTTTTCTAAAAAAGGGAAAAAATTATTTTTCAATTTGACAACAATAGTTGAATAATCAAACAATATATCAGCAAAAAGAATATTTTGATATGATTCAATTTTTGTTTTACTATCCTTAAAAAACCTTTCTTTTTGAATTGTAATGACTTCGAAGATTTTTTAAATCACCCTTTTTAAGTTTTGATTTGACAATTTTGATGATTTTTTACGAAGTTAAGTTAGTTTATTTTTAATGATTAACAGGATAATATTTACTTGTTTTTTGAGCTATGTCACTTTCAAAATAAGGAAGCAATGTATGATATTATTTCTTAGTTGAAATAAAAAAAAATGAAATTACTTAATGAATATATTCAATAATAATATAGGCAAAGCCTATTAGTTGAAATAATATGTATACGTTTGCCTGTATTTCAATATGACATATTAAATGTAGTCGGCTTAATTTCTCTAATTAATAATCTTATTTGGCTGCTCTTAATCTTTCTGAGTGATTTACATGCTGACAATTAACATTCAAATCTCACTGGCAGTTATTTTGCTACATCGTAAAAGGCGACATATTAAAGCACACGCGACTATTACCGGGGACAATAGTCGGACACGTAATCGCGGATCGCTTATTCATAGCAATTACTCACTGCATGAGTCACGAATAGGAGTGTGCGGTTTACTCGCTTTTATCCAGTCGATGAACTTTTTATCCAATTCATTAATGAATTCTACACATTGAAAAAGAATTTGATAGCTACCTAAATTAAATGAAATAATTTAAATCAAATATTTGATTAATATAACAAAAAATGATTTTCTACTTTTTTAAATATTTAGTGTAGTTTACCACATAATAATAACCAATCATTTAGTACCAATCATTAAGGAAGAAATGTACCAAATTTTGATAAATAATTAATAATTATTTGAATAGTAGTAATATAACATTACAAAAAATAAGTATTTGCTAAATAAACAATAATAATTAATAATTAAATTAAATTAAATGGTTTTTATATTAAATAAATATGTTTACATTTAAATATTTAACTTTTGCATTATTTAAATTTTGAACAAATACTTATTAAAATTTATCAGTACATTTTTCTCTCAATGTAATAATTACTAAATATTTAGAAAAATAAAATTATTTTTGGTTACATTATCGAATATTATATTCAAATAATAAATAAATTTTATTCAATATTTGATTATTACTACAATAGATCTATTTTGCAATATATTTATAAAATTTTTTTAAATATATTTTTTAAACATATTTTTTTAATATTCTCGTACGTAACGTATATAATCATTTTTTTCATGGTCTTCAATTTTACAATATATTTAAAAAGTTCCAAATAAGCTTTTTTAATGAAGAGATTTTCTATTAATCGACTATATTCTATTCACTATGTCTTCATGTATGCGCAGTTTCAATATAGCCTCGATCTCAAATAACTCTGTAATTAGGCGCCAAAGTAAATGTTTGCGCGGGAAATTCCGTCATGCTCTCATATAACGTCTTAAATATGGCTACAGCTATCTGATCTTCCTCTTTCACAGTCCTGGCTTTCCAAAAATAATAAAGCTGCCGGGCACATTAAATTCCGCCAGTCGAGGGACGTGCGACGAAATGATAAATTAATCGAGCAACGATTAATTAAAACGTATTAGAAAGCCGTGCTGCGCGTCCTGTGGCGGCGTCACGTGACGCGGAAGAGAATACGATTCATCACATTTTACGTCGTTGCCGCACATCGATGATAATAAATCCTTGTCGTGGCAGCAGTCTTGGGGTCAAACCTAGAAAACCATGACACTGATACGCGCACGTGACGAGGTCACTATCGGTAGCTTCTGGTTTCATCTCTAGATATACGCAGGATTTCAGTCAGGGAAGAACGAAAATTTTCACACAAAATTGATTAAAATATACTAGAATTTCAGCGAACTTTCTTAATATTTCTTCTTTCTTTTTACAAGTTTTCTGTGTACACTTAGCATATATAGCCCTTTGAAGCGATTTTCCGATATTCTTAACTGCAACCAGGTTTTCATCTTTTGCTTACTAAGATCTTGATATTTGTCGTATATGATTGAGTTAAGGAAATATACAAGCGTACGTTTCGTATTGCTATAGAAAAAATGTTTTGGCTTCTTTTAGCATTTCTGCTAATTCCGATTCTTTAAATTCCTCTTTTTTAATTATTAGGTGTACAAAAAAGTTCTGAGCTTTAGATTTGATACAACCGAAATAACAATTTAAATTTTATATATCTTCCCGCCTTTTTGTGGTTTTAAAGCGTTAACATTTGGCCTTC
>Ga0157364_1000744_pt1 | contig 24424 bp, 17 predicted proteins | sample AttsexASBM2_FD_111476 | JGI IMG/M metagenome (GOLD analysis project Ga0157364, IMG submission 111476) | Fungus gardens microbial communities from leaf cutter ant in Ribeirão Preto, State of São Paulo, Brazil - Atta sexdens ASBM2 | ecosystem: Host-associated > Fungi > Mycelium > Unclassified ...
GAGTGATCTCGCATGCATTCGCGCACGCTCCAAAACACGCGCGCAGACAGGCGCACGTGTACACACGCGCGCACGCGCGCACGCACGCACACACGCGCGCACACGCATGCACGCACGCACGCAGATCAGAGAGAGTTGGAGTCATCAAATACTATGGAAATAACAACATTTGACCAAGAGTTACATATTCCGAATCGAAAAGCCTGTACTTTTACATGTAAAATTTGGACTTTTCAAGGCTTGTAGCGCAGAAACTCATCAAGTTGTGCCCATTGAAACATTTGTTCAGAATGAAGAAAACAACATATCCAAAAATTAGCCAAATCTGCAGAAAAGCATTTTCCCATAAGATTAGTCCTTTAATATTTCTTATTTTTACTTTATATTTTATATTAACTCCATGCTCCATTAAAAATACTAGTTTATATACATTTTACTTTTATTCAATACCATATATTTTAGAAATATAACATAAACGTACTAAACATGTATAATATTACATGACTCTTACGACAATTCAGCACGATAGCTTTTCCTAATTTTTTAATTTTAAAAGGTGTGTAATGTTTTAACAAATTGATATATACATTCGAAAGATGTATACATTCATTCTCCGAAATAATAAGTATCACATTTTTTTCGTATTATTTTACGTACATTTTCTTTAAATTCGCAATAAACTTTTACAAGTTTAAAATGCTAGTAGCATGAAATTGATGAATAAATTTAATTTGTAAAATTATTATTTTGTCAGTTTGATTGTGTTGCAAATACGAAAATGATGCTCAGTAATATATTTTAAAAATGATACTGAAAAATTGTTTGTTGAAAAAAGAATTTATAGTTTCCCTACATCCAACTTTGATCGCAGTTGCTGCACCTCTTACTTACAATCAATTAATATTCTTATATTAGTTACAAAAGCGAACTAATGGAAAATACCGAAAAATCGGCTGGAACTGGCTATTAAGAAATATTTTACTCTTGTGGTGCGGTAGCAGCACGTAACTTTAATAATCATTAAAAAATAGATCGGATTTAAGATCAGAACTTTGCGAAATCTATAGAAATCGTTGGGACTTTTGTAGAACAATAGGAAAACGCTAAAATTTTCGCTAGAACTGTCTGTTACTTTACTTTTGATATGCGATGCCAGCGCGCGGATTTTATGATTATTTTAATATACTTAGCAGCCAGAACTATCATTAAAACTTATCAGGAACTATCGAGAACTTATCAGAACTCATCGAGAATTATAAGATTTCATGGTTTTGAATTGATTTTTTGAATCTTGGAAGTTAGCACCTCAAATTTTCAAGTGTTATTTTAGCTAAATCAACGGAATCTTATAAACCCTATCAGGAAATATAGAATTATTATGGATGCCAATGAAACTTGTATTAAAACTTGCGGTACCAAAAAATGAAATGCCAACAGAGATTTTTCAGTAAAATTTTTTCAAGATACTTCTTAATCCTTCTTATAATTATTTAAAGTGTCCACTGCATTCCTGAAAGGAGAATTTTTTTGATAAAAAAGTTAGTCCTTTATTCTATATAAAAATATATATTTTGATATCTTTTTATATTATACGGAAAATGCAAAGATTGCAAACAGACTTTAAAAAAATACTCTCTGTATCCACTACTAATTCCACTAATATTCGACTATTCATTATAGTATAAAAATATTGACAAAATATATACGTTTATTGTGACATATTTGTCTTGAAAACATTATATTTTTGATAACCATGCATATAATGATAAACAAAGATATTCCTATTGCAAATGCCTGTAAACGCTTTGTCCTTTGATAATTTTTGCTGATAACTACTTGTGCAATGTGTCTAAAACGAGCAGTGCCGTTTTCACCGTTTTCACCGTTAGCATGAATTCTCGCATATTTATTCTTTTCTGTTTCATGGGTAAGTATTCATATCGCAAATTTTATAAATATTATCTAAAATTATGAAATCTAATAGGATATTTGCATTACGGATCTTTCAACAATGAAGTACTAAGGATCATTAATGGATTAGACACCAATATTAATTTAGTTCCTTATATGGTAAGGAAACATTACATATCTATATCAAGTTAATGTAAATAAATGTTAATGTAAATAAATGTACATTATTGTTCGTAAGTTTGAGATCGCTTACCATATTTTCACAATTCATGAAAAATTTAAGGATTTTATTGAAAGTAATCATAAAGAAGTTTTCAAAAATGTTTTAAAAACACTTTAAAGAGAAAAAAATATAGTTTAAAATTGTCATTTGTACTTTGTCTCCGATGATATGATATTTTGTTCCTAAATTATATATTCGCATGTCTGCGAATTTCTCTTTGTTTTTATAAAAATCAATTATTATTAAAGTCGTAACTTTTACTTGTACTATAGAATAAAGAAGATTTTGTCATGTAAGTTATTGTAGAGTGTTTATGAAGTGAAATACTATAATATATATTGGATTAATATATATTAATCCAATATAAAAATAAATTTCTTTATATCCTTTATTTACATTTGTACATTTATTTACATATTTACATTTTACATATATTTATGTAAAATATAAATAAATACATAAATAAATAAATGTACAAATGTACATAAAAGAACTTATTTTTCCTTTATATAGGTCCTATTAATTCATTGTACATTGAGTAAAAAATTCCGGATTGGTGAAATATTTCGAAAATTAAGCATTTCTGAAAGGTTTTCTATAAAAGTTGTAGGGTTTTAAATGATCTATTCACTAATCTGGTCAGTCTGATCTTGTACTTCTTATTTTTATTTTTAATGAATTCTTAGTGCAAAAATGAAAATAACAATTTCCATTTGTATGATCTTGATTTTAACAAATGTTATCTAGGACATAATCCTGAACAATATTCAAGAGATTTTAATCGTCGTTGGTAATAATGCTAATGCCGGTGATACCGTAATTTTCAAGTATTACAACTCAAAAAGTACTTAATGAAATATAACTTTATTATACTGTTTTGAAAAGCTCTTGATACTAGATTCTGGCATAAAAAATAGGATATTTAAAACAATGAATTTGACTTTGACGACGTCATCCAAAGTCAAGAGGATATGATCAATCTTATAGACCGTATAAATCTTTTTAAATCCTACTTTTGTTTGAAACATTTTTCTCAAAAATGCTTTGCTTTCGAAACCAATTAGACCATTTCCAGACTTACACTCTGATACATATATACATGATGGATTTTTAATCTTATGTGTTCTTGTATTCTTGTGTGAATTTATATACTATGTAGACCTTAGAAACGCGCGCCGAAATTGATTTTTCAGTCTTGAAACGCTAAACTACCGCAGTAATATCACGAATTAAATTGACTAGCAATTTAACAATTTTGGTAAGCATAAAAAATTTTATGTTATGTTAAATTGCTAGTCAATTTAATTCGCGATATTATTGCGGTAGAAACATTCGGTGCGCGTTTCTAAGGACTACATACGTAGTATATAAATTCACACAAGAATCATACAAGTATTTAAGATCCAGCTAGACCGTTTAAGGCTTTGATTTCTATAGTTAATATCTTAATATATAATCTATATAATTTAATCTTAATAATCATATAAGAAGAGTTAAATAAGAAGAGTTAAATAAGAAGAGTTAATTTGTAGAATTTAACTTGGTGTTGTTGATATCAAATCTTTTATAAATGATACATAATAATTAAAATTAAGTAAATAACAAAAATGGTACCATTTGGATTTTACTTTATAATTTGACGGAATTTAACTTGACTTAGTTAAGATTGTAACTTAGTTAAGATTGTACATTTGATTTTTAATTTTTAATTTGGTACAATACTTTTTTCGAGAAGTAATTTTTGACAGAGAATTAAAGCTGTCATTAGATTGGAATAAGAGGACTTTCAATAGAGAATAAAGAATATTTCTGAAGAAAATTTTTATTGCACTAAAATGTAATTTTACAAAAAAAAGGGCTATATAAACATGACATATTTCACATATAATTATAATTTCATATATAATTATATATGTTTATGAATGTTATACGTGTTTGTGTATGTTTATACATGTTTATACATATTCATGCGTGAAACATTTTTTATCGAGGGCACATAATTTTGTTTTCATTCGATCTCCTTTTGTTTCGTATTAAGTTATAAACAAATAAAATGTTACACTCGCTGTGTGTTATCCGTTTCATCAGCCCAAGCGAATGCACACTCCCGAATCGCGGAAATAAAAGATATGTTGGTTAGAAGAAGAGAAATACTATATTGTAACACACTCAACAAGCATAGTGTTCACGTAGTGCGATGAAATATCGGAACGATTGGAGCACATCCGAGCGAAGTGACATCTTAATCGCCAAATCTATCTGAATCTCCAAATAACTGAATTACTGCTCGTCGCCCAGCGACTCGCTCTTCATCTCTTAGCGACTCGATTCTCTCCGAGTACGGTACGGGTATTGGCACGGTGCAGGCACTGCTTCTTCCAGATTGTCGTCCCGATCAGAATTTTGATGAGCTAATATTTCTTCTAATTTTCAAAGCTCCTGCTACTGTTTCCCACTCTATTCTATGCTGCACAAATTACTGAGCTCTGTCTTTCTTAGTACTCATTTCGCTTTATGCGAGGCTCCCCTTTCTGATTTTCCTAAGCAGATGGTCTCTCAGAATCAAATTCCAAATATTCTCTCAATCTCGTTGGATTCCTCTCGTTTGCTTCTTCTCTTAAACTTTGCGTACTTCTTTCTTCTTACTTCGGATAAGAGTAGGGAATTTGACTTTCTGCAGTACCTTCGCAGGAAAACCGCGGGCGAGGCGGTCTTCTTTAAAAAAAGAAATAGTGCGCGTAGTGGCTCTTGAGTTGCAGAATATCCATTATCCCTCGTCGTAATTATAAATAGAAATCGATGATCAACGAATTGTATTTTCATTATCAATTCCTAGCTTAGTTAACAAATATAGTGTATAATTTTGAATCCGTTCTATCTCCTCTTGTTATTAAGAACAAATGGAGATTAAGGCTAAAGATATAAATCGCTTTGTCATTATCATCTTCTAGCTTAGTTAATAATTATATTATAGTGCATAATTTCATTTCTGTTTGATCTTTTGTTGTTATGTATTAAATTATAAGGAGAGATTGGGGACAATTGTAACAATTTTTAGAAATATATATATATATATATTTCTTTATTTATGACATATATGTTTATTTTTTTTAAACGAATGATAATCTAAATTCCCTGAATATAAAAATATAATTATAATAAATTCGACAAATTAGCGTTGTAATACTTGCGCGATCAATTTCAATATTATTGAATTGTATATATTATATTTAATTACAATATTTGTAATTAATAACTTGTATATATATATATATTTCGGCTAACTTTTTAGCCATCCTCAGTACGTACAGATGATTCTATATGATAAAATAAGTGTTGAGATGTATAAAATTAGGCTATGATTCTCACATGTTTTTCTTTATAGTATTATGTCTTTTTAGTATTCGCAATGAGAGGTGGTCAATCTTCATTTCTTTGAGAAAATGCAATCAGTTGAGTGGATGATTAAGCGTGCCTTTAATTGATTCACAAAGTTTATTAATAAATTTTAAGTATATTCGTTAAAAATAATGATATTATCTCATTTCATCTAATTACCGCCGATACAAATGATATAAATAATCAGTCAATTAATAATGTAAGAACTATAATTTGATATATTAAATGTATAAAAAAAATTCTATAAATAACATTGTAAAACATTACATGTTTCGGTTCTTGGATTGTGAGCCATTCTCAGATAATATAAAATTCACAATCTTAAAATTCATTTCTATCGTCATAGAAAAATCGTGATGAAAGTTTTCCAATTTATATAACGATATGAATGCTTCACGGAGACCATTTTCATGATATATTATAATCAGCACACAAAAATACAACAGTATAGATAAAAATTAGTATAGATAAAAATTTTTAAATATTTGACCTTGAAAATAATCTTGTCAGTAATTTTCATATTCATAATTAAGGCATCAAAATACAGTAGTTTACCAATCGATAAGAAAATCGGGGAGTTTATCTTTTCGGAAATACACCCACTTTATATATATAATACACAGATTATGAAACTATTACATTATTTCGTTTATATGTTATAATAAATAAATTGTGATATAGCAGTTTCGTTATTATTATATTAATATTATGTAATTTTTAAATTATGGTTCTAACGCGGTCTCTATCCGCGAAACTATGTGCCAGTCGAGCTTTGAACTGTTGAACGCGACAAAGCGCAACAGCGACAATTTGTATTTGAATCGTGAGAATTTACGAACAAATGATATTATTTGTGCTATAGAAAAATATTACTAATGAATTATAGAATTCAGTCGCTTGTATTACAAATTATATCAGTACATACTAAAAAAACTATTCCAAGGAATTAGTGAAGTTAAATATAAAAGTGGTAATTGTTGAGTTTAGCCTTTACATTTCCGATGTTGATTATATTCATTCGTGCGTTTTTGCACGAAATGAATAAATTTGATAAAGTATCGTAATGAAGATATTAATTGTTACAGTGAAGACTCAGGTTAGGAAATCTATTACATCGAGATGACATAGAGATAGACATGAGAACATGTAAATGAGATTATAATAAATATTATGCTTCATTATTACACAAATTCTTGTTTTAAAAATAAATTCTCTGCTTTATATTTATATTATTTTATATTGATAAGGACCCGAATTGAAAAGTTGAAATGTTTATTTTATTCGTTTTGTTACATTCATACGAAAATAAAGAGTTTTCTGTGCATCCGAACAGCTGATGTAGGGCTCTAATTTTCTATATTTTTCACTGATAGATTTTTTCGAACCTCATTTTATATTTGTTTAAGTGGTACTTGCAATAACTGGGCATTTTAATTTTTTTGTTGTTTTCCACAGGGAATAGCTAGTGTCTGAAAGATTTTCAAGATAGTTCCCAAAGTTCTTATTGATATTTTCTCTTTATTAATCTATTTAACTGCTTGTTGATGCGATTAAAAGTCTTTTTATCTGTTAAATGCCTTGATTTCTGCCATACACATCTCGTTCTACTTCTCTCTCTAATTTCTACTGGGTAACATATTTCCTGTATTATAATTGTTTGGAGTTGGCGTTTAGTTTTTTGTTACTTTATAAATTGCTTCAGTCAGTATTGTGCTTGTTTATTTAGGTATCTTTTCTACAGATTTAAATTTTACTTTTAGATTTATCTCATTTGGTCCAAATCCTCCCTAAATTTATTCTAGTTCGTGTGTTTGTTAGTAAGTGTAGTTCTTTTTTTCTTTCGTATGACTGAGGAATTTAATGTTAGTCACAGATACATGGTTCGAGGAGAGATCATCTATGTTATCTATTTCGGTACAGCTTGTTGAAATTCCTTTTGTTATATACAAGTCAATTAGATCCGGCATCCTGTTCTTGTTCATTGGCCAATATGTTTGAGGATAGAAATTCGCATTTAATGTCTTAATTTCTCTCAACAGCGCTCTACTCTTTGGAGTAATTAACCGAGACCCCTATGCTATATGCTTGGTATTGAAGTCTCCTTCGATTATAAAGCGTGATCCCAATTTTCTCAATATTTCCTCGAATTGTATTTCTTTAATGTTATGTCGAGATGGACAATATGCTGCTACTATATTAAAATCCGTGCTGTTGTACGTGATTATAGTGGCCTGCAGGAATTTCTTTTTAATTTCCTCCTGCGCAAAGTGCTTTACGTTGTTTTTGATAATAATGGCAGATTCATAAGCTTTACCGTTGGGAGTCGTATGATATATCTTAAAACCAAACATCTTTAGGTGGCTTTTGCTAATTAAATGAGTTTCATACAAAAACCTTGATTTTTACTGTGTTCGAATATTGTGTTAACCAAGCATTTGCGGGAGATTTGATTTTCTGTTTTAATTGGAAGAAAAGTGCGGCTGAAGCTCATCGAATGCTTGTCGAAGTTTATGGTAACACTGCTCCAACTGATAAATCATGTAGGGAATGGTTTCGACGTTTCAGAATGGAGATTTCAGCGTTGAAGACAAGTCTCGCTCTGGACAGCCAAAAAAATTCGAAGACAAAGAATTAGAGGCATTACTCGAAGAAAATCAGACGCAAGAGGAGCTTGCAGAATCATTGGGGATAACTCAACAAGCCGTTTCTGTATGATTGAGAGCCATTTTGATTATGATTGGGAATGATTCAAAAACAAGGAAATTGGGTGCCTTATGAACTGAAACTGAGAGACGTTGAAAGGCGATTTTTCACTTGCGAACAGCTGATTCAAAGACAACAGAGAAAAGTTTTTTGTATCGGATTGTGACTGGAGATGAGAAGTGAATATTCTACGATCCCAAGAAGAAAAAATATTACGTTAAGTCCGATCAATCGTTGCCATCGACTTCAACATCAACACCACGGCCGAACATTCATAGTTCGAAGATCATGCTCTGTATCTGGTGGGACCAAAAAAGTATTGTTTACTATGAGCTGCTGAAACCTGGCGATTCCATTACGGGCGATCGGTATCGGCTACAATTGATTCGTTTGAGCCGTGCATTGCGAGAAAAACGGTCGGAATACGAGCAAAGACATGATAAAATTATTCTTCTTCATGCTCAGCCTCATGTCGTAAAAAAATATTTTGGAAACGCTCAAATGGGATGTTTTACCGCACCCGCCATATTCTCCGGACATTACGCCTTTTGATTTGGTTGTTCCGAAAGATGCAACACGATTTGGCAAGTCACCGGTTCACTTCTTTCGCAGAAATCGAAAATTGGCTCCAAAATTGGATCGCTTCCAAAGACGAGTCATTTTTTCGAGATGGAATTCGAAAATTGCGTAAGAGATGGGAAAAAGTAGTAGGCAGCGATGGACAATACTTTAATTGATCTATTCATTCATTTGTTTTGAAATAAATGCAGAAAAGACGAACCGAACTAATTTGTACTCCCAATAAGTTTCCCAATCTACGCTCAGTATTAATATACATTTGCTGAAATTTTTATGACATGTTCCAGATATCTTGATGACTCATATGTGTCATTTAGCATTTTCTTTGATTTTATTAAGAATGTGGTTTTCTCTTTTATTATTCTAGCGTAAGATTCGGAGTTACTTTTTACGTATTCTTTTTTAGTAGATGTTCCATTTGCTGGACTCGTGTCATTCTTGGTTTTTGTTGGGATACAGTTTGCTTTGTATATTGGACATCCCTTCCAGTTCGCTGTGTGCTTTCCTCCACAATTAGCTAAACTTGCATTTAGCATTTTTTTGGTTTTTTGCAATCTGAAGAGAGATGTTTCCCATCACATTTAACTTTTCTCTGGCAATAGTTTTGCGTGTGTTCCAGACCCTTTTACATTGCGGTATTTCTTTTTTAATTCGAGTTGGCTCAATTTTGACAATGTAACAAGTGTGTTTTGTCTTATATACTTCCTTGTTGTGTGATGGAACAGGTCATGGAATAATGGGAGTACTATTTGTTTCCCATCAACCTTCTTTTTAATAATTATATTCATAATTTGGACAGCTTCGTGATTCAATTTCGCAAGTTCTTTTTTAATGTCTTCTTTATCGGTTGTAAGGTGTAATCCCCTTATTACTATTTTATCGTAAGGTTTTAATTGTTTACGTTACTGATATGTGGTAATAAATAATATCGTTCAAATGGTGGGATTTCAGCTTTTAAAAACTTAATGATTGCACGATAGTCATCACTTCCTGCTGTACTTACTTTTCCCCATTAGCAAGCATTTTGAAGCTTATTCTTAATTTTGCATTGTTTCCTTGAATCTAAGTTCTTGATTCCATTAACAAATATCAGTGGAGGTGTGATTTGTTTCTAGTTCTACATTTGTAATTATATATCCTCAGACAGTGCATCGTTCCCCTTCACGAAGCCAGATACCATGACATTATGCCGCGAAAATCCGAATGCGACCGAGTATCGCCGAATTTCGGTAGTCCCGGTCCCCACGAGATAGCGTTGGAAGCGAAAAGCATATGCGTGGGGAACCCGAGCGAAGGAAGCCGAGCTCCGACGCAGGAAGCATTATTTTACGATTATTATAAACGATATTTCTCGTCACGTTACCACGATTCGCGCTTCCGCGCCGTGCTATATGACATGTATCGATGCCGTGCATCCGCGTTCATTGCGTCCGCGCAGAACTTTCTTCTCGTGCCGCGCCGTCATTGATCCGCGTAGATCATGCAGCGATATCGCACGTATCCGCGCCTCGCGGAAACCGCGTCTGTTATAACCAGCGTAATAATTATATCGTATCGCAGCGCTATTTCATATACTATTTTCATATACTTATAATATACTATTTTCTGAGATCATATCATTATCTGTAATCATTTCGTGTTGTGTTATAATATCATTTCTTCGTTGTAATAAATTGTCATTGTTTCACTCAATATTGTACGCGTACTCTTTCACTGTCTAGAACTTCTTCCGTTCCCGCCTTGCATCCCAGCGAGCTGCGGAAATCAGATTGTTTTGCATTCTTTATCTCACTTGCTTAGGAGACGTTTCTTTATGAGACGTTTCTGATAAAGTTTTCTCTTTACTTTTCTCTTCTTAGATTTTCGCACACTTTCCCAGATTTTCCTCATCCGTTTCATAATTAATTTGTTCATTACTTTTTGTATCTTACATCGTTTTAACTAGCGTCTCTAGGTAACTAATTTTTTCCTCCGCTTGTTTCCATGCTTTCCATAAAAGGATCTCATTTTGCGTGGTACGAAAGCATTTAATTATTACCAAGCAATAGTTGTCCCTTCCCTCAGAATCCTTAGTAGAGAGTGGATTTCCTGAGTAGATTGCCCAGACTACCACCTGGGGTAGTTATTACCGAATATGTTTTATCCATTGTCTGATTGCCAACTATCCTGGTGTACCGATGTTTTTCTGTCGGGATTGTTTTCTTTAACTGACGGATTTCCCGATTTTAAGGCATCGGGAATTCGCCTTTTCACCCTTGACTTAGTATTATATTATGCCCAGGAGGCATGATAAGAATGCATACATCAGATTGAGCAGGAATAAATGGCAATTTTCAGATTTTTAATGAGGCTCCTCCGTCAGCAGGGTGAGCACCCTCGAGACCACGTACTACCCTTGGCTCCCCAAAAATATATACATTTAATTTTAAATGTATTTCTAATGTCGATGTGAACATGTCTAACGACTAATTATCTTAGAATTATATGATTTTTACTGTAGATTTTTATAACAGAATGGCAATGCAATTTCTTAAAAAAAAACCGTACTTAACAATTATGACATCAATTAAGAAGAGTTGTGCTCATTCAATGAGAAATCACTTAAGGTTTTTGGAAATGCACTTGCATTTATTTATTTATTAAGAATAATTGAACTTAATTTATGTGGATTATTCTAAAGATGGCTGTAAAGAAGCCAAAACGTTGATCAATTATTGTATGTGATATAAATAAATAGAAAGAATTGCTTGCTGTTTACCCAGATATTCGGCTTGCTATTACTCAATCATTATATGAACTCAACCTTCGTGCCTCCCGTGGAGGGACAGGCCCCTATCGCATAGAGCACCTTTAACTCGACCTATGAAATTATTACCTTACAACTGTCCGAAAAACAAAAAAATATCTGCTTCGCTACGACGACACTCGAACAAACGGCTCACACAGACTCGGGACCAATGTCCTCGAAGATTGTAGCACACAGCAATTCCGACGACATACTCACAAAGAAATCACTTAATTCGCGCTACTTACGTCTGAGGCCAAACCGTGCGCCCGCAAAAATATCGTCGCGGTACTTACTCACAATTTCGGGCCCAAATCCCACTTCTGATTTCTATTAGCGTCGATGCCTAGTTCCCTGGCAATCTCCACAGTGCTCACATGCTTATCACGCTCGACTTTTACCATGATTTCATTGGACTTTTCAGTGATTGGTCGACCGGAGCGAAGTTTATCTTTCACATCGAAATTTCCAGCACGAAATCGAGCGAACCGTTTCTGTGCTGCTAATTTTGATAGAGTATCTTCATCGTAAATAACGCAAATTTTTTCACAAGCCTATGCATTCTTGCCTTTATCGTAGTGATACTGCAAAATGTAGCGAATTTTTTTCTTATTTATTTCCATTTTCAAAATAAAATAACTTTTGATCCACTTCGATCCACTTCCGATTTCAATCTTTTTCGGCTCAAAACAAAAGTTAAAATGTCACTTTTTAAACGCACGTCTAATGTTGCCGATGCGATTAATAATTGCCGACTGCTGAGCATTTAATGCCATCTAGCGGGAAAAACGCCACGAACTTTTTCCCACATCCAATATTTAAAACTCCAATTTGGATTTTCATTTGCAGTCATGACAATTTTTAATTTAACTTTGAAAGGCACTCTATAATTTTTTTCAGATGATACACATATATTCTTCATCACATGTTGATGGTATAGCTTCCTCAACATCCAGTTCTTCTACATTTTCTTGTGATTCGTCAGACGAAAAATATGCCACATCCTCGGAAAATGTAAATTTTCCTAACATTTTTATAAAACTTTCGAACATTTTTTCCAGCAATCTTTTTAACGGGTTTTGTAAATTGTTTGGGTGGATCAGCATATACCAGATCAAATTATAACAACATGTCTATAAAAATATTCAATATTCACATTATATTTTTTGTATAATGTGTTAACAAAAATATTTACCTTTGAAACATGCGACGATACCGATTAAATCTTCTTTTGAAATATCAGATTTTGCCAATATTTGGATTTATTCTATCAAAAAAGGATCCATGTTTACAAAATGCAATGTCAATGTATCAAAATAAACAAACAAGAGTTGAGAGACTTCCTCACCGATCGCGAAAAAACTAACTCGAGAGAATCCTACGTAATTCCAAAACTTAATGGTTTTTTATTTATTTTATTCATTTTATATTTATTTTTTTCATCATTATCATTATATAAAATTCGGACATTGCCTTTGTAGGTTTTTTTTTTGAAAAAACTAATTGTGCATACGTATATGAGAATCAAAACGAGCATTTTTGTTTATCGTCACATGATTCTAGATCAAGTACAGATCTTCTCTCATGCGTGCATGCATACTTAAAAAACCATTAGCTTTTGGAACTATGTAGGATTCTCTCGAGTTAGTTTTCTTACGAATACTGATCAGTGAGGAAATTTCTCAACTCTTGTTTGTTTATTTCGATACACTGACATTGCATTTTATAAACATAGATCCTTTCTTGATAGAGCAAATTAAAATACTGGCAAAATCTAATATTTCAAAAGAAGATTTAACTGATAGCATAGCATATTTCAAAGATAAATATTTTGTATATTTTTTAAACATATTTTTACTAGAACATTTGTCTAAAAAAGAACAATTTACAATACTTAATACGTTTTTTTAACTGCTGAGAACACCATTGCCATTTAAAGTAGAAAGATTGTCATGTATGGTGACGATTATGTGTTACGGAAAACAGTTTACAAATGATGGATACGATTCCAAAACGTTTATGAAAATGAGTTTAGAAGTGATCACAATATTTATTTGACCGATGTGCTGCATCGGATATCGTCTGCTAAGCTTTCATGATCTTTCTGGAATCATATTCATTACTTGTACATTGTTTTCCATTGCATATAATCCGTCACTATACACGGTAATTATTCTATGATGAATATCGTATAATTCATCTTCATTTAAAAAACATATCATTGCACGTTATTTTTTATTAAGCAAATTTTCTAGTAAAAACGCCATTTTTCCAGTTATTTCGTTTTCTTAAGAAAACATAAAAATCTAGAGAATAATTAATCAATTACGATTAGAATTTATTCCAAACAATCCTAATATGTTTATCCTAGATAATAAAAAAATCGGTACTCGTTATAAGGAGATCGGGCATATGTAACATCGCATACATAGTCAATTTTAAATATGTATAAGTTATACAATATAAGATTTTTTTATATCATGCAGAGAGTGATTGCTACAGTGCCTGCTACTTTTTCGTTTCGACTAAACTAATATGTTCTAAAATACGTAAAAAATACAATATTCAAATTTCAGATTTGTTCAAAATTAGAGCGATTAAGATTTATTTAAGATTATATTATTTAAGATTATATACATAGTAAGACATTTTTGTTCTTTTAGTTATCGCTGAGGTTAAATAATGTACATGTGTGCTGTGCTGCTATAATAAATGAGGAATGGGCTGTGACAGCAGGTCATTGCATGAAAATGTAAGTAAAATAACAAATTTAGAAATAATGATTTGTTAATCATTAATAAAAAGATAATGTATATTGTAGAAGTGACGATCCTATAAAAGAGATTACCTTGTGTAGTGGATCTTCCATTCTTTATGAGAATTGCACCGTTCATAACATAAACAAATTTTTCATACATGAAAACTTTGACAACGACATCAATGACTATGACATCGCTGTTATACAAGTAACACCTGCATTCATATATAATGATCATACGAAAGCAGTTGACTTGGCATCAAACAAAAGTGTTCATAAGAAATGGGGTATAGTCTGCGGTTGGGGATACTATCTGGTAATAATAAAATATTCCGAACTTAAAATAATATTAGCCATTTAAATAACTGTCATTCTTTTAATTTACTTAACATCTACAAGATGTTCGGTAACGATTATTTCGTGAGCATGGGAACCTAATGCGGGAAAACGTTTTCTTTTGCCGCTTGTGTGTTGCTTGCAGTAAACAACTCGCAGAATTAATCAACCTATAAGGTTGAATGATTGTAAAGGTCCTCAAATAAGAGATTGGACATTTGGTATAACTATATTTTTGAGGATTTGCTTAAGAGAATCCCAAAGTTATCTGTCTCGTCTACTGACTAAATGCGTATAATTTTTGTGATATATTTTTGCATATATTTTTATTTCTTTTTTACACTTGAAAACTTCAGAATTAAAGCAGAATAATGGAACGATTAGAAAACAAGGATCCTAAACGGTCAAGCTAGATTTTTTAGAGTTAAAATAATTCTGTGTGAATTTATATACTACATATATAGTCACAGTCTTTTTTTTAAACTGCCGAAATTATTTTCGGTCTTAAAACGCAAGTCGATTAAATTCTTGTTGTAATATTAACAAATTAAATTGATAAGCAATTTAATAGTTTGGTGATAATAGATGATAATAGATTTCTCTATTAGTATCTTATTAGAGAAATTTCAATATGTATCGAAAATATGTAAATAAATTTCGATCTGTAAAAAAAAGACTATGAATCGTACATATACATATGGTATGTACGTATTTATATTAACTATGTATATGTATTGACTATGTATATGAATTCACATAGATTTATTTCAGCACTAAAGATCTAACTTTATTTTTAGCTTTTTTATTGAAAACTTTGTTTAAAGCTATACCATGGGCGTAATGAGTGGAATTATTTTCGGGGGGAAGAATTTCAATCAACTCAGAGTAGCATGCACCAATTAATGACACAAAAAAAAAGGATTTTGCTATTGCACTGAAAAGAACATCACTGCAATTTTGTTGTTGTGATTTATAACAATTTTTAACATTAATGAATTCCATTTGGGTAGTTTTACAACTTTAATGTCTTCTCGTACCTCATTTTGAACAGGCGCAAAATGTTACGTTTTGTACATTATATAATTTTTATTTTTTAAAGACTTTTTTTAAAAGAAGAGCAATACAGTTACTACAAGAATGTCAATTATAACATATATTCTGTTTTTGGGACAAAAATCTTACAAAAATTTTCTCTATATATATCGCATATTTTATTAAAACTCGAACAGAAGAATATTAAAAATTATATGAGAAGAAAAAATATATTATGTAACAGCAAGAACCTCACACAAAAGCAAAAGTAAAGTTGTATGTTTTTTACATTTAAAAATAAAAGAGAGGAGTTCGGTAGAGTTATACAATATTTTTATACATTCGCCAATTCAAAATAAAATATCTTCATTAAAGCAGCGAAAAATTATTAGACCACCAACTTATGTGAGTGGATGTGTGCTAACGGAATCCTCTTAAAAATAAAATATGAAATAATATGATATAATGAAATAATTATTAAAAACTTTCGGAGGAGAAGGGAATTTACTCCCCCCTCCCCGTCCCCCTTCCCCCCGGATACGCCCGGATATAATGGATATAAAGCATACCCATTAATACGTGTTTGTGAAATAAAGTTTATGCCGAGAATGAAAAAAAATTTGAAATTACGATTTTCACTTTTATAGTTCAATATGACATCTAGAACTATCATTGCGTTAATAGTTGCTTAATATAAAGTTTCATGAGTGCGATTGCACATGACCTAATAAACGATAACGTTCAAGATAAGAAACCGAATAATGAAACTGAACTGAAAAAAGAATAAGAGAATGAAAACAAGATTATGAAATATGAAAATTAAATCAAATTAAAACTCACTAAATGAAAATTAAATTAACATTCAATGTGATACTCAAATATTCACGAGAAAAATGAGTGTGAAGTTTAAAAAAATAAAATATTGAATATTTATTAAAAATTCAATAAATAGTGTAGTCAGTCAGCAAGTAAAGCCGTTTATTCGAAATTTTTGGAATCCTCGCAATCTTCGGAAAGTTTATACAGTTTAGAATAATAAATATCGTAGAAGCATTGGAAACATAACGTCAATTTACAATGAGCATGTATAAAAACCAACATTCTTACATATGCATATTTTTTAAATATTATAATTGGAAAACATATTGTACTGTATTGTGATGGCATATAAGCGTATTATTTTATCCACCTCTCTTGTAATAAAGCGGTGAGTTAAAATTGAGAAATTTACCGAAAAAAGTTATCTTGCGATATTCATTAAAAACAAGACTCTGTTCCTCAATTAAAAATATAGTGTCCAAAAAACTTAATCTATCGTCAATGCCAATCTCCATAGTAAATTGCAATCTAATGTGTAAAGAATTAAAAATTTTCAAAATATTATTAATGCTTTCTAAAGGAGCCGCTAAAATGATGTCATTCACATATCGAAAATAAAACAATAAAACAATATAAGTAACTTCCTAATTGCAATTTCCTCCAAGTCCTGCATAATCATATCAGCAATGATTGGGGACAAAGGTGACTCCATAGAAGTCCCTAAGATTTGTTTGTAAAATTTTTTGTTAAACATAAAAAAAGTGGTATTTAATACCAAACGAATAGCTCAAAAATCTTCCAAAGGGATTTTAGTTTTCTTGGATATGCATTCTCATCTCTCTCTTAATGATACTATCAGATATCAATTTTATAGAAACATTAATAAATAACGAAATAATATCCAAAGAAATCAATAAGTAATTAGGTTCGAAAATGAATATATTTTAGTTTTTCGATAAGATGGAAGCTTAACATGGCTAGAAGTTTCAGATATAGAATTGTTAATGATATTATGCAGATACAATAAAAAATAATGGACTATTAACAGATGACATGATAATTCTTAGGGGATTACCCTGTTTATGGATCTTTGTTAATCCATATGCTCTGGGAATGCTACCATCGGTTGTGAGTAACCTCTGATATATCGTCAATAAAGTTTTTACTTTTTCATCTAACAGGCAACGAACGTAAGTCACAAATTAATTAAATTAAATTTATATTCGGAACTTAACAACTGGTTTTTCTAGAAAACTTTCTTTTAAATAGTTTGCTTTACATAAAAAAAATCGAATGTCACAAGTGTCCCGTTTATATTGAGAAATTTCAATGTCTCACTTTTTAAATGGATTTCAATGGATCATATATTCGTAACAAAGAAGGAAGACATAAGCATTTGATATGTATTTACAAAAATTTAAAAAAAAATTTTTTTTAAATTTACTTTATATTTCTCTTAATTATTGAGTTGAAAAATTGAATTTTGGCATAGTTTATGAATTGAATAGGCTATAAACTGTAAACAATAACTCTTAAGTTATTTTTTAAGTTTAGTCACAATTTCGATTATTTCAAAAAACGAGAAATGATTCATTGTGTACAAGGGTATGTACATAGTGAATAATGTTATTTTTAATAATGAACTACATGTTTTATACTACGAATTGTTGAGATTATTTTAGTTTTACTATATTTTAAAATGTTTATTTTTTTATAAAATAGATAATTATAAAGTGAGAATTCACAAATCCACATTTTTCTTCTGTTTTGAGTGAAAACGTATCAAATGAGTACATTTTGATTGAAATTTTAAATGGGGAGAGGGGTCTTATTCCAAATAATTAGAATGAATTATTATTTTGAAGATTATTGTAAAAAAGATATATAGTCTACAATAAACTATGGTTCATTATTCACTACGTTAAAATGATTCATTGAAGACCACCTAATCTTTTCCATAATAATCTCCTAAATAATGTGGTAAAATAATATAACAGAAAAAGTTGTTTACAGAATAAAATCAAATGTGCATACAAAACTATTGTAAAATGAAAAAAATGATAGGTATAACATAAACATAAAAAATGCGTAAAACTTATGAAAAAAACTACTTGGGTTTACAACCCAAAATTCTTAAAATGTGACATTACATGGCTATGCTTGATGCAATCGGCCAGTCGGCTGGAGAGCCGAGGAGAGGTTCAAATGCGAGTCGCTGATAGTAGCACAATCTGATAACATCATATTTACGAAATATCGCAATGGTTCATAGTGTACTACTGGTTCACTGTTGGACTACTTATCCTACTTTTTAAAGAAATTTTGTAATCTAGTTAAATTAAGTGTAAATATTAGAGTGCGTATTAAGTTTTTAAAATCATGTCAAATTTAGTTTCTCCGCATTTGTACAAATTCACAAACTAACAATCTTTTTTTGTACAATAATTATTCTTACAAAAAATTAGAGAAAATTCAATTTAATAATGTAAAAAGCCATTTGGAGCTTAAAGATGCATACCATCTATATCAATGCTCGCAAAGATCTGCATTTCGAACTGATTCCAATGAGCGACCCCCACTACCGCTCGAAGCTCGGCCGAATTGTTCACATGCCGCTCTGATTCAGAAGCGTCCTTACACCAGAAATATACTGAGCTATACTATGGGAGCGTACTTTCCGCCAAATTATTATTAAAACATTGTTTTTTATTAAATAATTTATTTCTATTAGCATATAATTTTCTATTGTTAATTTATTTATTGTTTCTTAATGATATACTATTTTAACGTAGTTTCCTAATACATTACATAATTATAATAACGTACATTTCTCGACAATAGTTTTCCACACCCGTGAGGTACGTTTTTTTTTAATGGTTTTCCCAGTAATTTATTCCAAAAACAATAATTAAATACTCGAATGTGACTTGGCAGTAAAGTAAAATTATATATCGTATTATAGAAAAAGAACGAAGGATCAAAGAAAATAAAAACAGTCAATTTAGGTATATATTATAGATTCCATATATAGACTCTATATATCTAAATTGATTATTTCTATTTTCTTTGTTCCTTTTTGTCCTTCGTTCCTTTTTGTATAATACGATATATAATTTTGCTTTCCCGTCAAGCCACATTCGAGAATTTGATTCTTGTTTTTGTAGAATAAGCCTAGGAGAGACTGGGCTAATAGACTTATTATTCAGTTTCGAATATTTACAGACAAAATTAAAAGATTTATCAAAAAAATGAATTCTACACCAGTTACTACATACAATCAGTTACTACATACAATCGATTATCTAATAATATTTTAATAATAAGGGGAAACTGATAATATGAAAAAAATTTTTTTAATGCATTCCATCTGATTCAATTAGGGAGATAATTCGACTAAGATTATAATATTAAAATGAAGATTAATGTATTTTAAGTTACATCTTTGGCTACATATTAATAAAATTTTTATAAAAATATATTTTAAATACAAACATTCGCTTTGCAGGGTAAAACAATGCTTTTTTTTACAAAATTTGTTCATATTGTTTCATGCAAAAACTCGTCGAATGGGCCTAGTTTTCGAGATTGAACATGAGGAAAGTAAACTTATAACATTTACTGTTGAGGAAAATGTCTTTAAAGGAATAAAATTTTGAGCAAATACTATAAGAGTTGTCACTAAATGAGTCATACAGTTCCTTGCTATGGTTAGTCTACTATCCCCATCCATTCATTTTTTAAAAACATTAACAATATACGATAACAAAGACTCATAAACAAAAAAAATCTTGGACTTTATTAAATAAGAACTATATTTACTATCTAAGTAGAAATCAAATATTTCAGACAATCATATACGAGTGTAAAACAAAAATTTTAAGAATAAAAATATTTACTTATATGATTTTTTAAAAGTGTGGCATAACTTTTATCATAGATATGTTCGCAACAAGATGTTACAGCAGCCTTAGTGGCAGTCGCTGCTGCGTGCTCAGACACGTTTACACGTATCTCGCGTATTTTGTTTTTAATGTAGCCTCGATTATTCTACTCCTATAGTCATGATTCTGGTCTCTCCTAGTGGGGAAACCATTAAAAAAAATACATCTTATGTATCAATAGTACTTCACAGTTAATGTGGAAAACTATTCTCGAAATGTACGTTATCGTAATATTATGTATTAAAAAATGTATTAAAAAACTACATTAAAATATAAGTACATTAAGGAACAATGAATAAATTAAGAATAGAAAATTTTATGTTAATAGAAATAATATATTTAATAAAAAAACATATTTCAATAATAATTTGCGGAAAGTGTACTCCCAGTATACTTCTGTATAGGAACACTCCTGAGCTAGAGCGTCATGTGGACACTTGGCGGTCGAGCATCGAGCGGTAGTGGGAATCGTTCGCTGGAATCAGCCCGAAATGTGCAGATCTTTGTGAGCACCGATCTATATTACCCTAGAACTATATTATACTAGAACCAATATTTTTAATTTTACTTGTACATGACGACATGATCTATAACGTTTTGTCAACTTTCATGGAATGTAAATTTTTTAATTATTTGGACAATTTAAACAATTTTTATTTTTTCAAATAAACATGTAAAATTGACAAGAAAATTGATTGGTTGAGATCAAAAGATTTAAGATTAAAGAAGTCTCAAATAAAACAGATTTCTTATGTTCTATCAATGATTGTCAAAATAATGTGCTTAGTATATCTAATATTAATTCTATCTAATATTAATTCTATCTAATATTAATTCTGACAACGGGGAGTTAAGTCAGAATGGGAAGTTAATACAGAAATAATACATAATTCTTCTGAGAATTTTGGAAAGGCTGCATCTCTTAGTACTTTAAATGAAAAATGGTTCATCAATCTGAACAACGTTGAGATTCCTATCGAGATACAATATTTACTGCAATTAGAGGGATTTGGACTCCCTGTTAGTAAAAATAATATGGATAGAACAGTAGTTGAATTCATAAGACATATTGAAAATATATAGTCGTCCTGATAACCTTACCAATTTTATTAGAAATATTTCAATTATGATTCTTGAAAAATTTTATAAGGAATTTCCTATTAATAAACCTAATGATAAATTAATTTGTAATTGGTTAAATATAATTAAAACATTTTTAAAAAAACATCCGGAAATATTGGTCATAATGACCATTGTCAAAGAGAATGTCACGGTTGCTTTGAATAAAGACAATTCCATATCAAGAATGGAGGAAGTTTTCTCGGATAAAGATACATACGAAAAAATCGATAGATTCTACCAGAAGTTAATTTTTTTACTTACGTTTCTTGCCTGTTAGACAAAAAGGTAAAAACTTTATTGATAACATATCGGAGGTTACTCACAACCGATGAGCATTCCCAGAGCACATGGATTAACAAAGATCCATAAACAGGGTAATCCCCTAAGAATTATCGTATCATCTGTTAATAATCCATTATATTATTTTTCATTGTATCTGCATAATATCATTAACAATTCTATACTTGAAGCTCCTAGCCATGTTAAGAACAGCTTCCATCTTATCAAAAAACTAAAGTATGTTCGTTTCGAGCTTAATTACTTATTGATTTCTTTGGATATCATTTCGTTATTCACTAATGTTCCTATAAAATTGATATCTGACAGTATCATTACGAGAAAGATCGGAATGCATATCTAAGAAAATTAAAATCCCTTTCGAAGATTTTTGATTGCTATTCATTTGATGATAAATTCCATTTGTTTAACAAAAAATTTACAAACAAATCTTAAGACTTCTATGGAGTCACCTTTGTCTCCAATCGTTGCTGATATGATTATGCAGGACTTGGAGGAAATTGCAATTGGGAGGTTACTTATATGGTTATTGTTTTATTTTTGATGTGAGTGACATCATTTTAGCGGCTCCATCAGAGAGCATTAATAATACTTTGAAAATTTTTAACTCTTTACACATTAGATCGCAATTTACTATGGAGATTGCCATTATACTATGGAGATTGACGGTAGATTAGTTTTTTGAGTACTATGTTATGTAGGAAATAATAATCCAGATATCTTCCAACATTGTTTATTGAACATTAGTACAGAAATATTCAGGCAAGATCTCGGTCTTGATTTTAAATGAAGATTCAGCTTTGTATCGCTCGCTCTGTAGACTCGGCTACAGAAAAATCTTGCTTCGGTGGCTCGATTATTTCTGAATTCGAATCGAGGAGGATCTCGAAGTTATATAACTGTTTTCGTAGCTAGTCGCAACCAATCACATGGTCGCTGCAGATTGGTTGTATCATGTCACGTTGTCACAACGATGTGATTGCCTGTCTCGTTGCTCTTGCGTTTATCTCGATAAGATTCGATATCTTGCGCGCGCGCGCGCGCGCGCGCGTGTGTGTGTGTGTGTGTGTGTGTGTGTGTGTGTGAGTGATAATAAATATATGTAATGGGCCCACCTTTCTTATAAATTGCGTGGCGCAACATTTACAATAATATATGTCACACACACACACTATATTATTGGTGTTGAGAATCTTGTTTTTAACGGATATTAATCAGAAGACAATTTTTTCCGGCAAATTTTTTCTCAATTTTGACTCATCTGTTTTATCACAAGAGAGGCGTAATCTAGAGGGTTTGTGGATAAAATAATTGGCTGCGGTCGATCAATCACTGAAAAGTCCGATGAAATCATGGTAAAAGTCGAGCGTGATAAGCATGTGAGCACTGCGGAGATTGCCAGGGAACTAGGCATCGACCACAAAACAGTTTTAAATCATTTACACAAAGCTGGATACAAAAAGAAGCTCGATTGGGTTCCTCACGAGTTGAATGTTAGGAACATGATGGACCGAATTAACATTTGTGGGAGAAAGTTCATGGCGTTTTTCCCGCTAGATTAAATGCTCAGCAGTCAGCAACTACTAATCGCATCGGCAACACTAGATGTGCGTTTAAAAAGTGATATTTTAATCTTTGTTTTGAGCCGAAAAAGAAATCGGTGAAGTGGATCAAAAGTTATTTTATTTTGAAAATGGAAATAAATAAGGAAAAAATTTGCTACATTTTGCAGTATCACTATGATAAAGGCAAGAATGCTGCACAGGCTTGTGAAAAAATTTGCACTATTTACGATGAAGATACTCTATCAAAATCAGCAGCATGGAAATGGTTCGCTTGCTTTCGTGCTGGAAATTTCGATGTGAAAGATGAATTTCGCTCCGGTCGACCAATCACTGAAAAGTCCAATGAAATCATGGTAAAAGTCGAGCGTGATAAGCATGTGAGCACTGTGGAGATTTCCAGGGAATTAGGCATCGACCACAAAACAGTTTTAAACCATTTACAAAGCTGGATACAAAAAGAAGCTCGATGTTTGGGTTCCTCACGAGTTGAGAAACCTGATGGACCGAATTAACATTTGTGATACGCTACTGAAACGGAATGAAATTGAGCCATTTCTGAAGAGAATGATAATTGGTAATGAAAAATGGATCATCTACGACAATCCAACTAGAAAAAGATCGTGGATAAAGAAAGGAGAGAAGACGCAAGCAATCGCAAAATCTGGATTGTCGAGGAAGAAGGTGATGTTGTGTGTGTGTGGTGGGACTGGAAGGGAATCGTTCACTATGAGTTGTTATCGTCCAATCAAACAATTAATTCCGAACTCTACTGTGAACAACTTCAGAGATTACAACAAGCAATTAAGAAGAAGCGGCCAGAATTAATCAATAGGAGAGATGTCGTCTTCCATCACGACAACGCTCGACCACACACATCTTTGATGACTCGGCAAAAATTGCGAGAGTTTGGCTGGGAAGTTTTAATGCATCCACCGTATAGTCCTGACATAGCAC
>Ga0157364_1000745_pt1 | contig 24416 bp, 15 predicted proteins | sample AttsexASBM2_FD_111476 | JGI IMG/M metagenome (GOLD analysis project Ga0157364, IMG submission 111476) | Fungus gardens microbial communities from leaf cutter ant in Ribeirão Preto, State of São Paulo, Brazil - Atta sexdens ASBM2 | ecosystem: Host-associated > Fungi > Mycelium > Unclassified ...
ACACACACACACACACACACACACACACACACACACACACACACACACACACACACACACACACACACACACACCCACCACACGCGCGCGCGCGGGTAACATAGGAGATACACGCGAAGCGTTAATGTGTCCACAGGCGTCGTGTAACGTCAGGTGATAGCGGGGGAGACGCGGAGGAGGTGCGTGGACGAGGGATTCGGAAGAGAACAAAGAGCCCGACGCCCCCGGGGGTCGGTAAGGGTGGCGAGGGACGTAGATAGGGATGGGGGACGATACGCGGTTACAACCGTCGAATAAAAATTCACCAGAACAGTACATGACTGCCATAATAGGCACCTATGGCCGAACTCTCATTTTCCTCGGTCTCTCTGTACCTTGGCATTCCAAACCCGCGGCCGATTCTCCCCCTTCTCATCCCTTCCTTCTCTCTCTCTCTCTCTCTCTCTCTCTCTCTCTCTCTCTCTCTCTTTTTCTCTCCGATCGTTTTCCTCGTTTTCTCAGTTTCCATCTCTCTCTTTCTCTCTCCCTTCGTCCTTCGGCCTGAATGTGCACCATGCGCACCCTTCCCGTCGAACCACCCCCCTGTGACGGTACACGGCCATTGTTAATTATCAATATTTCGCGTACACGTAGCGCCGGCAAAAGTCCGGCGCGGCCGATATTGTGCGGACTCTGACGCTGGGGAGTAGTTATTGAAATTGAAACATTCGAGCACACACAGCGCCGTGTTCCCCGGCCTCGACGCACACAGGGCACCGCCGTGTTCACGCGACGTCGCGCGAGCGCGCACAGTCGGCCTTCCGTCCGTCGGCTATTTGCATTGCGTGCTCTCTCGACAAAATGAATTCTTGCCAGTAAATAAACGTGTAGATTTTACAACAGTTAATCAAGCAGCGGACTGCTCCTGTAGTGCGCCTGTGTTCGCGCTACTTCCGCGTCTCCCGTTCGAGTACGATTACATGGCATGTATGTACGTATTTAGGCAGAGCGTTCTAGAAATCATACACTTTTCCATATATCATAAAAATCAAATTAAAGAGCATACTAACTCGCTCGGTATCAACATCTCAATAGATACATCAATTTGTGAATCATTATTTGTATCTACAGAGAATTAATGGATTTTCTAACAAAGTAAATGTTGAAAACAGAAATGGATAAAAGGAAATAACAAATAATCTTTTCCCTCAATACGTTTCAAATTGTCAATACTTCATTATAAATTTATCTTAATTATCAAAGTATCCAATATCGAAGAAATTGAAAAGCATGTTATTAAGATTTTTTTATTGAAATTGATATAATATCGCACATTTTCCAAGTAAGATGCTTTCTATTTCACTGGGTCAACATATTTTTATTTTTAGGAAATTGTTGATTGTTAAATTTTTTTATTTATATACAATCTCTCATATGTCAGGGTATGGACCCATGAGTCCTCATCCAGGATACGGGATGACCGGCGTTCAACCCGAATATCCCGGAAACACGTACACCCCTTACCCAACTGCAGGTTATAACTGCGGTGGAACTTACCCAGGTGGCCCAGTGACTTCCGGTTATCAGATTCCAGCGGGTTACACTCCGGCACCATGTTATAGCATGCCGCCCCCACAGCATACGGTTGGACCCCTCGATAAACCATCTGGCAAGGACGACAGGTAGGATATCTCTTTTATCTCTTTTGAATGGAATTATCGCGATTGTGAACAATTCAGTTCACAGCAAACTTTTATTTATGTACTGTAAATATGAATTTATGTCCGTCGATGAAATAAAAATCATTATTGTAAATTAAACATTTGAAAGAGTAAAAAATTTTATTTGAAGATTTTAATACTGTTTTAATATCAACTATTTGATTTGAAGAATACATTCATTAAATCTATTAGATTGACCGATATTTTCATTGCGTATTTAACACTGCTTTTATGCTTTTTTCTTTAATTTGAAATTCTTTTTTTTCACTGTATTCAACATGTATTATTTTGATGAAACTTAAAACCAAATAGTTATTCATTTATAACGCTAGATTCGCGATGAGAATCCAAATCGTTATTTAGCGTGAGGTAGCACTATTAGAGAATACGTCCACACGTCGTGCAGGCGAGCATCGCGAGTTCTCGCCTTGGTATTTACTTGCCTTGCCGAAAGGATCGCACGAATCCTTCACGCGATAGATTCGTGGCCGAAGCTTGAAAAGACGTGGAAACAGTGGCGGTGGCGGCGGCGACGGCGGCGGCAGCGGCAGCGACTAACATCAGCGATGGAGGGCGAGAGGAAAAGGGGGCAAAACTCGCGCATACCCACCTCCATTTTGTTAATTAAAGTAATTACTCTTCGTACCGAAAGTGCCAACCTTATTCTAATTGACGTGAAGCTCGGCGGTATGGAGAAGGCACGGTTGGGCGTATAAGAAGAGAATGAGGATGAGGCTCGAGTGGAAGGCGCGCGTGCAGGGGAAAAGGGGTGCTGGGATTGAGAGGGTGCGGAGGCGAGGTAGGATAAGGTTAAAATGGGTAGGTGGGGTATAATCAGTTGCCACCGCACTGGATTATGGGCCGAGACCCGGCGTCGTCCTCCCCGTAGTGTGGCGTGGGTTAGAAACCCAGAGCACACCTCTTCGGCTACCTCGAGGCGAAGTTGCCTTTCGTCCCTTTTGTAATTTTACCATGGTCCAAAATTCGGTGCGTCGCGTTCCACGAATCTCACGAATGTCTCCACGATGAACGAAAATGTAAAAATCGAATCGATATTTTATCGGAAGTTTGAGATAACAATATTGGCAATATACGATATTTACATTTGCGCGAAAATATAATCGTGAATGTACTGTGTACAATATTATATAAAGATAAATATTATATCGGCAAATCTTTACTCAATGTATAATAAAACTGTAAATAATGAAGTTTGAAATAGTTTGTATTTCAAAAAGAGAGAAATTAAATGATTAATTTTTAATTGTCAGTATTATATTTCATATTTTTTAAAATTTTCATTTTAAAAATTAAAACATTTAATAATCTTATTTTTAAAATTACAATCTTAATCTATCTTATTATATACTTGTAATGTTTATTAAATGTTTGATTAATGATAATAGTGAGTGAAAACATTTAATAAATTATGTCTTTTTATTGCACAAATTTAATTTGAGAAGTTTATGAAATTATTATGTTCAATGATTTCCTCACGATATTAATCTTTCCACGTTTCTCCTCCTTCTCATTAATTGTATCTTTATTGAATCGCTATAACGTTGAACATGTACGACCAACTAAAACCTCGGTCAAACCAATCTATATCAAAACTTCAACTTTATTAATAGCAGCAGGCAATATAACTACCTTCGCTTCCTAACTACATTATTAGTCTCGTCTCTTGGAACCGTTTTTATTAGTGTACGTCTCAATCAACCATCGAATCAACCTTCAAATCTAAATTTGTGAAAATATCAAATACATAATTGATATAAGAATAAATAAAACTTAATTTTTTCTGGGATAAAGTTTTTTTTAATTCTTGCTTAAGTTTGAAAGTTGCTAAAATCTGTTTATCTAAAATTAAAAATCATTAAATTTTAAATGATGAAATTTCCCGAAAGATTCGTTTTATTGTTACATAATCATTTTTATATTTATTTATCAATAATCATACGCCATAACATTGGACATTCATAAAAATACGTAAAAGCAACATAAATATACATATTTGAACTATTTCATTAAAAAATGAATATATATATATATATATATATTGGGAAAAAGTTCGTGGCGTTTTTCCCATTAGATGGCATTAAAAAAACGCCACGAACTTTTTTCCACACCTAATATATATAGATATAAACAAAGTTTTTAATAATAAAAATTACAATAAAATTCAATAACTTGATGCTACCAATATCTAAGACAGAATAGTGGACCAGCAGAAAAACGCGAAGGTAGATAGATAGTCCGATGGTGTGCTTGAATTGCACTTAAGCCATCCGTCGGCTCTCAGTTGCTCGGCAATATCGCGGCCACTCAAGGGTCATCGAGGCTTTCTCATTGCCGACGATGGCTTGCCTATCTATGAGGCTACGATGAGATCGAAAGCAAGAGCGAGACGCTCACCCTCCGATTTGTTGTAGCCGGCGCATATGTTCTTTCCGCTTCTCTGCTTTCTCCTTCGTCTCCTCTCGATCCTTTTTCCTATTTTTCGATGTTTTTTCATATCACATTGCACATTGCTCTTCCACTCGCGTTTCACAGAAAAGTTACAAAACGCAATATAACTTTGCGAGGCCCTACAACTGTAAACTATATACACTCGCATTTGTGTCTGGGAAGACGATTTACGATTGTCGCTTATGTTAGGTGTAGAGTGCATTAAATTAAATTATGTCAGACAGTCTGCTCAAGTGCTTTTTGCAAATAAAAGCCACCTACAATTTTTTTAGTCGCTATATCCTTAAGACTCGGTTTAATTCATGCTCAACAACGCTTTTGAGAATTATTTTATCTTTATTGTTTATTAAACGTTAAACAAAATCAAATAATGCTATTTATCCAAACAAAATCAAATGATCATTATTTGCATGAATAGAATTGCAGTCTAAATGAGCAGTATCATAAAAAGAAGTAAATAATTTAAGTGGAAATATCATTTTAGCTCTTACACTCGAATAGTGACAATTAAAGAGTTACCCAGCACACTTTATCCGAAGGATGTTCTAAAAACGTTTTTAGAACGTTTTTTTAGATATCTATAGAACGTCGCTTGGAGAGCTGTATAGGTACTGATAATTCCATGATTAAACTAGGGACTCTCGATTTGATGGTTAATATTATTCGGTGCAGTATGAATGTGAGGAGATACTCGTTGAATTTCGCACCTCGGCCCACCCCTCGTGGTCGCGATGGCAAGGAGCTGATACAGTGCCCCACGTCGTCCTGTGATGGCATGGGTCATGTCTCAGGGAACTACGCTACCCACAGAAGGCAAGGCAGCATCGACATTTACCAAGCCTTTGACGTGAACGCTCGATTATGTATATATCGATTTGGCGATGCAGCACGCAAGCACGCTACATACATACATTTAAATTTTTCCTCTTTGGTCCCTCAATAAAGCCTCAATAGATATTTTCATTCAAAAATGGTAGATGACAATATATATCCTGAAACATACACACATATATATATATAACAAATGACATTATGTAAATTGCGAATTATATTTATATGGATGGTTCTTGCATCAATGCATATTGGTGGTCCGTGGTGTAGTTGCTTCTTAAGTGTGTTGCGATACAAAACATACGTCTAGAAACCTTATTTTCTCCTAGTTAAGCGATTGAGTTGTACATTTGGTCCATTATGTTGCCATATATATCTATATATGACGTATGTGTGAATATCCAGTGGTACTATAGCTACCTTGCATAAGTATACATATATATATATACACAATATATAGTTTTCATTTTTGTTATACAGTTTACTCGCTCTTTCTCTCTTCTCCTCTTTCCTTTTTTTTTATTTTATACTCTACGTCATATTATGCGATATCAAAGGTGTGTAGATGAGCCTCGTAATTGAATGAATTTTTTTCTTTTTTTTCCTCGCTGTTTTTACCCGACCCCTACGAAAAGGGATGGCAAAATCAAAGTTTGGCATTGCGGAAGAATTGGCATTGCACAGGACTGGCTTTCGATCGCGAGACTCATTCGTTTTCGTACGCATACGTAGTAATTAATTTACTGACTACCCGTCCGTTGAAAGCTGCTTTCGCCAGCCTCAAGTGGGCAGCTTTGTAGCGAACTGTTGTCGATGACCATGTCATAGCAGAACCGTAACGATCAAGAAAACCCACGAAGCGGTGAAGATATCGCTTCGCGATGCACCTCGTGTGCAAAGTCAAATTGGCAATTGGCGAGTTTCATTGGGGTCAGGTGTGAGTGTGCTCCCTGCTCTCCCTTTCGATGTTCTTAGAGTAAGACCGATGACGGATCAACGCGACTATGAAGCGCGATTGATCTTACGAGCGACACCTCATAAGTGATCCAACTGGAACACGGCGTTGCCATTTGCATGCTACCAAATACGATCCGTTGTCTGTCCGCATCGATCATAATCCGTACGATATTTGAGAGTGTCCCTGGAACGTAAGACTCGGGCTACGATCGTTGGCGTGCACGATCGGTGCTCGAGCAAGAGATGCGAGTCTTAGATCTCCCTTTCCCTCAATGTCTTCGTTCGAACTGGACGCAAGGCAAGTCGTCCGAAACTAAATCGAAAAAATAATGAAGCCAGTGCCGATACGCACTGATCTCGGTGAGCCAACGTCTCTTGCTCTTCGATGAATACATAATACATTTAGATCTTAGCGGCGATTAATTAATAAATAATAATATTTTAACTTCGGTGACGTGTTGTGTCACTCGTGCGATACATAGATGATTTCGATCGTTTCAGCGAACGAGATGTTCGGATACTCATCGAGATCTAATTTTTGAGATATCGATTGTCTTTTATAGAACAGCCTTAGATTATGTGAATACTCACGACATCGTGGCAACGTCGCGTAAATTGCATGCGATGTGTTGCTGAAGCGATGGTTGGACGTTTCTGAGGTGTGCGTTCGTGTGACGAAAGCCATGAAGATTACCGCGTTGCGCATTTTTATCAGGCATCGTAGCATGATGATAAATTTTTCAAAGTTTTTCACAATTTCTTGTGTCTTCCCAGAACACGCAGCGCGCGGTCTTCATAGCGTTTTCGCAACGCGTTGAAATAGAAGAGAGTCTTCTTTCCTTTGCAGCCTTTCCGGATGCCCACGAGCTGATCGTTCGCAAATCCAGGCGCATTCCCAGGAGCTCAAGTGTCCTACGCCAGGATGTGACGGTTCTGGACATGTCACGGGAAATTACTCGTCACACAGAAGTTTATCTGGTTGTCCACGGGCCAACAAGCCAAAGAGTAAACCTCGAGATGGTCAAGATTCTGAGCCTCTGAGGTCAGTTGGCGCGAATACTATTAATTATGCGCTCTATATTCTAACTGTACTTCTGTACACGCGATTAACACGGGTTAGCACTAGTCTTGGTCTTTATTGGGCGTTAAATTTTAGAGGGTAACAATCTATTTTTTAAAATCTTAAAAGTAAAATTTATAACTCATTATTTAATTTGTCTTTGCCTCGAAATAACACTATTTTATACTATGGCTTTTCTGTCCTTTGAAGGTTTAATTGTAAAGAATATCCTCAACTAATAATAGCTTACTTTTAATGAACAATATCAATCTCTGGCCTAATGAAAAAACTATATTATCAACTAAATTTTTCGAAAGGTTAATTATGCAAAATGTATTTAATGTATTTAACGTTACATACACAAACGTAAAATATATATTATTATTTGTAATGACATTTAAGTATAATTTAAATATAATTATGCTGCAAATGCAGTGTGCTCATTTTATTTGACAAAATGAAACTTAATGACAAACTATTTTGATTTGACAAAAAATTTTTAAAATTATTTTTCAGTTTACATTCAGTATTGAAAAATAATAGATTTAAGTTAATACAACGCAAAGGAGGTCCGAAAAGAGCGAGAGGGCTATCGCCCCGAGTTTGTAGGATTTGGTTTCACGACGCGATTACATCTCGCAAGTTCCGCAATTTGAGGGTGCGGCGGTAATCGCGATCTCAATTTGCGTTTTCGTCGCGTTCGCACGTTGCACGTAGCAGCTAACGCAGGTATCTTCTCGACCGCATTGCACGTACCGCGAGGCTGCCGGATGAGACCCGAGAAAGGGGAAATCCCGTCCCCCTTCCCCGTAACCGCATCCTAACTCCCTTTGCCCGAGTTACACTCCGCGCAAAAGCGAAGACGCTGACTAATAACTGGCGGTTTCCGCTCGTTTCACGCTCGCTCTGTGCGGATGGATTATGTGGTGTTGGTGACGGTGGCGTTGGCATTTTGGACTACAGATGTCCAATCCCGGGTTGCGACGGGTCCGGCCATGCCACCGGCAAATTCTTGTCGCACCGCAGGTAAGGCTCGTATAAGAAACTTTCAGGCTACATGGATCTTGCTTTAGGATAATCGTATGTTGTTTTCTGTTTTTTTTTCCCGTATATACAGTGGGTGGACAAACCTATAATATAATCGAATATAATAATTTCTTGCATAAAAATAAATCAAAAGTGCAGACTGAACTTTTTTTCGTCCGAAACTTATTTTTCGAAAAAATCAAATTTAATTTTCAGAAAATCTTTAGATCTTTAACACAAAAAGTTATTGCAGCTTTTGAAGAAATAAGAAAACTCATAGGGTTACTAACTCTACTCTTCTAATAGTGCACTTTTCGAAGTTAAAAACAATGTATTCTTATTTTTCATTTATTGCATTCTTTTTTTGTAAAGACAAAATTTAAAAAATTATTATTTAATATTTAAATTTATTATTTTACGAAAAAGTTATGCTTGGCTTGTATTAAGGCTATGTTCGCTTTGGGTAATATGTAATATATGTATGGTTTATCATATAGAGGTTTTGTTAAAAATTTGATTATATACATATATTGGTTGAAACACACACACACACTTATCAGTTGCAAGATACGTTAAATGAATCAATTTTATTTTCTCAATTGTATTGATGTTAACATTAAAAAATCTGATCATTAAGTAAAATGTAAATATATTTATAAATATTCCAGCTAACGTTAAATATTCACAAAAAATTCGATTCGTATTATCAATGTACTAAATGTTCCGGAACAGTAAAAGAATCGTCACAGAATGTTCAAATGTCGATGTCCAAGCCTATTCTATAATATGCTTTTTGTTTTCTGTTTTTTGCTTTTTGCTATTTTTTACATCTTGTTTTTTTGCTTCTTATCCGGTTTTATATCGCCCGAGATAAAAGTTAACGAACTTTGGAAGAAACAGGAAACACGTAGTAAGAAATACAATTGTTGATAAAATGATGCAAAAGAGAGAAAAAGAAATAGGTAAAAAACAATAAATAGGCAAAGAACAATACAGGAAACAAAGAACACATTGTAGAATAGGCTTCAGAATATTATATGAATACTCCTTGTGTATATTTCACGAAAATCACGAGCGAGTGAGCAGTGCACATCTCCGCCGACAGAGGGCCGCAGCGGAGAGCATTTACTCATAAACAAGAATCACCTGGGAGAGAATATAAGAAGCGCAGCACTTCATCTATGAAGTGAGCCCAAAGATTGGGCTTCAAGGTTGGCTCCATTTTTTAAAGTAAAATTTTGTTTAAAAATTGATTCACGGACGATCTGATATGGAATTTTTGAAAAAGTTAAAATTTTGCGGAATATATATGGAACATTCTTGAAATATGTAACGATATACAAATGAATATACAAATGAAATTTTCAACCAACATTCGAATGTAATGAATGTATCTTCTATATTTCGTAAATATTCGAAATATTTTGGAATATTCTTGGAAAGTTTTTTTGGGATTTTAAAAACATTTTATGAATATTTCCGGAATATTTAGTGTTTGCTGGGATATTTTTATATATAACTTTATGAAGTCTGAATAAAGATTGTCAATAAAAATTATTCTAGAAAAGAAATGTCATTTTATTGAACACCGGCATTTAAAACAGAAAATCCCCTTTCATCTTCATCTTTTTTTTTCTTTTTTTCTTTTTTTTAGAAGGTATGTACTGTTTTTACTAATGTACTCTTTTCATGCAACCGAGAATTGGTCTCTAATAGAGAGATATTAATCAGAATCCATAAATCATAATTTAACAAGCAATTTTGCTTATGGCATTCGGGACATTTCCAGCAATTTTTCTTTTAATAAAATTGATAAAATTTAATTATTTGACATATGTTTTTTAATTTTAAATTTTCCTAAAGTCGTGTAGATGTTATGTGAACACTAATGGTAATGTTTATAGCATCTCACAAACCATATCTTCATTAAGTGCATGTGTACTCTCTGAATTCTTTGAAATGGAATCTCTAAAAAGTGAAAATTGAGCCAATCTGGAAAAAGAGTTTCAGTCAATTTAAATCTTTAAGAGTAAGGTTTCACTCTTTAGGGTGACAATTCACTTAAAAAATTTAAAAAGTATTTAATTTCTCAGAAACAAAGCCTCGGACAAAACAGTTTATTGGATACTTTTAATTTATTTTTGTATAAAGAATCATTCTCTGTCAGGTTGTACTATAGGTTTGTCCCCTGTAATTATCTTATGTGTCAAATTGCGACAATTAAATGCTTGTAGGAACATTAGCTTCTATACAGATCGCAAAATTAACTGTTGACGTTCTAAATAATTGTAATTTATTAAAAAGATTATTGATATTTTCGATTTGCGCTATGATTTTTGTAATTTGATAATAAATTGGATGATAGTAAATTAATGTAACTTAAGTATAAAATATTGTTTTAATCTGCTGTGGTCACATTACTGTTTATTTATTAAAGGAAGTTAGATTGAGTCGATAATATACAACCTATTTTAATGTTTATAATTATAGTTCTTGAAATCGATAAGTCTTTATTCATTTGTGTATATACATTTCCTATATTATATATCTTCATTTTCTTATTGCAGTGCATCTGGGTGTCCAATTGCAAACAGGAATAAGATGCGAGTGTTGGAGTCTGGCGGCACAGTCGAGCAGCACAAGGCGGCCGTGGCTGCCGCGACAGCCATGAAGTTCGAGGGTGTCAATTGCCCCACACCTGGATGCGATGGACTCGGTCACATAAACGGCTCCTTCCACAGCCACAGGTCTTTATCGGGCTGCCCGATAGCCAGCCACGCCGTGAAGAAACCGAAACCGGAGGATAATATGAGCATGTACAGCAGAGGAATCACCGGTGAGGATCGAGTTGCCTGTGATGTCGCCTCCGGCTGTCAATACTTAACGATCGAAGAATAATATTGTCAGAGTTACGCTGTGCGTGAGACCAATCGTTACGAAGAAGAATAACGATCGAATTTTGTTCCAAAGAGTATTCGTAAAAAATTCTCCTCGCGTGCAACTGTCAAAATTGAAACCGCGAGATGCGTTTTTCTATCAAAACGCGCGGTAGAAAGAGAGAGAGAGAGAGAGAGAGAGAGAGAGAGAGAGAGAGATAGAAAGAGAGAGAGAGATAGAGAGAGAGAGAGAGGAAATGCTACGAAGTAGATAAGACGGTTTAAGTTCGCTCTCTGTTCTTTTCTATGCTTGCGCATCGCGCTCGTTCGGGATTTATCATCATTTATTTCTTTTACTTCAGAATTTATATTATATATGAAAAAAATATTTATAAATCGATCGACGCCTAGACGAGCGCGATGCTAAAACATACGGAATTATGTATCTTCCTTTGTAAACTTGTGCATATCAGACCTTGTACTTAATTCCATGCTATGCCATACTCTGCTCTTCACGCAATGATGTGCTGTCATACCAATAAGAATAATCTCCTTCCCTATCCTTCCGTTTTTCTCTTAATCATCAAAGAATTCGTTTTTTTTTATTTCTCCTTTTTAAATATTTCTTTTTCCGTTTCGACCCCTTTCTTTTTCTCAATAATAAATGTTCCAGGTTTGCGAACAAATATCGCAACTGATTAGATACGAAACGGTGAAAGGATGCCACAAATAGCTTATAAAAGAGAAAAAAAGAAGAAACAGAAGCAACAGAATTGAATATGATGGCGTTAATTTACATCTCTTTTTTTTTCCTCCCTTTCGATTCGGTCCCGCGCAGGAACCTCTTCCTTCGTTATGTACAAGACAGAAATGTAAAATCGAAAAAAAAAAAACAAACAACCGTATGTCTTAATGATGGAAAATAATATATTCTGATTTATTCTGGGATCAGCTCCTTTCATGTTGAGCTTGGAGCACGGTTACTTTTGAAGGTAAGGGACTGACGTATTCGCCACTTGTTTCCTATGTGTTTTCGATGTTACATTACAGAATTTCCACACACCAGTATTTTTACTTTTACGTGACGACGTCCGAGTGTTGGCAATATCTGTGAATCGTACGTTTGGCACAGTAAGCAACCGTAAGCTTCTTTTTGCTCATTCACGTGCGACAAAATGTCGCGCCGCGTACCGACGCCAGCACTCGGTGTCTTCCGTTTTTTTTTTCTTCTATCTGGTATGATGGCACCTCACGCTAATTACCCTCAAAACACCCCGATATTGTCCTGATCATACCATTTCCACGGCACTCCTGTCAGGTTCGTGCGTCTCTTACCGAGTCGGAGCACACGCTTGATCGAATGAGCCTCAAAGTGTCTCTCGCTTTTCTGCCGAGATGCGTTTATCACTTTGGCACGAACCATACGCAGAAGAAACCGTACCGTCCCATTATCTCGAGAAACTATAATGCAGTGACTCGGGATGAGCGAAGTTAGAGAAAAAATAATATATTACAGTAGAATCATCGAAAAAATTATTTTATTCAGATTTGCATAATTGCGACATTTCACTAAACCGCTTCGCCTGAGTCGCTGCCTGAACCAATCCTTAACGTAAATTTTAAATGCTCGCTATATTTCCACTTGTACCGCATAAAATCCCATAAATCCTTGTTCGAATTTTTCGATCTAACGCTTTCCGATCGTGAATGAAAAAAGAAAAGAAAAGAAAAAAAAGTAAGACCCGCCAAAACGCTTGTATTTAAATTCGTACGAACTTCCGTCGGGAATACAAGTTGTGACCATTCAGTTTCCAGTAGTTTTTCCATTTGTTACGTATCACATATTAGGGCCGCATTTCGCATTTAGACGAAAGGGCGTACGAATCGCGCCGTGCACGCTTGATTGCGGGTGAAACCGATTCTCTGGAAATCGGGAAATATATGATATAATCTCTCTTTCGACCGTAAAACGGATATTCGATCAAACTGGACCGTGTCTGTCCTGTCTCTAGGGTTGGAAGCCGGTGGTCCGGCTCACGGGGGTGCGGTAGGCACGGGTCAGGGTAACTCGAGCGGTAGCGGGACCGCCGGTGTCCAGAGCGAGGATCTCTACACACTGGAGGCTGAAATCACCGAGCTCCAGAGAGAGAACGCCCGGGTCGAGTCGCAGGTCTTGCGCTTGCGCTCGGATATCACCGCCATGGAGAATCAGCTCAAGCAGGGAGAAAAGGTCAGTATTTGCTCAGTCGGTAGTATACCGTGTGTCGAATAATTAAATAACAAACAATTGCATATGTAAAAATAGAAACTTTGTTAATTTTAGACAAATCTTTGTGCTTTTAAGCTAATCGCTTTGGCAATCGCAAAATCTAATTTCATTTTGAAAGCTAAATTATTACTCAATTCTAATATCATTCTAAGATAATGTATATTATCTTAGAATGTTATATGTTGTTTAAATAATTTTTTTTCATGATATTATTTTATAGAAAATATATTACACACATATATATATATATATATATATATATATATAATAATATATTAATAGTAACTAAATTAACTAATTTTTTTTATTTATAACCATATGCTGGTATTAGTGAACTAATCGGTAGTTGATCAATCTTCCAGCAAACAAATTAACGTTACAAAAATTTTCTTTAAATTTCCTAACTTAAAAGTACAGTAAAAGCAAATAGAAGGACTCGAAGAAATAGGCACTGTTCAAAATGTGTTAAAATAACGTTAGCTTGTTTACTGAATTATTTCGCATATTAAAAAGAATTTGAGAATATTTCATTTTAAATTTTCCTAGCAGAATAATTTATCAGTTCTATGATGGGTACGTATCGAATTACGCATGAAGCGCATGATGCATCATTTGTTGTTGCTATTCACCAAATAATAAAGAAAAGAACGATAAAATCGTGCACTTCATGCATAAGTCGGAACATACTTTCTGTGATGGCTTTAGAAACTAGTGACTCTAGAATAATATATTTTCACAGACATCTTGCGCACCTAGACTAACAAAAGCACCCTGTCATTTCTTTTTGCAGGAAACGACAACGATAACTCAACGTAATAATAATTTGACCGAGTACTATCAGTCACTACGCGACAACATGATCACTCTGCTGGAGCAAGTGCGAATACCGAACGCCCCGGGCGGACCGCAAGAGAAAATAGGCCATGAGAACTTCGATAGTTACCTGACGAAGTTGCAGACTCTGTGCACCGCCGACGGCTACTGCGCTGACGAGAGCAATCGGCCGATTTATGAGACGGTGAAGACTGCCCTGCAGGACTTCACGGTCCTGCCGACACCCATCTGAGACCATCCTTAAAGATCGACGATCTGGTACTGAGCGTCGCTCTTGGGACTCGCGCGATTAAGCGATCTGGCGTATTCGTGACGCGGATCGCAAATCGTTCCGCTCTCGTTCTGGATACTACGAGTGAACGGAACGGTGCGAGAGAACGGTGCCCAGTTCCCATGAAAATGTAGACACATATAAATCGACACGAGGGCGCACGAAAGAAAACTGCGTCGCTCGTGACTGAGCACCGCGGATCGGCCTATCGACCTAGGAGAAACCCGGCTTCGTGACGCGTGTGACTCATCCGGATATTGTGGAGAATCCGGCCGTGCGTCACATATGTATCTACGTGTGTACTTACATCGCTCGCGTGAATTTCGGACTACGTCACTTGGCGACGTCAACCTTGCGATCATTGCACATACGATCGGGTGACGATTGTCAGTGAAAGTCGTCGTGGCCGGTCGAGCATGCCGACCGGCTCGTAGGCTTGCTTAGGAAACGCTATAACGGCATCTAACCACCGCACCGGTATGACGACTCCATTGGGGCAATCGAAGTAAACGGACTATGTTTACGGGGCGACGTTGGCCCCCGTAACGATATATCTTTTGTACATAACGATGTTTGCGTCAAGTATCATGATTAATAGCGGCCGCTATCGCCGCTTATGTACATACACACAACGGGAGAAATTGCGTTTATATATTATTCGACAGGTTGATGGTTAAGTCGCTCTATAAATCGTGTAAAAATGATTAATTTAGCTGTATATCGGATTCTTGCCACTTAACGCTGTGTAACTGTTACCGTTTAAGCGAGGTCAGCGCGCGACTTTATGAGGTACGTCCATCAATGACGTTTCTCTTCTGATGAAAATCCAAAAGTTAAAACTTATAAATCAATTTATCGACTATTTACCAGCTAGTCACTATTATTATTATTATTATCATCATCACATCATTATGATTATTATTATTACTATTACTGTAACTATTACAACCAGTCAGATCGTTTTTAGCGACTAATTCAATCGTCATTATTGCTACCATTACTCTTACTACTGTCGATAAAATATAGTCACAAAGTATACCAACATATTTATATAATATAATCGAATCTATAAGAAAGAAAAGTGCGATGCGTGTTGTCCATAGACTGTACATAGTCACAGAGATATACAATTATTATAAGGACAAAAATCGCTGGCGATAATGAGCTGCGATTTTGGTGGGACGACGAAAGAGAGAATGAGAGGAAGGGAGAGGGAGAGAGAGAAAGAGAGAGAGAGAGAGAGAGGAAAGGAGAAAGAGAGGAAAAGAAAGAATAATGCTCACGAGGTCATATATGATCTCTTCATTAACAGCTGTCAATCGTAAGTCCGATGTTCTGTCGAATTTATGCTTGTTCGAGGCAAATGATCAAGTCTCGATCGTTTCATCAAGGACACAAAGAAGGATCGAGCTTCGCGTTCCTTCATGATACGTCGCGACCAATTCGGTCGGAGGATGTTCATTCGTATGTGTTATAATTTCGGAATGTGTCACATTCTCTCCCCTGTATATTCGTGATCACCTACGACCGCATCGTGAGACACGTGTACATTTGTATTGGCGCGATTATTATTGTTTTTGTTGATATATTGTGTTTCTATTTATTTTATATGTTTGTTTTACTGATGGAACGAGAAATGCAAGGAATTTGTAAATATCGAAAAACCGGCTCTAAATCGTAAGAGTCATCGTTTCTCGTTGGAGGTGTATGAGTGTTATTATTACTATAGAACATGCCAGAATTTTGGTTTTCGCTGGTTGACCTTTTACACTTACATGTAAATCGATCGATCGACATGCAAGAAACTTTTATTATTTTGACAATATAATGCCTGAAAACAAAATGGAAACATATAATTCAACTATGAATTTATTAAAATATAAATATAGATATAATTAAAAGGAAGAATTTGTTGTAATGAGACGTTTATAGATCATTATGTATCATACAATACATTGATGTATTCCTTACATTTATTAATATTAATTGTACTGCCAAGAAAAAACGTTCTCAATATATCATAAATGTTTAAATAATTTAATTTTAATATTCTTATTATCTCTCTTCAAATTGTAATCATATATGAATTGGGAACGTCAAGATTGTAAAATTATAAGATATGAATCGTAAAATAGCAAACATGTCGATCGTACAATCAGTGATTTTGCCGATATAAAGTTGCATTATGTTAAAATTATATTATGTTCGCTATTATATGTATCAGATAATGTATATAAAGAGAAGGGAAAATTAATTGTTTGTCTGAGATGCTGATGAGATGTAAGAAGCCGCGTGCAGAAGAAGTAAATATACTTTAACCAACCACCGTGTAGTGAGAGTAATAACAAATTACAGATAGCGATAGTCGACCGACAATTACGAATAATCTCGACGTTATAATTATTCTTGTCACTATCATTGTCATTATAATTATATTGTCACTGTCGTACTAAAATATTTCTTTTCTTATTTCGAGTTAGCGCAATTGGCATGTAAAAAAAGGAGATAAGAATGAGAGTGAAAAACAGATAATAATCAACAGTTACATTTTGACTTTGCAACAGAATACCTAACTTCAATTCTGTTGCATCGCAATTAATATTAAGTCTGCAATATTCATTATGGTACATCATTATCATCTACTAGTCTTGAGTACTATTGTTATTATTGCTATTATTATCAATATTATTTTATTATTATTATTATTATTATTATTACTACCAATTTATTATCACTATTATCGTTATGTTTTCGTCACTATTACGATTATGATTGTTGCCGTTAATAAAAATCTACAGGTATATAAGTTCAATAACATGCTTTAAGTAAGTATAAATGTTACTCCGATTGAATAAAGGGTATTTATCGATGAATACTAATTATTTCTCCTTTCACATTATATTTATATGAAATATTTTTAATGCCTACTCAAAATATTCATAAGAAGCTCGATATATTATATGATTTATACGAGATAGAAAAAGAAGACCTAATTTAAAAACGGAAGTGGCTCTATCAGAATTTTAATTTTATAACTTTGTATGCTGATATTAAATGGAAGATAATGTAAGCAAGATAGATAAATAATACGCGATCTTCTACACGATATGACATTTAGCAGGAAATAATGATATAAAAGGAGGACACATGAGAACAAGAGAACAATAGGAAGAAACTTGCCGTAGAAAAATTTCGTATTTTGTATTTGCATTTTCGATATAAAAAAGTCTTATTTTACAAGCATCGCCATTGCATTCGACAGTGTTGCATCATAATTATATCTACACGTATGTATAATAGTATATATCACAATAAAATGGACGTGCGAACGGCTTTCGCATGAGTGTGCTGTGCGCGTGTGTGCGTATTTAAATAGACAGACACTGAGATATGGCAGAAGATCATTCTTCAGTAAATTACGCACAGCTGAGTTTGCAACGCGCTAAATGCTCTATTACTGTGATTCCTCTCCGAATCATCGTGGGACGCGAACCTCTATTCAAACGCGCATTGCGATCCCGACAATGTCCTGGAGTGAGAAAATCTATCGCGAACATTTCCCATCGTATATATATAAAAAGTCACGTGGACTTAATAGTGAATAGTTGAGTTGCTTATTTCGAAAGTGATGTGGATCAATATTGGAACACGATGAATTTTAAATATTATATTATATTATGTAGGGATAAATCGATGCGATTTACTTATTTTATGTGATTCCGTCAATTTTTTTTTCACATCACTTCCGAAATAACTCGCGATCATAATGGGATGAATTAAAAATACATATTCTAGAAAACATGTGTTTGCTCCGTCAATTGACTTTAAGAGACCACCGTTTCTGCAGATCGGCGTCAATCAGGCGCGACTGGAATCGTTAAATTAAATGAACAGTCGACCGCAAGCTGAACGAAACATCTGACTGTCAAAAGTCGTTACTTCATTCTCGCGGTTACAGAACGGCCGAGCAATAGCGCAGTTGATAGAAATCGCGGTCGCTATGACATAATTCATCGCAGATAGATTCTCATTGAGACGCGATTATTGGATTACGTTGAAAGAAGTACGATATGTATAGACTATGTTTGCAATTGTGCACTGTGTGTCAGTACGTCATTACGTATCACCTTTGCGTATTCTTAATTTTTTAAAATGAGCGCAAGATTCCATGAGAGATCCATCTGACTTTCGAGAAATAATAAAGCGAAGTTTGGATTCGTGATATAATTTGAAAGTAACCGCAAGTCTTAGGCCGCGTTGAATAAACTCGGATATTGCCATAATTAACGAAGTCTGTTCAACGATTCTCTGTTTTTTTTTCTGGATTGTAATAAAAAATACAGTAACGTAGTTACAAAGGAAGAATTAATCGTTCTAAGCACTGAACGATATCAGTGTTATCAGGGTTCGCAGTATTTAATAGATAATAATCTAAGCAATTGATAAATATATCTGAGGCATCGTGAAGAGATCTTCTCTCAATTCTTGATCGTGGAAACATTGAGCGTTTTTTGAATTGTTCAATTTTTTCTCCTTCATATCTTGCACATCTTACAGCTATATGTATACATTATGCATCTCATAACGACAAGAGCAAACAATTGTCGTATGATCGTATTATTTCACAGTCCACAGACATGATCGCTCTTCACAATTAACAACGGCGAATGTATGTCGATTCTCCATTCACGTCGTAAAATCTGCGTATTCATTGGTCTCTATTTTCAACACTCTAATCTCACCTGGAACAAAAAGAAATTCGTTCGAGAGACTAACTCTTCTTACAAATTTAAAAGTACTCTGCCGTATTTAATTAAAGATTTTATTATTATAATTTTTTTACACAATCGAGTATAATTAGTACGATTACAAAATAAAAATGAATAATTAACTCGTAACAGAAACACATATTTTTTGTTCCCACTAAAAGCATATGTGGGAACCACTAAAGTTTTATTTTTTGAATTTTTGAAATTGAATTATGTGTTTTTAAGTTCCATCAATGTAAGATTGATTTCAATCCTAATTCAATTTACTCTAATCTTTGTCTTTTTCTAGAGTTAGCATTTTCTAATTTCAAAAATTCTAAAAATTCTTAGAATTAGAAAAAATCAAAACGGTAAGTTGAATCAAGATTAAAGTTAATTTTATATTGGGTCTTAATCTATAATATATGATTATTTGTAAATAAAATAGTAGTAGAATTTATCACTCCTAATTTAAATATAAATACACGTTGGAAATTTTTTTCAGAAAATATTGTCTTTTAAAATTATTCTTAAAATCACCAAAATCTAAATATTCTAGTTACGGGTAAAATAAAATACGAAATACTTGTAACATGAAATAAATGATTAATCAATTTTATTGATTTCGAAAAGAAATGTATTAAATAAAGATTTATAATAATCGCACAAAATGCAAGAGATCCGGGTTCGACTCTCGACCGAGGTAATATTTTTCGCAATAACATTAATTATTTACAGATTTTAATATGTTGTTCAACATTATTAAGATCGTTTCAAAGATGCGAATAAGCATAAAAAATTTGTTAAATTGCTAGTCAATTTAACTCGTGATATTATTGCAGTAGTTTAGTAGAGTTAGCGTTTTCAAGACCGAAAAATCATTTCAGCGAGCGTTTCTGGGGATTACATACCTATATAAATTTAGTATATAAATTTACACAAGAATCATATAAACATTTAAGATCTAGCTAGATGTTTAAGATTTTGATTTTTATAGTTTGTATTATCATACATATACGGTCGTATAATATATTATATTGTATATACAATAATATTTTTTTATTGCAAGTTAACATTGGTTATCCATGTTTCAAGGCGTGGATGCAACCAAAAGGATTCACGAGTATTCTTACCTCGCGTATGGTGGTGGCGGTGTTAGCGTTGGTGAGACGATACTGATAGTCGTCGGAATAATTTGTCCTGAGGATAATGGAGGCGTGCTGCCATTGCTCAACCTGATTAATTGACTAGGATTTAGCTTGATAGCATCATCGTAGCTCGGTGGTGCATCCGTCACCGCTTCGTAATCCGGTGGTTTCTGCCTCGACACGCCAGGCGGTTCCTCGATGGAAATCACGTGGATCGGGTCATCGATCTTTAAAAGGAGGAGATCGGTTGAGTTACTTCAGCGTATCAAAGAATTCAATTGTGTAACTTTGCATTGCATAGCTTCATTACTTATTTTCGCATTTGAATGTTTCTTACTTAACTTCAAGAATTTATGTCAATTATTTTAATCTTAATCGTTTATTATTGGATTTTTAGAAGCATTCATTATAATAATTGCGCTCTAGATTTTAATTGAATCTTACTTTGATTGTTATTCAAGGAAAACTGTCTTCTTCTAATTTAAGAACTGATGCGCACATGTAGATATATAATTTAATGTATACAATTAGCTTCGGAAATTTTATAAAGTAATTGAGATGCGAAAGTATTCTGTAGATGTTGTTATTGTCTTTTCCATATATAGTTTGAGAAATTATAAAAGAAATACTTTAATTAAGTAATTCAAACCCAAGCAGAACAACAAATCATAATTGACTACAAAATGACCATTAAAAGTTTTTTCAATCATTTTTCAATCATTTCCGATTCATTTTAATGTTATTTTGACGTTATCACTTGTTGTTCTGCTTAAGAAATTTCTTAGTTTAATTTTATGATTTATAAAGCAATTATAATTGAAATTCTCCAATGATAGCGAACGAATACATTTATTTAAAGGAAAATATGTTGCACAGTTAATCATCGTGGAAATACACCGTCGTCGGAGTCTATTTAAAGTATCCAGATCGCGATCCGCCAGTGCCGGCCTCATAGTTTCCGCGATATTCTACTTGCCGCATTATAAGGATATTCACCCGGAAGTGCACATCGCGCTATATTCGTCGTAGGTCGTCTATAGATATCTACGTACTAGCTCTCTCGGTATTCTTCGAAAGCATTGTAGCTGGCTGAATGTAAGTCGCGAAAGGGCGCACGCGAGATACGTATAGGGTGACGTACGAGACGCGAGCGCGCGCGCGGTCGACGAGAATAGCCGTGGCTATTTACGGTGGTAAAAAAAAGCTTCGCTGGAAAATTGCATAATGATCAGTCTAAGTGGAAACGGCGAGGTGAACGGCTATGACCCCGAGATCCCCTCTTTTGCGACAGCACGAAATTCTATTCTGCTAAAATGTACTCGATTATCTCTGAACTGTAGGCGCGAACGTGACCTCGAAAATTCGAAGAAACAACATTCCACTCTGTTTATATTTGGACATATCAGACATGAAGATGACGTTTCTCTGCCGATACGTCACCTCAATGTATAAATACATCGAGTCATGATAATCGCGAGAAAATAATGTTGGATGATATAATTGAGGTCATTGTAGCATGTCTGCGTCTCACGTAAGAGATGGACAAAATTAATTTCGTTGCAAATATTTTATCCAATAATCAATTGAACTGTGTTGAGCAATTAATAATTTCCAAATTTATGCGAAAAATTCTCAAATACATTTGATGCCATTGTGGTCATTATATGATTGTTAAAAAATCAATTGACTTGCAATTAAAGTACGTCAAGCAATCAATAATTTCCTTAAATTTATATGAAGAATTTCTCAATTTATTGACGTCACTCTCCGTTGAAAGAGCAGAAAATTATTCAGAAATTGCAATTGCATCACGTTTTTCAATGATCAAATTTAAATAAAACATTTCTCTAATATCACACTTCCTTTTTCAAAAGCAATGTCATGATAAGTCGTTGTCTCAAAGGTTATCAAGCTTACACGAGAAAATTAATTACGCATGATTTAAATAAATTTCTAAGGATCGAATGATAATGCTGTGATACGGAGAAACGACTTTCTCGATTTGGGAAACACTCGACTTAATAATTAGTAAGAATAGATAGAATTGCGTGATAATGCCATGAATAAAATCGAGACAATGTAATAATTCGATGCCTTGTACATTCCTCAATATACAATCAAGAAGTAAATATGTGTAAGATTTAATTTAAAGTTGCGTAATTGACAGCAAATATTTTTTATGATACGCGATGCAGCGTTTCGATATGAAATTTATTTTAGATTGTCAATTTAATCTTCCGTCTGAGCTTTTTTTGGCATAAATAAAATTTTGTTTTTAAATTTCATCCTCCATTTTTCCCCTCAAATTTTAATTTTTATTAATTAAAGGTTTTATCATTTGATTTAAAAAATTATTTGATAATGTAATACAGATATTGAAATAACCTTGAATTTTTTCACATTTTTTGAAAATCTAGTAGAATAGTAAAAAATTTGGATTGAACAAAAAAGGCTCAGATTGCAAAAGAAAGAAATAAAAATATAATTGTAGACGAAATTTTATGAATTTTAACCAAATTTATACAATATATATGTCCAAGGACAAATAATGATAAATATAGCTTGGTACATGTTTCCGGGTGAATATCCTTCTAGTAGCAGTCGACATTAGAGACTCTACCACGACCTCCTTTGCCGACGTGCACTATATCTTTTTTGCATATACAATGTAACGAAGCATAAAGAACGGACAGGCAAACATTTGAAAATGGACAGGTCGTTTATTTTACATAGAGAATATTCGCCGATAATTCCACAGAAAAAAAAATGTCTTACAGATTTAAAATACTGGCTAGAAAAGTAAGAAGGAGGGAAGAAAACTAAAATATATATTTCATAATAAAAGAGAGAAAAACAAAAATTTATAATATACGATCCAATTATATCTTATTAGATAAATATTAATTATTGTCGATATTAGATATTAAATATTATTGTTTGTACTAAAAGAATGCTAATGGGCTGACTATACAATACTTTCAAATTGTCTCTTACGATGTGTTAAAATTGTTTCTAATAATAGTAGATAAATGCTGATTAGGTGCGCTGATAACAATACGTTGAATAGATATCGTAATAGAAAAAAAAAGAGTATGAATCATCAATATTAGTTATATATACTGACAATAACACTAATCTCTTACAAAGGAGGATATTACTGGTTTCAAGGAAAATCAAAGGTATCCGTGGAATCGTTAGTAATATTTTCGTCATTCGAAATCGAAAGGAGGAAATGATAATAACATGATGCAATCGTGACTTCGCGCCATTCCATAGATGACACGAGTCTTACAAGTCTCGCGATCAGAGCGCTTCTGTCGCTTGAAATTTTTACAATGTCCGCAAACATCCAGGCACATGTTTTACCTGGAAACATACGACAAACACAGAGCGTGTTTACCCAACATTTTAATGATTTATAAACACCATTTAATGATGTATTATCTGATATATGAAAGTGTGTACTCTTTTTATTTTTATGCTTTCTTTTTTTTCATATCTCTCGTTCTCGCTAGGTACCATTCGACAGAGGAAAAGAGCATGAAATATAGATCGTAGGTATATTATTAAGCTTTTTCTTATTCTGTCCATCGTCGCTGGTAATTGCGGCTTACTGCTAGGTTACGGTATATCTATAGATAATACGCGTTCTTTGTGGTCTATAATAGGGGGTTGACCCGAATCGATCTAAAAACGTTTTAATCTCAGGGGCCTTCAACCGCACCGACGGCAGCGACCTGCATCTTTTCATATCTGGCCTAAAGAGATTTATTATGTATGACAGACATTTATTATCACAATAGTGGCGATGTAAGAATGTCTGACGAAATTATGTTAGTATAAATATCCGAAATGTGTGTCTTACTACAAAATATAATTTGCATTAAGAATAAAATTAATGTAATTAATAAAGAAATAATTAATAAATAACAAATAACAACAAATAAAGGTAAGACTAAAGATATTTATATGTAAGATATACATTTATATATAAGAAATATAATATTAAAATTTTAGAACTTTTAAAACTTTGAATCTAATTCTTTTAATTCTTTTAATTCTTTTTTTAATGGCACAAATATGTTACGTAAGAAAATAGATAACACTTAGATAATTAATATAATGATTAATTATTTCAATAATTTTATGATATTTAATAATATAATTTAATATTATTAAGATTGAACATGGTTCAAGAAGTGAATTTAATTAGAAAAGAAGTTTAGA
>Ga0157364_1000746_pt1 | contig 24413 bp, 5 predicted proteins | sample AttsexASBM2_FD_111476 | JGI IMG/M metagenome (GOLD analysis project Ga0157364, IMG submission 111476) | Fungus gardens microbial communities from leaf cutter ant in Ribeirão Preto, State of São Paulo, Brazil - Atta sexdens ASBM2 | ecosystem: Host-associated > Fungi > Mycelium > Unclassified ...
GTGCGTGGGTGTGTGTGTGTGTGTGTGTGTGTGTGTGTGTGTGTGTGTGTGTGTGTGTGTGTGTGTGTGTGTGTGTGTGTGTGTGTGTGTGTGTGTGTGTGTGGGGTGTGTGTACTACAGAACTTACTTTTTTTCATAATGCAGTTAATAAGGTTAAAAAATGTCGGACATAAAGCTTAATAATAGATAGTTTTTGAACTATAATGCATCGAAAGTGTAAAATTTGTATTCCTAGAGCACCTTTGATACATCATAGCTCGAAAACTATCTATTATTGAGTTTATGTCTATGAGATCTTTTATTTATCATTATAAGTTATATTATATATGAAAATTAATTCTTAATTTTACCTTGATCTATCATAGCTCAAAAACTATCTATTATTATACCTTGTTTTTGAAACGCTTTTGTTCATCACATTATATTTAAGCATTATATGTGAATTAACTCTTTTCACCGGAACCCAATTTTTCATGTAATTGGTACAGGGTCTTTTTATATATACCAAGATGTAAAACTTATGCTCATGTTTTCGAAAGCTATCCATTGAACTTGTATCTGTGACATCTTTTGTTTATCATATTATAAGTAAAAACTGACTCCATTCGGGACTCAATTTTTAATATAAATAATTATCCATTCTTTAGAACGGGGAAAATTTTATATAAATCACGATTCATATAAATTTCCGTCATCTCTACGGCAAATACGAATTTCAAAGATAAAAATATTCTTCATGCTTTCGAGCATCATGCTGTTCGCAGCAGTTCGTCGTATTTCCATCAGAAAAAGAGTCAAGCGCGAGAATTATTATTCACTGAAGGACTACGCTCTCTCGCGTTCCAGCATCTCCTTTAAAATTGGCTATGTTAATGGTAGAAATACGATTTGGGGCGAGAGCCCGACATTTTCATCGTTCGCGCACCCGCATTCATTCTGCGATGCACTTAATGGAAACGTCCTGCATTCAGTAACGATAGCCATGCTGAGGTCTCGATATCATCCACGCTTAATATTTGCGGTGATAAATCACAACAACTGAGAAACGTACTCTTGCAAAACGGTCATCTGCGCGTGATGCCGTTCGCATTCAAAATAAAGTATCTGCGTCGAGCATTACGTGGATGTGCAAACAAATCTTTTTGTTTAATGGTGCAGACCATTATTTTATTGTAGTATATTTAGTAGTATATTTATGTAGTTTATTTTATTCTTCCTCAATATGTATAAGAAACAAAAAAATTCGTGGAACAAATTTATAGAAATAATGAAGATAATAAGTGTGAGAGAAAAAAAAAAATATATATATATACATATATATATTCCTTTTAATAATAATAAAACTTAACGATCCATTTCCGATATTCCACTTACATGTGACGATGGAATATTGAATGGTCAATTAATTAACCGTTCAAAAATAAAGGAATGGAAAGTGATAAATATTGCATATTATGAGATAAGAGACATATTCCTAAAACAATAACAAAAACTTGATGATCCATTTGCGATTTAAATTTAGTTTCATGTAGTAGTAGAATAAGAACGTATTTTTTAACAAAATAAAACATTTTTCTATGCATTGTATTGAAAGTAATATTACACATAGATAAAAGTTTAGTAGCGATTTACAACTTGGATGAAAAATTATTTCAATAAGAAGTAGAAAATAATGAATGAATTAAAACAGAATGAGTTTTTAAAAAATAATTAAAATAGAATGAGAGTGTTTTCATTTAAACTAAATAAAATTGTATTGTTAAAAGTAACATATTGACTTTATTAAATTATTTCAAATGTATATAATATTCATTTTTATACAGAAAGTATAAATTTTCAACTTCAGTTATTTTTTGCAAAGATTATACAGCTGATATATTCTTAAATGAACAATGACTTTAATTCATTGTTCAAAAAAAAAAAAGAAAAAAAGTGATAAATAATTGCACATTTTAAAAAAGAGGAGATATAAATACCTAAAACAATAACAATTTGACAATCCATTTGCGATATTTTATTTTTAAATGAAATATTAAATGGACAATAATAATAATTCACCGTTCGAAAAAAGAAAAATGTTAAATATTGCATATTATGAGAGAGAAAATATCTATTCCTAAAATATTATAATAATAAAAACTTAACGATCTATTTATGATTTCATTTTCAAATACGGTAAATATTAAATGAACAATGATGTTAATTCACCATTCAAAAAAAAAGTGAATAAAAAGTGCTAAATATTGCTTTGATAACAAAAATACGTATTTTATTTGCTTCCCCGTGATGTAATCTTCTCATCGGTCATTTTTTTCAAACATGCGCTGTCTGCAAGTACAAAAGTTTTAATACTCAAATAACGATTAACACGTTTGCATCAAAATATTCCGATCGTTCGGATTAGCCCCCGAAACAGATGCGACAATTCGTAATGATTCGCAACGATTACCCTGATAGTTCCATTTTTATCCAGCATCTGTCCTTGAGCCTTTTCCCAGCCTCTGCCGAGGCACAAGGCATACACAATGTCGATAGCAGAACGGCAGGAGTGATTTCCGGTTAATATCCCGCCGAGTGGCTTGCCAGGGTAGATATAATTAAAAACCTCGGCATTTTCGACAGATCCCGCACCATCGCCCATCGCGAAATTGCATGTAAAATTGGGCCGAGTCTACTGCACGCGCGCGCAAACACTGCAAAACCGTCACTGCTGCAGCATAGTAACGTTGATATACCGCGCGGCCGTACCGCAAAACCTCAACACGAGTTCGCCGTAGGTAGGTAATTTTGCAGAGGGCCAGTTGCAGGAATCAAAGTGGCGAATGGGGTGAACGCGGGTTCTGACCAGCTACGTGGGGTTGACAAGAGGGGTGAAGCGCGGAAGAACAGGAGATGGAGGAGGAGAAGGATGGTTTGCCTGCTAGGAGGGGCGGAAATCCCGAATTCGGGGCACAGGTGTCAAGTGCAGTTCTACGGTATTTCTACCGCCAAACACGTCGCTTTAACCGCGACTCGCGCTACTTTGCGTGCGCTTGAAATGTATAAATATATCTGACTTGTGACGGCTTTATATACACACATTTTATATATATATATATATATATTCTTGTATATATGTGTGCGTTTGTGTGTACGATAAGAGTACAGATTTCGAGCTTTCTGAGTGTATCCAGGCGGGGAGCATTGTTAAGCTACAAGTCACAATATACGAAATATCAACCTCGCGATACCGCGAATGCGTTGAAATTTAATGCTCCACTTGCGCGCAGCACTTAATATTCTTTTGCATATAATATATTACAAATACGAGTTACGGATATACTTTTATACAACACAGAAGCTTGTAACAATATTTTGCTAACGTTTATTGATTATTATCCAATTTTATTGGAACGTTGCGAGAAGGTCCCAGATGTGTACGTTTCAATTGATATTCACTTGGAACGTGCCTCGAAATTTTCCAGTCTACTACTAGTTTTATATTGGCCAATTAGTGATATAAGTATTAGAATTTTCCTGAACGTTGCAATATTGCTGGAATGATCTGTGCTGAATATGGATTAAGATTTCTCGGTGTAACAGTCAAGCATATAGAACACTCGAAAAAATATTGATATTGATTTAATCATCGTGCGATGACTCTGTATAATACATTATTGATGACGACTTCTTAAAACAAAATTTTCAAATTTGGACTTTGTGTTGCGATATCTTCGCTCGTACGACGCACGTAGAGAAAAAAATCAAAACATTTATTATAGAATCTCCCAAAATCTACAAACGTCTTTTTAAGAACGTATTCTTTAGAACATTTTGATAATGAGATGAAAATCCTATAATATGAAAATGTCGAAAATTAGAATGTTTTATACATATTTTCAAAATGATAACAAAATTATGAAAAAATTACAGATTATTTTAAATCACGTCTAAAATTAATGCAACAAATTTTATGACGGTTTACTATCTGAATCATAAGTTATTTTATAAAATAAACAATAGTATTTTTTAAATCTGTGATCTAACAAAAATATATAGAAATGTATTATAAAACAAATCATAAAATTTTTTAATAGAAGTACATTACGTTTTCAAGATCATGTATGTAACAAATAAACAAAATATTTATTTGATCTATATCTTTGTAGAAGTGAAACTTTGCATAAATTTTATTTTAATATTTAAAATACATATAAAAGATAAATGAATATATATGAAAGATAAATGTAAATTTTTTATCATTTTTCAAAATTTTCATTTTTAACAATAAAAATAATAACAAATAAAATAAATAAACTACAAAAATATTAATTATTAAATATTAATTATTAATTATTAATTATTAATTATTAATTATTAAACAAACATATAATCTTATTCATACAACTTTCATATATAATAGTTTATTTGAAATATAAATGTTAAATATACTTCTAAATTTTTATTTTCTTTGTGGGGATTGTACATTGTGATATATCCTTAATAGCAGTTAGCTTATTAATACGGAGCTAATATTTCGCATGCTCACGATATGACAAATGGCAAATGTGCTTCAGGGTCCTGTCAATAACTTCAAAATTATCTCTCTCACAAAGATACAATGACATTTTTATTAAGAAATTATTGTTGCTTCTATACGAAATCTATTTGTACATTATTTACATATAATTAATGTTAGGGTATATAAATAAAATATCACTAAATAGTGAAATACTACGATATGCTTTAAAATAAATTCGTAATCATGTTCGTTCGTATGATAAACATTTTTGTAATAATATCAATAGATAAATTATATTATTTAATATTTTTATATATATAAAAATAAATTATAATATTTTTAATACGAAAAGAATTACATATGATGAAATAAGGCTGCAACAAATCAAATATTTATTTAATCCTAATACACAAATATCAAATAATCAGAATACACATTTTTGAATAATTATTATAGTATAATTATTATAGTATAACAATTATTATAGTATAATAATATTATAGTATTATAGTAAAAAAACATGAAAAAAGATAAAAATATAAAAATTGATATAAATTACATCGAAACATATGAATAAGTCATTAAAATTTATAAAAAGTATAAATCGATGTCATTTTTATTGATAAATGAAATATATATAAGTTTACGAGCAATGAATTATTTAAATATTTTGTATTCTTTTCAAATTTTAATTATTTCAAATATTAATAGGAAACATTATTATGCACCAAATCCAGTGGGGATCTATTTTTCCTCAATATAAAATTTGAGCTCGTATTCTGTGTGATGTATCAAAAACATTATAAATTAAAATTTGTGAAGAATAAAAAGTATTTAAGTAATTCATATTGCTTGTAAACTTCTAAATATTTTAATTATTAATTATTAATAAGAATGACATCGATAAAAATATAAAAATTAATATAAATTTCATCGAAAGATCCGTTTACGTCAAAATTAAAATTTATAAAGAGTATAAATCGAAATGTCTCATCATTAATCATTCTTATTAATAATTACAATATTTAGAAGTTTACAAGCAATATGAATTACTTAAATACTTTGTATGCCTATTATTTTATTAGTTGACCCGTTTAATTTAAATATATTAATTTAGTTTATCTGTTCTATTTAATTATGTTTATATGTAACATTGAAGATGACCCGATCGAACTCGAAATGACGTTTGTTATTTGCTTTAGACCATGATAATATATTTGTTTCTTATATTTACACATTTATTTTGTTGTTATTTGGTTCATAGCCTTTCTAAACATTTATTTTTAAATATATTTTGTATTCTTTACAAATTTTAATTTATAACGTTTTTAGTAACGTCACACAAAATACGCGCACAACAAAAGTTAAATTATAAATTGAGGAGCGCCCTATAGATCGACGCTGGATTTGCCTAATAATGTTTTCTATTAATATTTGAAATAATTAAAATTTGAAAAGGATACAAAGTATTACTTGTAAACTTATACATATTTTATTTATCAGTAAGAATAACATTTCAATTTATACTCTTTATAAATTTTAACGACTTATATTCATATGAAATAATTTACTATATATCAATTTTTATATTTTTATCTTTTTTCAAAGTTTTACTACAATAATTATTGAGAAATATTCGTGCCGGTAATTTAATATTTATGTATTAAGGTTAAATAAATATTTGACACGTTGCAGCCTTACTTTATTAACATATTTATCTTTTAATTAAAAATAATTTATTTATTTGATTGATCTAGTTGATATTATTATAAAAATGTTTACCAACGGACATAGTTATGAATTTATTTTAAAACATGTCACAATATCTCGATATTAAGTTGATATTTTATTACATAAAATATATATTATATATTCCACATTAATTATGTATATATAATATATAAATAGATTCCGTATAGAAGCAACAATAATTTCTTAATAAAAATACTATTTGCATATTTGTGTGTGTTTGTATGATAACTTTGAAGTTGCTGAAGCACTTTCACCACTTATCATATTGTCATGCCTGAGCGCGCGAAATCAGCTCCCGGATTAGTAAACTTTCACTATTAATTAAAAAACTATTATAGCCTCGACATTTTCGTCTTAGAATTTTCGTCTTAGAGTGTTCCAAAAGATTTGTTCTTAAAAAGACCTTCGAAGGTTTTGGATAACCCTTATAATTAGGGCAGAAGCTATCGATTGAGCTTACTTGATCGGTTCAGTCCTTATTGAAATTCGATAATCGGGATATCCGCAACTTGCATGTACACAACCGATATAGACAGCTATTTAGGCGCGCGTGCGCTCTTTGCGCTGTGACATTATCGTGTCTTCTGTTTCTCACCGTGTTGGTGTTAATATTAATAGTTTTGAATCCATGTCATGATAATGTTAATATAAATAGGAGGATATAAATACACATCGCGTTGGTCTTAATATTAACATCAGCACAGTGAGAATTGTAGATACTGCATGATGTTAAATTCACACATACACTGACATTTTTTAGAATTTTTTCTACAGATACTTTTGCTACAGATACTTGTAGCAAAAACATTGTTCAGCAATGTAATGTTATCACAATATATATTGCTAGAACATAGCAAATGAGTTGCAATGTTGCTGAAATAATCTGTGCTGTATAGGTACCAAATGTATACTTGCTTTTCGTGAGAAATATTCTGGTTTTCTTGGAGCCTCGGAATAAAATCGGAGCGTGTGTGTGACGCGTCCCGCGAGGCTCATCATGCTGATCGCGCCGGGATACGTGCGTTTCGCGCGATGGCGCGCGCGAGGGCGAGAGATTTCAACCGAGAGAGAATCCCCAGATCACAGGGACGAGCAAATATTGACAGTAAATTTGTCTGCACGTGTGACCGGCGCGAGCAAAACCCATCAAGAGACGTCCTGATAACATATTCATAAGGGAGAATGCAAAATGCGTGTCTATAATGTTCTGTGTCCTTTTCTTCACTGGTTCCCATCGTCACGCCATGCTGTCACGCATGCTCTTCGAGACGCTCTTTGAAAGACTGCGTCGTTCTATCTACCTATCTACCTATCGCCCGTCCGCGAGTACCGTCGCCGCTATTTATATCTATTTTCGTTGAGCGTCGCGTCCTGTGACACACAGTGCTGGCTGCAAATGGCACGTTTCTCGCGAAACGGTCTCATCTCAAATGGCGTGTTAGCAATAACATGAGCGTCAGACATAGTGGATCGAATCCTATACAGACATGATGATAAACCGCGCGATCGGAATAAATCGGGCTACATTTCGGGACGTCGAGGGACCGCGTGAATTATGTCATTAAGCGATATGCGTTTAGACTCTATGGCATTGAATAGCAAACGACCGCGCGAATATCTATTATATATCCCTCTATCGAGATATTAAAAAAATTTGATCAATTAAAAATTTGATCAGTTAAAGTAAAACTTGGAATGAAATGTATATATAATATTTAAGCTGTGTTCCAAAATTGTTTGCCAAATAGTGCTGGCACACTGAAAAAAATATAATCAATTTTAATAAATATTTAGTTGAACTAAATATTAAATATAAAGATATATTTTTATTAAATATAAAGATATATTTATTTGATACAAGAAATGTTAATTTGATTTAACAATAATTTTTTTTATTGAACAAATATTTACTTACTGTAAGTAAATGTTTAGTTGGCAGTATTGAACTAAATATTTATTTAAATTAACTATATTTTTTTCTCAGTGCAACATTGTCAACACCGTTCCAAAAATCATCATAGCACGCTGTGGCAGTGTTATGAGAGAGTAAAGACGTCACTAATTTTATCGTCATTTCCTGCTGCGGCTGTTGTGGCTGAAGAGGCAGCTACAGCATCCAAGATGCAAGTATCGTTCCAATTTGAAATGTGTATTCGCACCAATTGCATGCTTACTAAAATTGGAACGCTGTTGATAGCCTGTTTTTATGACGATATACCTGCAGCGCTGGTAATCAATTTTGGAACATATATCGACAAGAGAAAGAACGATTGTTTATGTATTTGTATTATATTGTATATGTATTTGTTCATATTTATTAACTTTTTGAACTATTTCCGGCTGAAAGGCGAATTCTATATTTTTGTCTATGTACAAAATACAAAATTTTTATATCTCACACTTACTTTACTTTATTGTTAGTAAAAATAAATATAGAATTCCCTCTTATCTTTACATAATTAAAACATATGTATACTTTTGTTCGCACTGAAAAAATAATAAATTTTTATGTAACATATGAATTAATTATTATATACATTGGAATCACTACGTTGATGAAAATAAAGATCAAATTAAAATACATTATTCAGCTAACTTTTTAATAAAGACTGAATACAGATTTATTAAAAAATAATGTTACTTTTTTGTGTGAGCATTATAGAAATTCGGAATCGTATTTGTAACATAATTGCTACGCTCCGAGTTGTACGATTATCAGTTTCATTCGTGGATGGTTGGACATTTAAAGCGAACATACATGGAATAGTAATATTTCATGAAACTAATAATTATCGACTTAGTATTTATATCAATTAAATGGCTGAAATAATCATAGCCTGATAATCACAAAGGATATATGGATGTCAATTGGCTAATAGAGAGGAAAAAAGGGGGAGGGGAGGGGAGATGAAGAGAAGGGGAAAGAAGGGAGGGAAGAGAGGGAGAGAAGGGGAGAGGAGAGAAAACAAAAGAAAGACGTTAAAATATACGTACTGTACGTACTATGTATATATACTTACTTGTACGATACTTACTTGTAGGCGTGTATGTATACTAACACATTATATGCTATAATAAACTATACTGCGTATTCACACTAATGTGCACGCAGGTGTAGCGTAGAGTAAGCTTAATGTTCCACGGACGCCGCGAAGTTACAGGGGGTTAAGTTGTTCGTATTCGGCAAGCCCACGAAGACTGCGATAAAAGGGGAGAGAAAGAACGTGAGGGAAGAGAATCGTGAATATATAGGAAGAAACAGGGACACGATGAGAATTACCAGAGCAAGCAAGAAGTTAGTAATTTTCTACTGTTGCCGTGGATAAACTTTATTATCACGAGCACTACATTAAAAGAGTGACACGATGCAGTGGCATTATCGAATAAAGACAACCGCCGCCTGTACTTCTCGTCCTCGCCGATTCGTTGCGGTAAGATGCAGCAATGGCTCAATGACTATCATTTCAGCTCTTGATATCAATAAAAAAAAATCGTTACAAAAGTAATATACATTATTCTATACAAATATCGAAACATCTCCTCCAATTCAGTTTATCAATTAATTTAAGTTTATAATTCTTTCAAATCATTAACATAGATTTAAAAGGACTTGATGCAATGGATCGTCAAATATATTTGATGAATGAGCTATTAAAATGTAATAAATTGTAAATAACATTTGTTTATATATAATTGTTTAACAAACTTTTCATTCATAGAGAAAAGTGTAAAACTGATGTAGAAAATTATTATAATTTAATTAAAGAGACTAATGAACTATTGCACTCCATTGGGAAATAAAATTTTAAAATTTATGCATCAAGAAATATTCATTTCAACACAATTTAGCAAATATTTTAATTACAAATTCATTAGACATATAAAGTGTGAATGAGCTGATGTAGCAGATTATTATTACTATTTAAATTAAAGGGATTGATCAACTATTGTGCTCCACTGTAAAATGAAACTTTAAAAGAATTTTTTATACCAAGAAATTCGTTTTCAACACGTAAATATTTTGAATAACGGTCCATCAATTTCATTAAAAATACATTTTTTTTCATTACGGACTAATTATTCTATATTTATTTTTAAATTCTTGTACATGCTCTTAAGCACTTTATATTTTTTTATCCTTCCTTTACATTTCATATAGCATACTTTTATATGTTTGTTAAACATATAAACATATAAAAGAACTTTAACAAAATAAAATACTGTTTGTTTATAACACGTACATGAGTTACATTCCAAATAAGTATGTGTATGCTCCGCAACTTCACCTCGTTCTTTTTTAACATCAATTATTCGTGATTGACGGATACGGAGATAAAAAGATAAAATAGAAACAAAAGAGAACGTTGATATAAATGCAAGCTTTTGCTCTTTTACTCTTTTAGTTCATAAAAATTGTATTCTTGCACGGAGCATCTCATGAATCTTATATCTCTCACCAAGAGGATGGACGACAGCAGTGGGAGGAATAGGACTCTCCATCTTTCGTCCCTTTCTTCCTCGTAAAGATACTCTGGGATATTTTTGCTTTTAGCGCATGTGTTTTTATTTCATTATTTATATAAAACGTAACCATATTGCAATTGTTATTGTACGTCCCATTAACTTTTCATTTACCGATTTTCTTATTTAATCCAAATTTTAAATTAATAGTATATTAATTTAAAATTCGGATTAAATAAGAAAATCGGTAAATTGATGGTCATATCTCGTTAGATTGATGACTACATCTTCAAATATCTCCTATCACAAATCTGACGTATGAACCATTACAATGAATGCGATAATATCGCATTCATTGTAATGGTTCATACGTCAGATTTGTGATAGGAGATATTTGAAGATGTAGTCATCAATCTAACGAGATATGACCATCAATTTGATGTCAAATCGATATTGAATTAACGTCAAAATCAACGTATCGATGTCGATTCAACATCAATTCGATGTGTCATTTCTCGCTGGGAAGAACACAAGCAATGAGTCTATTTCATCTTGAGTATTAATCTGTAATTGTTGGAATATTGAGGTTGTGTGAAAAGAATGATCCGCGGAATCGTTTCGGTATCTATTGTGTATCTGCAATTCGACAAACCAATAATAAGCAAAATGATCAAAAGCAGCCCCCATGAGACCGTATCCATGATGACATTTTAACTATGCCAACAGTCAAGGAGCGGAAGGCATCAGCCGTGTGTGTTACAAAGTGAGAATTCCTTTTGATGCCTATATCGGTATTGGATGGCATTTAGCGTTGTGTTAACCGACTATGTTACCCTCATATACGATTACGTTAGATTGGGTTCTAGATGTGCGTGCGACGTGTACGCATCAAAATATATACGTGTATGCTCTGTCCACGAAAGCATGAAGTCTCTATATAAATTGACCGCGACTACTCAAGGAAATGGATTCTATTATCGATTTACGATGTTTAGCAAGTATGCGTTCAAGCTCATCGTTTAAGATAGCATTAGATCAGAAGGATCAGTGCCACAAAATACGTTAATATTTGAGAGTAAACGATGTTATAGAATCACTGATTAAAATTACTGATATGATATGAGGGGAGAGTGATATCGGTTGTAATAGAAGATCAATTCAACACAGTAACATTGACTGTAATAATCTTATCTATTGAAAGGCTGAATTGCGCACGATTGCATAGCTTTAACAGAAGTAAGTTATTGACGAAGAACCAAGTATATAAGCGCACGCTTAAGTGCAAACTTATCAGTACCTGTTTATTTGGCATCAATGTCAAATCGTAAACTTTGTAATTTACTGTTTTTGTATTTTGTTTTAACTTGTTCCATAATAATTTATCATAAAATATTGATATAAATATATACATATATCAAGTTTTGCAATAAGGGTATGAATCAATTAAATTTATTATTTTTGCTTACGTGAGTTTAATGGACATCTAATGAAATTAAGGAAATAAGCAGCGATAGTTGCAAAAGTAACAATCACAGTGTGTTGATTGTAACATATTATAATCTTATTATAGTTTGAATTATCAGTTGAAGATGTGAGTCTTATGAGAATGTCAAGAAGACTGATTACAGTGCACAGAAAATGGGCATATTCAATTTACGCAGATAACAATCAAGTTTTCATTTGTCTGAATTGTTTACGATTGAATATTTGACCATTAACAACAGTTATTTTTATTTACAATGTTTGAGATTTCACGGTTATTATTTTTCTGTTTTTTTTTTCATGTTGTTTAATGTTCATTAATATATGTTGCAAGTGATATGTTACAATTGATACCGTGGTGTCAATAATAATAAGTTGCGGCGGTGCCTTTAATGATAAATATTTTGTATAACTTATCGTTTTTTTAGTATTATATTATAATCAACCTTAAAAAAGTCTCTTGTTTTCACATAAAATTATGATTTCCTATGATTTATAATAAACTAGTTAGCCGCAAATCTTTTTTTTTATTACAACCGACATGTTATACTCTCCCTTACTTATAATCGGTTACACGGAAAGAAAGATTTTGTTAAAGTATAGGTATAGATATAAGTCTAGAAATAATTTTGATGGAACTTTAAAATAATTATGTAGGAAATTCAAACACAATGAGCAATGTTGTAAAAAGTTTTGACATTCAAGCAACTAGTTTGAATATTCGACATAATTATTTTAATAGTCTAATAAAATTATTTTCAAATCTATTTAGCTAAATTTTTAGATATTTTAAATAGTTTTTAGCAAAACTATTCTTTTTGTGTAGCTGTGTGTGTTTAGATCCCGATCATTTGTCTTATCTTACATAATTTTATTCTGTTTTATTTTATAATCTTACTCAAATTTCCGATTTGTAAAACATGTTTCAAAATCTGATTTTAAACGATTAAAATGATCGAAAAGTCTTCTTTTTGATAGAATTCAGTAAATTGTTTTTCCGCAAAATGATAAAACAGTGATACTTAATTTTGTATTAATAATAAAATTTTATGATGAACAGATATAGAGAGCTTACCCTATTTACTAATTTCATAATTTCGATCGCTTTCATTGTTTAAGTAATTACTGATTTGTGATATTAAACTACCTGTTATTAGAATATACTTGTTATTGTATCTATGATTATATTCCAGTGGAAGAGATTAATTGATTAATTAAATATTTTTGATGATTATATTAGTAATATCTAATCAGTTAAATGAAAAATGATCGTTACAGTTTACTAATCAAAATATTTAATAATTTGAATAATAACAATCGATAATTCATCTTCATATTATTATATCATAGTATTGTAATTTAGTCTTGTCATCACCGTTCTAAGTCACTGTTATATTTTATTAATGCTTCATTAATAAAACAAGTAAAAAATTAATTAATATTTTTTTAGATAATGGAAGAAAATTGTTCCTAAACCCAATATGTTCAATAAAGATCGTAACAATGGTAGTAGATATTTTAAATATTTTGAGATGAAAATCCTAACATCAAAATGTTAATATAGTTATGTAATAGTTTTAAAATTATAAGCATTTATAAAGTTAGTAGCGAATCGTATCACCTAAAGTTTACGTGTTCACGTATGATACAACGCAAACTGCCAACCACATTTAAATTTTATATGATAAGATTTGCTAACTTCAAATGCTTATAATTAAAAATTACAGTTTCAACACAGTTTGGTATTAGGATTTTTGTTTCAAAATAATTTCAAGAATTTATCCTTAAGCATTGTTATAGTCTTTATAGGACATTCTGTAAGACTGTCATGAGAAAATGGCATTCGAAAATGGCTTTCAAACAAAATTGTTTGTCTATATAGAATCTCAATTTTGTTGTTGATTGTTACCATATATATTATCATATTTAATCTCAATTCTGATAACGGATGAAAATTTGTACTACACTGGAGTTGTAATATAAAATTCTGAAAATTTAACAACATGAAAAGTTTCAAAGAATACATTATTATTGAAAACATATAAATATAGAAAGAAAATAAAGTTATGCATATTCATTACTCTAATTAAAACATTTTAATTCAGAACATTAAAAATGCTCTACTAAAAAGCTGCTTTGTAAAATGTGTCAATTTTCCATTAATGGAGCGATATGTATCCAAACATTACTTTTAAAGATTTAAATACTTGAATTAAAAATTAAATGTCAGAAAAAAAAACATCAGAGAAAGCACTTTTTAAAAATAATATTTATTTATTTGGCAAAAATATATAAAAAATAATTTTTCTTTCTTTTAATACACATTGTCAAAAGAGGAAAATTTTTTATTCCATTCTTGACATTCTTGATTTCACTTGATTTTACTTTTAAATATTATAGCTCTTATTATTTAAAATCTTCGTATATTTATTTTACAACTTTTTTGGTTCACCTTATAATATATATAATTTTATAATAATTTTAATAATTTTTTATTAAAAAGAAATAATAATTTTTTTTATTAAAAAGAAATTTGATGGAAAGTGTCATTTGGGAAATGTCAGAAAGATACTATGAAAGGAACATCGAGCGATAAATCTGAATGCGTTAAGTGAATGCGTTTGGTCATTGAAACTGTTTGTTTGTGGAGATATATGCGGTATTTGGCACTTGCCTAATGCAGTTCATATTAACCTCAGGGAATACTTTTGTTCACAACATTGCCTCCGGGGAGGTGAGATGGGGGATTACGTACGAAATGCGGGTGTAATAATTGTCTGCTGTCGGAGATTGGTTTAGACGTTAACATCGTCGATGCGATAGAGAGTACAGGGAACTGTGTTTCCTATTGTACAGCTAATTACATCGGGGATTCGGGGACTACGGCAGAGCAGTACCGAAAATTAACTAATCTATCGATGAAAGAATCCTGCGATACTAAACATTCGTTCTCGCATTGGACCGATAATTGTACCAATATCCTAAATATGAAATTTTATTAGCTTGCATCTCTAATATCAGGGGAAAAATAATGTTGTATCCATTTTAGAATATTTTCCATATTTATATTACATGTATCTAAGTCTGCATTAATATTTATTATATACATATAATTCGTTTTTGCAATTTCTCTAACAAAACGTATGCTAATTCGTTTCAGCTCTGTGACGGCGACTCTTTTTTGCTAAAGTGAAAAGTAGATGCCTCTATATAATTCGCAAAATACTAACGCAAAATAACGATCAACGCATGTAAAGTATATGCACAGATGAAAACCAACCGCACGCAATGAAAAAACAAATGCAAATTTTCATTTCATTTTGCGTTTGCGAACTATGTTTTGCGATTTGTAAATTATGTAGAGGTAGGTACCTTAACTGCCCGACCTTCTTCGAATTGCTAGAAGAAAAAACTGAAAAGACTGCAATGAAATTGCTCGCATTAATGTCGCAGGATCTCGCTGATGAGCTTCTAATGAAATTCACGAGTGTTTCGAAACGGTGCTCGCGGAGGAGGGCTGTAGGACAGGACGGGTTGGGGGAGGCGAAGCTTTATTAAACCCCCGGATTAAATAGCTGGAATTATTCAAAAGCTCAATTATCAGCTTATTGTCGGTCTAGCTGGCGCTACGGGCTAAAGCCGTGGGAAAGGTGCAGATGGTGCGCGTGCGATGACCCTTTCCGCACTCCTCCGGGCGTTTCTAACTCAGCGCTACCGGCCCTCTTATCTTTCCGCTCTGTTCGCGACACAGCTAGGAATAAGGAATTTTTAGTAGCGGTAATGCAAACTACAAACTCGAGATATATCACTCGGTCGTAGGTAAGAGCTGACGGGTCGAAAAAGGCGGAAGGGACCGGAGGATGTTTTACAGGCATGCGTTTTACAAGAGACTCCGCTTTTAATTCGTTACCAGACTAGGTGCCGCGCGATCTTATTTTCCCTGAGAGCATTTTTCTTCGGTCACGAGGAAAAACAACCACATACCATAAACTTTCTATCCATGATCTTAATCTTCTGGGATATACGTATGTATGTGCGTATACATATACTGCGTACATGGGCGCCAGTTTCTGTACTCACAAGGAAAAAGTATTTTACCGAGAACTTGCCTTAGGACATATCCGTTGATTATACAATTGATCTTTAGAGAGAATCTCTCTTTGAATCGATTTCGGGTACCGGGTGCCGAAGACTGCGGAAACGCAATTGCGTGCAGCGGAATAATATAATATATAATTTAATCAACTAATTGTGCGATCTGATCTCACAAGATTAACACAGGAAGAGACGTAAATTATTACAAACTAATATTAGAATCTTCACTTTTGTAGAAAAATCAATTCACATTACAAATAATTAATCCTTTGTAAAAAGGATTAATTATTTGTAATGTGGACTCTCCATTTAGGATCATCCTATTTCATGTGAACTATTTCTTTCTTTTTTATGAAATTTTATCTATGGAGTAATTTGATTACACTTTTTATTTGAGATTAAAAATAAAAAATTCAAAATAGTGAATGCAATACACACAGACAGAGTTTAAAAAAGAATCTAATTATTATATAATTACTTAGTTTTAGGGAATTTTTAATTGCGAAGCACACAACATCAAATTCTCTTTATTTGAAGCACAATTATGCACAATTAGGACTAATTTGCAAACTAATTTCCAAACTCTGATTATGAACCCTGATATTGCGATATTAAATCCTACTTTATTGTAGGTTACTATCTGTTTGAAATTCGACATTTTTAGTCTACATTCTCACAGCGATATCAAAAGTCTTCTGAAAACCAAATTTCATAATAATCAGATTATTTTTTTTAGAATATTGACGAATTCATCGATTCTATAAATCCTTAGAAAACAATGTCTTTTTTAAATTTCTTTGTTAGAAAGTCTTCAAAAAGTTAAAGAAAATAGTATTTGAAAACTTGATAACAAAAAATAAGAAGTAATGGCCATAACGATCAAAGCTAGAGAGATCTTTTAATGCTTAAATAATTCGATCGAATTACTGAATACTATACATACTATATGTTTCATAAATGCAATATTTTAGGAGGCAAATTTATACATTAAAATTAGTAAAAAATGTCATATGGACATATGTCTTACTTTAATTTTCAAAATATGAATAATTAAAGAAAATATTCGAAGTATTCACTTCTTACATCAACATATATGACAGCTTAGTACACGTTTCGACGTTATCTAATATAATATTTACAAATAATATCCATCAATATAAAATGGACAGAATTTCAATCAGTCAATATATTCTAAAAGTGGCAAAACGATGCTCTTGGATATCAAGGCAAAACTTATGATTTATGCACAATGAGACTACATCTTTTTTCATCTTGAAGCGAGAACTTTCCTTAACAACGCCTTCGTAAATCGATGCATAAAAGTGGACTCACTATATATCTGCCACGATCTCCTAATCTCAATTCATTAGATTTTCCTTGGAGGCCATTTAAAATCTATTATGTATTCAATGCTAGTAAACAATGTGGATAATCTGCGAGAAAAAATATGAAATAGAAATTAATATTAAAGCGCAGTAATATGTTGCTGCACGAGGCAAATACGAAAATTTTCTTTAATCCATAACTTGAAAACTAAGGTATGTAGGACATATGTTTATATGACTTTTTTTATTTATCCAGAATCTGCTATCTGTGTCGAAAACTTTCCAAAACTATAAGGAAATATTTTTTTATTAAGTACATTTTGAGTTATGACGCTTAAAAATTACAGTATCGCCGGCATTAGCATTACGCAAAATGTCCGACCGACTGGCTAAAACCTCTTGAATACAACGTTCAAGGTTTTAGCCATCACACAATGAGCCAGGAAATTGAAAAAAGTGGCCAAATTTTTATAACATTTTCCAAAGTTTTATGATTGAACAGTTACTATTCATATAGCAACCATTTGAATTTTCAAAGTGTAGTTTTTGTATTATCAATTCTCTTTGTAAAGATAATCCTTAAGTTATGTATCCAAGAATAAAATATCTGTCAATTTTTTTATTTTTAGACATAAATAAGCTATAAAAAATCACATTAGAACTTCGACAATACGATTATCAAATAGTCAAATACTCTATCAAATAGTCAAGTACTCTATTATCTTCGAACATACTGCAATTTTTCAGCTATGAAAACTCTTTCGAAATAACAATAACAAGCAATAACAGTAGATATCATTGAAAATAATATATCATCACATGTACATTTATACAATGTGAGTCATTTTAATTTATCATCCCAAATATTTTCGTTCCCTTGCATTTTACAAGAAAATGTTTCAGACAAAAGTTGGTTTCGAGGAGGCATAAGATAGTATCATTGGTTTGACCTTGGATGACGTTGTCAAGGTCAGACGAAGGTCATATTAAATTTTTTAAAATAGAATCTCCCATTTTTTATTACGAATTCTCTAGTTTACCTTGAGAGTTTTCCAAAACTATAATAAAATTTTTTTTCATTAAATATTTGTCGAGTGATGTTTAAAAATAACGATACTGTCAGCATTAGCGTTATTCGAGATGCATCACATGGAGATTACACGCTTAGATTTACATATCGTATGTAGTGTGTGTGTGTGTGTGTGTGTGTGTGTGTGTGTGTGAGTGTGTGTGTGTGTGTGTGTAAAGGGAAGTATTTAAAAATTATTAAGTATTTTATTGAAATACATCTTCAATAAAATATGTATTTCAATAAAATACTTAATCATTTTTAAATACACACAAAGGGGATGTAAAATGCAACCTCCACATGGTACATCTCGGATAATGCCGGCAATATCGTAACTTTTAAACATCATAACTCAACAAATACTTAATGAAAAAATATTTTATTATAGTGTTTTGGAAAGCTCTCAAGACAAGCTACAAGAATAATAAAAAATGGGAGATTTCATTAAAAAAATTTAATATGATCTTTGTCTGACCTTGATAACGTCATCCAAGGTTAAATCATCTTATGTCCCTCTCGAAACTATACAACTTTTTTCTGAAACATTTTCTTATAAAATGCAAGGAAATATTTGAGGTGATTAAAATGACTCACCCTGTATATACTTTAAGTATATATCTAAATGTATATCTAAATAGGAAAATCATAGTTATTTTTGCTCATTTTTATACATTTCTCCAAAATTTACAGATTAGTATAATAGTACTAGATAATTAAATTACAAAGCTTGAAAGCTGATTACAAGCGTAACATGATATATAATTGAAATTTAATAAAACATTCCAGCATTTTCTGCATTTTCAAATGTTAGAACTATTTTTGTGTATGCAGTTTTATTATTAATTTTTTATATGGAAAGTATAAGTATTAATACATTCATAATTTTAAAATTTTGTAGAAACATGTATATTTAGTAATCATTACAACTTTAATACTAAATTTTAACATAGAGTAGTTTGTAGTATTTCGTATTCTGCCATGTTCGTCATTTTTAATTTCTACATTTTGAGCTCAAGGTCTCTATTCTTGAAAAGAACCGTATATAAAAAGCTAGGAATGTATTAAAAAACATAATGTATATTATAGCATTTCTCTAGTTTTTCATATGCGATACTTTTCAAGAATAGGGACCCAGATTCGAAATTAGCGAATCCAAAAACTCATGAGTACCGAATTTGACAGAGGAGAAGGTATTATGGTACTCCAGTTATATTTTACACAATAACTTTGTTAATAATCAATATTTAAATTTAAAACTTGACAATTACATTCGTTAAAATATTGTTGAATCGTTTCTGAACTCAAAGTTATGAAATATTTATTAGGATACTATTAAAAATAAAAATGTGATTACATAATGACTCGAAAAAAACATGGATGGTTTTCCATAAAAATGTGGCTTTCCATAAAAATTGCCTTAAAAATAATTTTGTTTAGAAAACAGTATTTGGTTATAAAATTAATAAAAAAGTAGAACGTTTTAAAATGTATGCAAATAAATGGATATACATTCATATAACTTCTGCATATGCAGCTTAACACTAAAAATCTTGTACTAAAAATAATACACATAATATAAACTATAGATTAACAGTAGAGCAACGATTATCAAATTATTTTGATATGAAAACCTCAAAAAAGAGGTCGTGAGTAATCAATACCCATGGAGGATCATATTAATACCATGTTATTGTTTGCATAACTCAAAATACATACAGTCAAATAAAATATTAAATTGCAAATAATTTAAAAATGTATATTCATGTGATAATACGCTCAAATTTAAGAAAAATGAGGAAGTAAGTGTAATTCAATGCTAAAATGTACTTCAAAAACGAAAAACTTCAAAGTAAAAATGCGTTATAATAAGTGCTGGCTATTAAGTATTGCACGCAAAAAAAAGAACTTAATAATATCAGCTAAATAACAATTGCTGGTTCAAATTTTGTTATCGATAAAAGTTGACTATTGAAGATAAAATATATTTGCTGCCGACATTCAATTTTATTATTGTAGTTAAAATTAAAAGCGTGCTTAACTAGTTAAGTAAATGAATGGTTAAGTGACTATTCGTCACTAACTTAGCCGTGTAATCGAACATTCCATTCGCAATTATTTCGAGGACGCTGCCGGTTGTCATTTTACTCTAAGAGAATATTTTTCGCTGCACTAAATTTTAGCAGTTAATAAATTGAGCTTTGACAGCAATAACATTAACTGTTCCTATTGTAAGGACAAGGCAATTTTAACTGCTACAGCTCTATTTTAGTTGCGTTGACTATGAATCTTTTCTTTGTGTATGATATATTAGTGTTATAGTGTAACGGCGAGTTATTGAACAAATAATTCCATAAGTAATCATTAGGATTTGCTGTATAATAATATAAGCGGAGATATTAAGAGAGATCGCAATATATACATTGCACAATACAATATATATAATACTACCTTCTCCTCTAACAATTGAATCAGCATTTCAATCCGCCATATTGGATCCGCCATTTTAAATTTCTAAATTTTGAGTTCGGCTTTGAAATCAGCGATCCCAAAAACGTCTGAGTACTTAATTTAAGAGCAATTGAAGTACTTTTACTTTAGTGGAGTATTTCGGTCACTTTTTCAGGTCTCCTGGTCTTCTTCCCCTATGCGTCGATTAAACATCTTGCGTAATGCTATACCTTATGAAAAATAACTTTCTTCTAGTATTTTGAAAAGTTCTTGACATCAGTTATTAGATTCTGGAATCAAAAATAGAATATTCCATTTAAAAAAATCGATGTGATCTTGATCCCTGAGCTTGGCGATTCCACCAAACTCAAACTATAATAATAATATCAGAATAAGATCAGTAAATAGATCTTTTTGAATCTCCTTTTTGAACTTTTGTCTGAAACTTCTGTAAAACTTATACTCTTTCCGAGATATTCAGATGTTCCTATTTTTTTGAGAAACTCTATATTATATATCCCCATATTTATAGTCATTCGAAGTGCGCGCCGAATTGGTTTTTCAGATTTATAAGCGCGATTAAATTATTATAGTAACATCATGAATTAAATTGACAAGCAATGTTAATAATTTAATGATCGATCAGACGTTCTATTAGAAAGATAATATTTGTTTAGAAAACAAGATAAGAATTGTTATATTTCTAAACGTAAAAAATATTTGATATTAGGACGTATAATTACTCCACAAGTGTTATGTAGTCCATACAGGTTGTAAACAAATTTTAGAAAATTTTATTAATTAGACTGATTTTTCAGAAATTCAAATTCAAGATTCCTCATCATAATGCAAATAGATAAGTTTGTTTTTGCGCATATTTAATTGCTACAGCCAATTAGATGATTTTTTAGTATACTATTTTTCGGCGGATTTTGTTTCATATAATATATAATAGTAAAACTCAGTTGATGCATAATAAATAATCAATATTCTATTTGTAATTACTTGTTATAACTTATTATTTATTTATTTTATTATTAAAACTTGTTTATTAATTTATTAGGTATTGCTATTCACACTTGCATATGACTTGATTCATACTGTTAAAAATCTGCGTATTATTCTACTTGTATGATCATTGATTTGAATTATTAGCTGCCGATCCGTTCCATCACATAAGAAGAATTGCGAACGATTTGTAAAAAAACGCGTAAAAAGAATTAGAGATTATTATATATTATTTTATTGTTCATGTTGAAATTGTATTCAATAGTTTAATTTAAACATTGAGACTGACTGATAGAAATTGAAACGTTTGTTTTTGTATGTATAATATGTTGATTTAATATATAGCATTAAATATCAGCTTGGCCGTGGCCCTTTCTTGTTTATTTATTAAGGAGGTTCGCCTGTTAATTGAAAATCAACTTTGAGACTTAATTTTTTTATATAATATAGATAAATACTGTATACAAATAATCTCACAATTTGAGCAATATTAACTGTATAGCTTTCTTGTAACGTTATTCTGAAATTGACTATTTTAAGCATTTCGCCTTATGAGAGGCGATCGTTCCGAAGTAGATAATCATCAATTTAATATATACTCAGCCAATTTAGAACTTTGGAAAACAAGGATTTGGCAAATGAAATATCAATGATTGTGTACAAAAAAACAAAATCGGATTTTACCATAAGGTAAGTTTTAGAGTTTTATTATCAAAAATTTATTTTACCTTATGGATAGCATTAGTATAATAAGAGACTTGGCAACGCCGTAGTATACAGCTGATACGAAACTAACTTCATATAATCTAGAATCCATCTCGACGTAAAGAAATAGAAATCAAAATAATGAATAGAAAAAATTTTTAAATAAAGAAACAACGCTTTTATTATGTGCATAAATTTTTTAAAGTTTTTAATACAACATTTATTATGAAAAATTGCAAGAGAGACAGTAATTCAGGGCAATTACGTAATTATATTTATTTTTATTTTATAAATACCATCCTATGGTTTACAAAATATAATTATATGTAGTATCAATTAATTTATTATTGGATGCTTCTGTGAGTTCCCCTAATTTATACTGATAATCGATTACTTTTTGTTTTCGTGGCTCGTGGATAGTCACCAATATCTTGTCCCAGAAGAATTTCTCCAATTCTATTTTCAAAAGTGTTTTTATAATAAAAAGTAATTACTATAAAATCAAATTTTTTGAATTGATCATACTAAAAAAATTTATTATGATATCCAATGGTAATTTGGGTTACTAATCAATTACAACTTTAGTATTGACAGTATACGTTGGTTTCGAAAATTCTGACGATTCTTCTGGTTTTGATGTATAAACTTAATATGTTCTGACAACTGACAAATGATCAAAGATACTGGCTAATCCAATACGATTCTCCTTTGTTATATGCCACTGTGACAGTAGTATGTTACATGACTAACACTATATATAATTCGTCGGCGACTACATACAAATCTATTCATCGACGTCCAATAAATAACGGATTAATATTTTCATCTATGTTTGACGAGAAATGAAATTGATAATATTGTTAGCCTAATCGTGATACAAAAAAATGAAAGAAGTGTATACCATAATGTTATATGTTTATCTAGCTTTTGATCTGTCATGCGTCTTTATTTATTAACAGTAACAACTTTTCTTTCCATTTTTCTTTTTGTACAAAATCAGCCTTTATATCGATTTTGAATTTCTCCTTTATCCGCCATAGCCAGTCACTGCTCGTCACGTCACATCGCAAAGTGCAACGTTGCCAAATATACACTCTCCCGAATCGTTTACAATCTCGTACATTTGTTAATATTCATATAATTACTAAGAATATAGCACATAAATAGTATCCATTTTATACTAATTTATTACACTAATATTGCATATGGAATCGCTGTAATGACAATTTATTTCAATTGCATTTTTGACTCCAAAGTAATAGGCGCACTTCCTTTGAAGACCCTTATTATATTATTTCAAGTATTGTTATTTACAATATTTTACTTTATTTATATTAGAACTTGATCACTTGCAATTATTTCGAATTGTATGACAATCACGCGAGCGATATAATATATATATATATATATATATATATACAGGTGTACAAGTATGAAATGACGATTTTTTTCCAAAAAAAAACACGTTAAATTCGGAAGAATGATAAAAAGAGATTTATTCAAAGTATGCTCCATTGCTAGTTACACATTTTTCCCATCTTTCGGGCAATTTGTGGATACCACGCCA
>Ga0157364_1000747_pt1 | contig 24408 bp, 18 predicted proteins | sample AttsexASBM2_FD_111476 | JGI IMG/M metagenome (GOLD analysis project Ga0157364, IMG submission 111476) | Fungus gardens microbial communities from leaf cutter ant in Ribeirão Preto, State of São Paulo, Brazil - Atta sexdens ASBM2 | ecosystem: Host-associated > Fungi > Mycelium > Unclassified ...
TTCAATCGAGAATAACTTTATGATGCAGACACAAATCGACTAATGTTTCTATGGGGTTATGTTGACAGATGCCCAAGTTTATTGTATGACGTCTATGATCTATTTATTTCGACTACCACTTACTGCTAAAGCCATCTATAGGAAAACGGCGGAAACAAAGTTGTACACCTAATACATATCATTAGAAGCTCAATATTTAAAACTGTTGTTATTTTGCTCAATATAATTACATTTATCTTATATAAACATTTTAAAGATGGGAACGTTACCTGTTTATTAGCATATATTAAAAGTAGAGCATCCTTCAGTTCTCGTTCATAAAGTATTTTTGATAATTCTTTTCGTGCCTCTTCGAAGCGAGATCTATCGCTAGCATCAACCACGAAAATAACAGCTTGTGTGTTATGATAGTAATGCTTCCACAGTGGTCGAAATTTCTGATGACCGCTAACATCCCAGAGAGTAAATACGAGATTCATGTACTCCAGACTTTCAACGTTGAAGCCAATAGTGGGAATCGGTGGATTTGGCAGCGTGACACCTCGCATAGCAGATAAAATACTTGTCTTTCCCGCACCATCCAGTCCTAGGATTACTACGCGCATATCGATCTTTGTTCCAATATGTATTCTGTTATCCTATTATAAAATGAAACATTGAAAAAAAATTTATTAACTATATTAAAAAGATAAACATTTAAAAAAAATCATCTAATTTAATATTACTGATTATTTCCATTAAAAAAAATTAAAGTATTTAAAATGTTTAGAAAAACAAAGATTAATATATAAGTTTATTATAATTGCTTTATGATATCGCTGTAAATTAGTTATTCAAAATTAATCTTACAATTGAAAAACAACAATTAAGATATTATATAATTAATATATTCATAATGAAAATTATCTACGAACCCTACTAAATATAATGGGAATGGAGGATTCAGGACTGAGAAAATCCGGTCCTAATTGTGCATAATGTTGCTGCTGTTGCTCCAATGTCGCCAGCACTTCCTTGACTTTTTCCGAGCTGCTCAGCAACTTCCAGTCCTCGGAATCGAGTATACTTTCGCATTGGATGCATACACCGGCCACTTGTGATCTCGTAGACGTGAGATCTTTCTGTTGTTGTCTCAATGCGCAAAGTCTACCGCGAGTCTCCGTCTCGATGTACGCCATTGCTGTTTTCTCTTGTTCGGTCAAAACAGCACGTAATTCCTCGAAATGATATCGCACCCTCCTCCTCGCGTCTTCGATTGCCCAGCCTTCCAATTCTTCAATTACTATTTCTGAAAATATAAAAACATAAATTGAGAATAACTGAAATGATGAAATACAAATTAGAGAAACGTTTAAAAATATTGAGACCTCTTAAACAATTTTTATTACAAAATTATTTTTGTCACGTTCTTTTTTCTAAATTGTTAACATTAAGTACAATTTTAGAAGAAAAAAAGATAAATACCTATTTTATGTGCGGTATCTCTCATGCTTTCCATAAACTGCGTCATCTTCTGCAATGCCGCGATAATGGACTTCCTGATATTTTCGGCTTCTTCCTCGACCAATACCGGCTAAAATTTAAATTTAAAACATAGATAAGATATTGAAATATATCGGTATATAAAGAAGAAAAATTACAAATGATGCTTTTAAGGTCCATGGATTTTTTCTATATAGGAACTGCATTTTATGAATTTTTATCTCAGTGTGTATTTTTATCCAGATGTGTCATTAGAATGTTAAGATATATAGAGAGACTGCTTTCTCATCCTAATGAAATAGACTATAATGCTCACAAAACATTCTAATAATTGGCATTCTAATAATAAATCTGAATACAGAGATAATCAACTTCTGTATAATTACAGATGATATTACCTTGTGCGTACTATGTTTGCCATATTCTTTGCATAGGTAGCACATCAAGGAATTGTGACAACCTTCTTGAGTACAAGTGAATTCGGCCACATCCGCTGTGTGTATTGGACAGCGAGGCTTTTCACGTGGCTTCTCCGACAGCGGCACGCGCCTATGTTTGCCCAGGGTTTTGGACGAATGTGTGATAGTGTCGCAAGCCTCACACAAGTGCGTGGCACAGACAGTACAGTAAAGAACTGCAGTATGTGCTTCGTCCTCGTCGCACGATAGATTCGATTGAAGCCTCTCACGCTCCAATACCAGCGTTTTCTGGCTGTTGGACTGCTCCAGTCGTTCAAGTAGTTCGATAAGCGCAAAGTTCTTCTTCAGACTATAGATGCTGTTCTCGTGAATGGCGGTAGGTTGTCGATCAAAGGGACATAGCAAAAACTGCTGCTCCGACATACAAGTCCTCAACCGCAGTAAGCACGAATGGCACACTGTGTGTCCACAGTGCAACAAACGTGGCACCTTCACACCGTCCACTGTGAAAACTTCCTCGCAAACTCGACATTCCAGAACCTGTTAATATTTAAAATATAATTTTGTAAACTTTTATAATCAAATCAAATATTCATAATTAAATATGTTCAGTTTAGTAAACTTATTCGAATGAAATATTTAACTAAATCTCTACAATACATATAATTATTACGTTTGTAAATCACAATGTGATTCTGAGTGACTGTGATCAAATTCCAATTAATTCAATAGATTAATTAAATCATAAAACTCACAGAAATTTCTAATAATATAATTCATTTCGAATTTTCGTAATCATCTAATTAATACGAAAATTAATAATTCTATATCTTAACAAACTACTCATCAATCGGGTATCACTCATCAATCGGAGTTTGGTTCAAGTCACTTTTAACGCATTATCGTTTCCAAATTTGTGTCTCACATTTGACTTAGGCGCAGTTTTTAGCGAATGCTTCGTGTATTTACTCAGTCGATCCGCGTTCTCATCCATTGCGGAGATCAGTGACATCCAGTGCGGAGAATCTGACTGATTTTTTGTTCGTCTGTTCCTCGTCCAAGAAATCCAACTGCAGATTACGCGATAAAGGTTAACAGTAAAATCAGCTCTGAGTGTGAAGTGCTTAAATTAATTTAAATTTGTTCAAATCATTAAACCAGGGTGAGATCGCGGAATGGCGTAGCGACACCGTGTCTGTGCGCACGACATTGCGAAATGTTTTGCATTCTAATCTAAAATTCAACTTATTTACGGAAATCTCCTTCGCTAAATCCACCTGTCTCGTCCCTCGTCTTTAGGACGTTTCTAGGGAATTTCTGAAAACTGCCATTTAAATTTAGGTTGCTTGCCTCTTTTATGAAAGGATAGTAATCTTCGAGTGCTACATTTGTACGTTTTTGTTGATTAGATTATTATTATTGACTAATTTATTAAAAACGGCACCTTTTTAAAATAGTTTTGAAGCATCTTGATAATGTAATTAATGAAAATTTGCCCTAAAATTAGCTAAGGACAAAAATACGCCCCAAAACTAATTAAAAAAGTGTTATTTTTAACAAATTAGTCAATAATTTGTCTCTAGAAAGTAGAGTTTCTTTTTTTGATTCTCAACATTTTTCTGAATGGGAATCAACTGGGATTGCGCTTATAATTAAAAATCCGAAATAATTCTAAAATATTTGTATGGAAACACATAGAGAAATAAAAAAAAAACAGCTTTAGAGATTAATATTTGCATGTAATTCCAATAATGCAAGAATTTTATGAATATATAGTTCTTACGTTACAAATCTGCTTAGGTTAATATTCCAAATAGAAATGACAACATGGATAGTGTTAAAGATACAAAATTCAAATGTGCGATGAAAGATGAAGAAGAATCGTGCATCAAAGTTGAAGTGAAATCTGACACCACACGACTCAGTCATCAGGAATTAATAAAACTAACCAAGGCAACTATAGACAGTCTTGTTGAGCATGAACCGTTGCTCTCTGGACTGCCTTCCGATGTCACGATAGAAGAACTTAAATCGCAGATCGCAGTTGCGCAAGGACAAGCCATAACTTTATTCTTAAATCGCGGAGAATTGCCAAAGCTCGCAGTGGTGGTAATAATTTGTTATTCTTATGTTTCATAATGCAAAGAAATTAATTATATTTATCGCTTTAATAATACACTCTTCGCTTTATTTCAGGTACCTCCACATAACACAATAGTGCTTGATTTAAAAAAGGCCATTAAGAGACACACAAATTTGTCTTTAAAAAGAGAAAACGTCAAGAAAAAGATAAGTTGGAAGCATGTCTGGAAAAAATATCATCTTTGCTTTGGAGATATTAAACTTTCTAATGATAACGAAAATATTAAAGCTTATGGTATTACTAATAAGGTGGAATTACATTTTATAAAGAGACGTAGGGAAAAGAATAAATTGATAAAAAGTTAGCAGTGTTTCTGTATAAATTATTATTTATACTATAGAACACTTCCACTTGACATTTGTAATAGTGAATTAGGCCACTACATTGGATCAGTATACAAAGACTGCTTTAAAATAATATAAATAATATGCACACCATTTAAAAATATTTACTCATCTCGATTTTTATGTTTCTTTTTTTATACGTCTAAATTCTAATTTTACTATTTTCTCTTTATACAGATATCTATATATAGTACAAAATTCTGAACCAAATATTGTTATTAAATCTAACATCTAGAAAATTGGAAAAAAAAGATTGAAATGCATTCATTCTTCTTTATTTAATTAAAGAAGACAAGGTGAGTAAATACTTTTGAGTGATAGTGTAATAGTAATGTAAAATAATCTAAATACAGCATAATCTAATCAATTTTAACAATGAAATGATACATGTAAATTTCACCAAATAACGTGACGATATTTAATTGTGCAAAATATTTATAAATATTTTATAAACCTTTATTTAACTTTTATTTATTTACTTTGCTAATTTCATGTACAGCAGCTTTTATGTAACAATTTAGTGTAACAATTTAGTGTAATCCAAGTGAATTCGCTATAATTTATAGTTCCTTAAGATTATGCAAAAAATAAACTGTGTAAATAAATATCTTTCCCTTTAGTTACAAGCTACATTATGATTCTAATCTTTTATTCGGTATTAGTCTTTCGATTTTTCTCCAGGCATAAAAATTTCACAAGTCAATCCTGGTATACAATCCTCCAACATGAAGCAACTTAGCTCAAAAGCGACAGACTTATTATAATTCGTCACAATCAATTTCTTCAAATTCATCATTCTGTACAGAGATTCCAGGCCTCTTTCAGTGATCTTCTCACAGCCGGAGATATCCAGATATTCCAGTTTAGGGAACTCAGCTGAGATCTTGTCTAAACCCCAGTCATTGATGTTTTTACAGTCCTTGAGACTGAGCCACTTGAGCTTCGTAAGACCACATAAATTACTTAGACCTTCGTAATACAGATCAAATCCATTGACGTCCACTGCCTCAAGGATGTAGCGTGGATCGTATTCGTTGGGTAATTCGTATGAGCCTTTCTTGTTTTGTTCTGTCCAGTAAGTGTTGCCCTTGAATCTGATCCGGCCGCCACGATGAATGATAAAATGAGCGGTGGCCAGATTGGCGCCTAATATATCGTGCCTCATCGGATTGAATGCCTGAGTTAATTTGATATATTCGACCTTATTGTGCTTAAACCATTTTAAGACATTACCGAAGGCTAAGTCGGTCTCTTTGGGAGCGGCCGTGGGAAACCAGACGAATTTCTTGGGCTTCTCCGGGTCATCTCCGGGTTTGGGCATTACCGAATTCAACTCATTTTCTCGCCACTCGTGTTGTCGTTTTTCATGCTCTATGCTGTAACTACGTGCTATCTGAGCGAGTGCGTCATTCAGAAAGCATGAATGCTTGCACAGTTGTTTACCGCGTGTGAGTACCAGTCGCCTCGCTTGCATTATCAGTTAAAGTGTGAATTAAATCAGAAAAAGCTTTCGATCTGAAAACAATGCTTGCCGTGCTGTATACTAACCTAATCTGACTTGATTCAGTTGTAATTGATCAAGCAGCTGATTTTGAGTTGTTCATCTATAGTTGATACAGAATTTTCAGATACTTAGGACATGTTAAAGATTACATTAAAAAGTTTTTTACTTGGTGAAAATTTTTCTCAGAATTTTTAATGTAATTTAAAAAATTTTTTGTACATTTCTAAATTTTTCAGAATTTCTGAATAATTTTATAACTTTATAGAAAGTTTGTCAGTTTCTTTTACAAATTTATAAATTAGAACATTTTGCAGAAGTGTCGAAAAAGTTCACGATTTTTCTAGAATTCTTCATGTATTTCAATTTTGAAACATTATAAAATTTTCAAGATTGTTTATTTTATAATTTCTGTGATGGAAAAAAAAATCTTATAAAATCTAAAAGAATTAAAAATATTTTTTTCAAAAATGATAGAATAAAAAATCTTAGAATATTTCTGAATTTACATAAACAAAAAATTCTAAGGAAAGGTACAAAAAAGATATAGATTTTCTCACTATTTCTGAAGTGTTTCATTCATATAAATTCCAATTCATATAAAAATTAGAAAAATTTTTACTAGAGTTATGATGTAAATCTAATGGATGCATCTACCATTCTCAAAGAAATAATATCTATATTGTCAATTTTTTTAATAACTGTGTGTATTATTATTACAAAAGTACACTCCTATTCGATAATATTATCATTATGAATTTTATGAGTATTACAACATGACTAGATAAGTCTTCCATGCGATGTAATTAAGTTACATATGCAAATTCCAATTGAAAAAAAACCGAATATTATTAAATAACATGTTAAAAAATTCATTAAGAAGTATCAGTTCTTTTATGATGCAAATCTGACAAATGTATCTTCAAATAAATAAATGTTCAATTTTATTTTTTTTATAATTGTATATTATCTGTTTGCATACAAACATATATTCCTATTTTGTACATAAATTTTGAGACTTTGGGAGTGTCTCAGTCTATAATCTAAATAAATTTATGTTTTCTTACATCGTTGCAGAAAGCTAAAAGCAAAAGATTGCACTTTTACAGTAATGCTAGAATTAACATTACTTAAGAATCGACAGGAGTGACGGGTCAATTCCGAATTTATTCGTTGCATTTTATTTACAACATCATATTTTGCTTCTAAGAAGAAATATTTTACAATTATGTTCTTAAAAATATTATACTAAATGAAATTATTTGCTTTTTATCGCAATGTAGACATAAATGTGTTCAATCATATTTTGTCTTATAGAAGTAACATTTTGCCACGAGATTTTTTGGCTTATGTCTTACGAAACTGCAAAATTTCCATTACAGATTGAGTCGAATTTAGCAACTTGGGCCTCAAAATATTATAATAAAACTTTTCATTAATATATTTATGTCTTAATAAATTACTTGTCTGTATTTATATTTTTATGCTCGCTATTGACCTATTTTCTTAATTATTATAATAAAGTTATCTGTACCTCAACTGCACTATAGTACAGTTTGAGTCTTCCTCTTCTTGTGGCCTTGTAGATTTCTAATTCAAGAGTTAATATTCCGTTTCTCTATGAGAAAGATTGAACTGATTTTCTCAGATCGAGTCAATATCAAAACGATTTTTTATTTTACCGTTTTTTTTCCAAAAGTTTCGCTTTGTAGTGGATTGCATATAATTCTCGTGATTATGAGAATATCGCAATTACAGCGCGATTCTTTCTTTTTTCATTTTAGCTATAGTATAATTGAATAGAAATTCGTTTTCGATAGAGATCTCCATAGTCTCTCCTGTCGACTTTTATATTTATGAGTTGTTTTTCAAGTTATTTGTACATCATAACATCTGGGGATTGATACATGCACATGTATGCATCACAAAGTAGACGTTTCGCATGTTCTGGTAAATGACGGTCGTCTTTTAATTCAGTCAAGTAAGTCCCTCCTTCTTCACTCAACCAATAAGGAAAATCTGGACACGGCACCATCTCCGGTATATTATATCCATTTTGTTCTCCTAATAACAACAAAAGACTTTACATTTAAATAAAAATCACTTAAATAAAAAACACAATTTTAATAATTTAATCAAATAACAAATAATACAAAACTCTTAGTTGACAATACAAAGATGTATAGAGACATAAGACGTAATTAAATATACATGTAAGAATATAATATGATATATTAAATGTATAAAAAAAATTCTATAAATAACACATTGTAAAACACATTACATGTTTCGGCTCTTGGATTGGGCTTAGATAATACAAAATTCACAATCTTAAAATTCATTTCCATCATCATAGAAAATCGTGATGAAAGTTTTCCAATTTATATAGCGATATTGATGAATGCCTCACGGAAATCATAAATTACTTGCAAACGATTTACTGATTGGAATTTCATGATATTCTAATTAAAAAAATATATTTGTTAACCAATAAATAAAAATAAAAAATCTTTTAAAATGTTATTTAAATTCTGTAAAAACATCATCTCAATAAAATACTCACCAATGTGATCGCAGTTATCATTTCTTAAGAAGAATTCGTCAAATTTATAAAATTGTATAAAATATAAGAGGTAATATATCGTCAAATTTATAAAATTGTATAAAATATAAGAGGTAATATATCAGTCAGATAGTAATATAATATAATACAGTTACTGCATTAAAACTTGATAATTTGTAGGGATCGAATCTTCATGAAAGAATTTTTTGAAAGATATGTTAACGGTAAGGATGACTATCACTATCTGAGAGGTAATTAATAGATTGACAAAAGGACTAGATAAGAACAATGTCAAATTTTGTTTATCAATATCACTATATAAATTGGAAAACTTTTATCACGATTTTTCTATGACGATGGAAATGAATTTTAAGATTGTGAATTTTGTATTATCTGAGGCTGGTTCAATTCAAGAGAACATGTAATGTAATGTGTTTTACAATGTGTTATTTATAGAATTGTTTTTTATACATTTAATATATCATATTATAGTTCTTACATTTATACTTAAAATTACGTTAATTACGTTGACTCTTATATGTGCCCTATACATCTTTGTATTGTCTTTTAATAATTCAATATTTAAAAGCTTTTCAACAATAAAATGATTCGATTGATAAAAGATATAAAAATATACAAAGGGAGTATTTTATATCCGTATTTATATAAATATGAGTGAGAAATACCTTTTCTGTCGGCCATGGAATCGAAAAAGCACCACGGAGCCTCCGAGCCTGGACCACATTTTACAAATGAAACATAGTGCGAAGTTTCGATGCAGACCACCGCGGATAGCTCCAAATATAGACGCGGTACGGGACAATGTTCTTGCAGAATTGTAAACTCCATAGGTACGTTTAGCTTCTTTGGTTCGTGATTTGTTCTTCGTTCATGACGGTGTACCTAAAAGAAATACACAAAATAATTTATTTTTTGATGTCTTATGTTTATATGTATATCAATCTCATGCTTTACGAACTTTTTCAAGGCACTGTAAACAGAAAGCTATACTTTCGAGGCCGACACCGCATTGTCCATAACACTCCTTGCACTCAAATTCCGCCAATTTGCCACACACTGTGCATTGTCTGGGTGCTGCAAAACAACATATAAATATTATTGCAAGTTGTTTAAAATAAAAGTGATTTCTGCAACTTGATGTACGATATAACGATACTTAACAGTCTTCAATAATATCTGTAACATCGAGCAATAATGTAGGCTGTATTTTCTGATACATTTTAAATGACTTTCCAAAGCGTGGCATTTGTATAATGAGACAGGAAGGAACTTCCTTCAATCTGATGTTACTAGTTAGAAAACTCTGCTCCAATAATTGTTGCACAGTTGGTAGATTTAAATGGTCGTCCTTTTCGACAAACAATTGGTAATGATAGGCATCCTGTCCAGAACTTAATTTGAGGAATGGTTCAGCATTCAAAATCTGGGCGACTAGCGATGTTAAGAACTCCTCCGGATCTAAATATAAAAATATATTAAGAACCTATACTATATTAGTAGAGCGATTAGAACTCATAATATTTCGAAATATAAAAGTAGACCTTTTTCTTCGCTAGTGAGGCCGGATACTGATGATAGTTTTTCAAGCAACGTCCTAAGTTTCATTACACGATCCGCTCTGACAAACATATTTTTTCTCAAAGGGTTTACAATCTCCTCTCTCAAGACCCTTTGCACTTCTTCATATTGTGGACAATCTTTTTCATTCGGTGGACTAAAAAGTCATTATATAAAAATTTTCATAAGAGCCACTTACTATATTATATTTATGTAAGAAAATCCATGTTTCCTTTCGAAGAGAAATAATCTTTTTAATCAGCAAATATATATTCAATTACATCGAAAAATTAATTACCGAAACAGAAGATTGTCAAATACGCTAGTAAATGTGAACATGCTGAAAAGAGTAGCGTCCAAATAGCAGGAATTATGATGGCCTTGAATGCCACGATACTTCCCACATATACTTTCCAAGTCTCCTTTGACGGAGATAGGCCGTACTATACCCGTTATTACAGAACTTTCCATATTACCGAAATTATCGTTATTTATAAGTACAGGCCGTTCGTTGAGCTTCTATTTATGATAAATGTTTCCATAATTTATTTTCATAATTAACAAACATGACGTAAATTAATATTGAATGAGAAAGTAATAAATCACTCTACTAACACTTTCGTAATGAGAACAGTGTTCAATGTCTGTGAATATAGCTCTGTAAGGCCTACAATGAAAATATCTGACGTCTTTGTAAGTTCCATCAGTACCTAAAGGATGTCCATTATCCTATGAATGAAACACAACGCTCTAATCTGTCCTATTGTTCTTTTATAAAATGTAAAACAGTCTATTTATATTTAATACATTCATTTCACTTACTAGCTCGACAGCTGCCATTAATTTGTCAGGACTTGTACCAGGCGGTGAGCCAATCCATCGAATAATTCCGTAATGAATATCTGAATCCAGAAGTACTTTCACATTAGAGCCCACTATCAGATCTCCTTTATTCTCTACTCTGTTGAATTTCTTGGTTTCGTTTTTCTCATCATTACCTATTGTAATTAACAGCTAATTGTAATTGATTGTCCGTGTTATTCAAATATTTCTATAATACTTAAAAGGCAATATGTAAGGAATAATCACTTTTTTGTAATGTAAAAGTATAAATATTATCGCGGAAGAATAAACGTGTTTGAATTAAAAGTGCAGTAGAGGTAGCATGTCAACTGTATCTTACTGTAATCCAACATTATGCCACGCGTATCTTCCACATCACTGTATACATTTGATTCTATATCACTACTCCATTTGTGCTCCAATACAAAAATAGGAATGTTCTGCAGTTCTGCTGCCATTGTTAAACAAAAATACAATAGTTTTAAAGCGCTTTATAACCTGGCAGCAGCCCTCTAAGAAGTCGGGCTAGGTTTTGTGCATCTATTTTTAAAATACCTGAGCTATTATTAACTCCCTCTATCGCACGGAAGAAACTAAAGTCCAGCACTGCTAATTTAGTTTTAGGGTTCTTAGGGAAAAGTATCGATAGAATAAGTATATATTTAATAAATATTTGTTGCTTTTACGATTGTAAAATTACCACATTTAAAAAGAGTATGCTCGACGGTTTGAGTATAGTTATTAATATCATTTTCAAGATCTGACTTCCCAGTTTGATGGCGTTCTTTTAGTATGTTGATAGATTCTTGGTTGTTATTCTTGTTGTCATCAAATAGAGTAAATCGTTCTAATAAAACAGCTGGTGTACTGTCAAGTACAGATCTTTTCTTATCATTATTATAGTCAGTTCCTGTATTATTTTTCGAGAGCAATACTGAAATATAAAAATATTCAAATTACATAATTATTAAAATAATGAAAAAATATTAAATTAATTAATAAATGATTAATTAATGAATTGTGATTAATGGATACTTTTTTCAATGCTGCCAGAGATTGAATCAGTTTCTTTGTAAGGTAATATATTATTTATAGTAGTAAATATTGTAGCAGCATTCCAATGTGTGGGACTAAAATATTCTTTAGTCAATAAGGATGTTTTCGACAATTCCTGACTTTCCTGTAATATACATATATACATAATTATCGTTAATTCCATTTCATATTGATGCACATGTTCACTTATTGTTTATTATATTGTAAATTTATCTTAAGAGTCAAACACTTGCTCTTTATTCGGATATATCCTGTAACCAGTATTTTGATAAAGATTAAAAAAGATATAATTTTATATTTTATGCATGCTTTTCATTTTTCAAATTAAATATTTTTATAATAAAATCTAATATATCCGGAGATAAGATTTATTTGAAATTAATCCAAATGTAAAAAACTATGTTATTTGTTGACTCATTTTGGAACTTAGTTTATTAAAATTCTATTTATTCCTTTTTATGTATGTAATAACTATAAGTACAAGGAAAAGCTATGACTTTACAGGAGATAAACAAAATAATATGAATGTCTGAGAAATACATTATTTATTTTATTATTAATAAGAGAGTTACTTGACTTATCATTTACTTTTTACAGACATTTTATCCTTATTAGAATAGAATGACACAATTCTCGAATAATTATCAATAAAATATATTATCTTAATTTATTTTAATTTAATTATTTATATAAATAATATTGGAGAAAGAAATTTGTTATTTTCCAAAATTGTCCTTCCTAAACTCCAACATCTTTTCTGACCAATGCAATCACCTGATTTAAATATAATTGAATTTTTTATAGTTTTAAAGAACAGAGTGAAAAACAGATTTTCTTTTCCAATATCTTTTAAGCAATTAGAAGAGATTCTGCTAGAAGAATGACATGATATTGTACCACAACTGTTGCGATATTTTTCAAGCATGACTCCAACAATAGCAGAATCTGTATTAAATGATAGACTAACTCCTTATCAATAAAACAAATAATATATATATTTCTCAGATGTTCATAGTTATTTTGTCTATTCCTTGTATATGATATACTTTATTTTACATTATAAAACTGAAAATTTAAATAAGAGCAGCAGCAACTAAAAGCGGCTTTAGTCAATTCACCACTAGTTCAAGGCCAAAGTAATGTCCCAATCCAAGCTGCGGCACAGGTCCGATGTATCTGACAAACGCCAATTCTCTAGCACGTCTATTAGTGGGATCGGAGCAGTACCAGGCCACGTCGTTCACAGATATAGTTCTTATCTGCTCGCACAGAGCCTCGTCGTTCGCCAGTCGGATTCTCTCTTGTGGAGATTGAACAGCGAACAGATACTGCCAGACCTTCGGCGACACGGGGATCAGGTCGTACTTGTGGCAACGCCATTCTGTGCCGCACCAGGTCTTAGATCCGCCAACGGTGTCGGTCACGCGTATCCTCAACACGCTCTCCCTCAAATCCTCCAGTGCTTCTACAAGCATTCCCAGACGTAACTTGTTAACGTTTACGTCGCACGCACCGAATATCCGTATCAATACCGTGTCTTGCTTGGCAACATAGTGCTGCAGGACCCGGCGTTCCTTGCTATTGTCTTCCATGGCCCGGTTTTATTGCACGATCATCACCAAGTCGAGAGAAACATTGATCTTTGCTTGTCAATGTGATCGCCTGTCAACCTCTTGACGTTTACCTCGTCTTTCCACTTTCCTTAAATTGAAAATTACATTTGATTACTTTTGATCAACTATTTTATCTTCCCTCTGAATTTCTGACTCTTCTTTTCTTGTATTACATGTTTCGTTAGATCATAGATAAAATTTACTTTATCATTTGCAACTTCACACGTACAAGATGAGGACAAATACGGGGAAATCGCCAAAAATTGAAAGCAGAAGGCTGTCAAATTGGCTAGGGAATTTCTTTTTTGTATTTGGACGTGCGAGGTTATGATTTCTTTTTCCTATAATTCAACATATGAAGTTGGCCGTAAATTATGATCAAATATTAAAACTCGCTCCGACGCTTCTATCTAAATATATTCATATATTATAATTTTATTCGAAAAAAATTATATAAATATATTTTAATATTTACATTATATTGTATATTTAATTTATAATATACACGTATAAATGTAGATAAATGAATACATATAGGCTATAAAGCGTTTTCATATTTTTAAATGATTATCTTAAAAAAAAAAGCCATTTTCAAGAAATATATGTTTCACACAAAAATTATAGTTTTAAAAAGGAACGAAATGCGATTGGATAATTTTCTTTATATGGCTATATGAATTTATAGGTCTGTTTTTTATTGCTGCACTCTGGTGTAATAAGTTGAACAAGTGAAACAAATGTATATTTGCACTAGTTCAGAAAGTGCAGTAATAAAAAACCAGGTATCAATCATGAAACTTTTTCCTAGGATTAAAAGTAAAAAGTGGAGAAAAAATTTCTCCATTAACTTTAATGATTTTTTGAAATTTTCACTTTTCACTTTCCATCTTAAGCCGGTTCTACATTAATTGCAAGCTTGTTGCCAACAGCCAATATGAAACGTTGATTTCAAAATGCAAATTCAGGTTGGCTCGCAACAAATTTGTGATCAGCTTGCAACTAATGTAGAACCGGCTTTTGATAATAAAGTTTCATGATTGATATCTAGACCTTGCAATGGCTGCGTTCAGCAGACTCAACAGTTTTACAACCATTTTATGATTCGTCATGCTGATTGGACTTTTAGATTTAAAAGAATAATCCTATCTTAGCGAAGAATCATAAAACTATTGAGTCTGCTGAACGCAGCCATTGTAACGCAATTGAATATTCTGTAATGCTCATATCACATTATGCAATAAAGATTGATTGCGATTGAGGATTGGAATTCAGCCAATTAGAACGAAACGATTAAAATTAAAACTATCTAATTGGTCGAATTCTAATTTTTAATTCGCAATCCTCAATCTCCAATGTGTAGTGTGACTCAGATATAAAGCTTGGTGTTCACGAAGCTAGAAATCGATCCGAGATCTCGGACCAATTTTTAGCATCGTGAATATCGGACTTTAGGCCGGAATTAGACTATGCATTGAAGATTGAGATTAAAGATTAAAGATTGAAAGACCAATGACAACAAAGGAATTTTAGCTTCTATTTTTTTATTGGTCAAATTTCAATTTTTTTATTCTTCAATCTCAATGCGTAGTTTGATTCTGTCTTTAAAATTGGCTAATTATTAATTAATTGAGGGTGCGAGAATAATCGACTATGATTCATCTATTTCTTACGGCTTAAGCTTTAAAACATCTATTGTAGATCTGAGCTAAAGCGAATATATAAGAAAATATTTCCCGTTTAAAGCATAAGAAAATCATTCAATCAGAGTCTTTTATAGTCCTTTCCCAGAGTCCTTTCATAGAAAGGAAGGAAGAGCCTTGATTGATTAATTTTCCAATGCATTAGGCCCTGCGCACAATGGAGGAAATATTAGGAATAGGAATAAATATTAAGATTTCAACCTATAAAAAATCGTATATTCCGATGTAATTGATATCTGATCTCATGCGTTATGAAAGACTCTGTGTTTCTGCCATTATTGTAGAAAACGAGATGATAGCACAAGTTGCATGCCCCAGGTCTTTAACTCGCGATCCGTAAATCCGAATTCGACTCCATCGATTCCACCTGCGCGGCGCAGGATGCGCCTTATGTACGCGATTTTTCGCGTTTAGGAGAACACTCCGCTCCACCTCGCGAACAAATATTAAAATTGTGTTTTCGCGGAGAACGCGGAGCATCCGGAACACTATTGCTCCAATACGAGCAAATACGAGTTATCTATAATATCCTGATTCAGTCAATGGCATTTAAAGTTATATAAACCTAAAATAAACCTATTGTGAATTTTACATTGACTCGATACGAGACAAAACTGTGAATTAACTACATGTGACCTCGAAGAGGCATACACTGGATTAGTAGATTAATCATATGATCCTTATGAATGGTTCGGAAAACAATATAGGGGTATAAAGAAGAAGAAGACGTAAGCAGTAAGGAAATCAACATGTTGGATTGGCTACTGCTTACATTATTGCGTTACGGTCTTCATTCTGATTGGCCCATTCGCATAGTGCTCGTGTCTTACTGCTTAATTCTTCTTAGTGGACCATTGCCATGGATTTTATCTCTCTCATTCCGCATAAATCGTCACGGCTACTACTTTAGCGCGAGATTCTGAACATCCTGTTAAGAATTTAAGCAGAACCACTACTCTCAAAACAATGTTCTTAGGCGAGTCACCTTTTAGCGCATGCGCATTGCAGCGCTGGTGAAATCCAATAATGTATATACATAGAGTGAAAAAGAAGCGTCCTATAGTTTTGGCGGGATTCGATCAGATCAGTAAGAAAGTTAATGAGGTAAACGTAAAATAGTACCTATTATAATATATATTTGTACATACAATATATAATGGAATTCAATGTCGTTAAAAGAGCAATTAATAAAACTTTTTAAAATTCTTGGTTAGGTGAAAACTTTTTTAAAAGATGATTAGCTCCTCAGAATTAAATAAAGCTTTTTGCACTGCGTATAATATCAGCATTGCGTGTCGTAAAACATATTTGTTAGGACATTCACAAATGGTTAAACATATGAAATGAAAGATCTAAGCTTCAAAAATATCGATAATCTTTTATATAGTGAAGAAAAAAAAGAGCGGAGATAAAGTTAGCAGCATTTTTTACTGCATAATATTGCATTAATACAGCTGATTATTTAATATGTTCAATAAAAGATATTTGTTCGGAATCTAATATCTACAAGATTTGTCACTATGGGTCGACTCAAGTGCAGCAATATTGTTAAAGATATTTTAATATTTATTTAGTTAAACGAAAAGTTATCCATTTGAAATTTTAAAAACGTAATCGATTAGCTAACGACACATTTTGATCATTTGTAAAATTCGAACTCATTTTCAATCAGGAGATATTAATTGTATCAATTTTCAATCTGATTTAAGACATTTCGAATTCCATAATGCACCAAATTTATATCCAAAAATAAATAATTAGTTATAATTATTTCTGTTCATTGAATTATTAATTTAATATTTAATTTTTTTCTCTCCTTTCCTCCTGGGAAGAAAAGGATGAAAGATGAATATTATAAAAAATTATAAAAAATTCAGCCAAACAGGCCTGATATTAATAATTATTTATTTTATGCATGTTTATATCATTTACATAATGTTTATAATTTTATAAATGTTAATATTTAAATAAAACATTAGAATTAAATTATTGCACAATATAAAACGTTAATTTATTTTTTACTTTTAATATTTTTTATACTTAATCAAATATTTATTTTTATTTATATTTATTTTTATTTATTTGGAAAAATGTAAAATTTCTTTTCTGAAAATTGATAAGATTTTTGGCAATTTTCCTTACCTTTAGCAACAAATATTGATATTCCATATAATTTCTGTCAAATTATTGTGCATATTGTTATATCCATTTTTCTGTGTGTTTATTCATTTAATCTCACCTCCTTAACATATTTTTATAATGTAATAATGAAGTTAGATGGCTAGTTTTATTTATTATTATTGTCAATTAGTATTTAGAGATTCTTTAGACATCTTTGACCTGTATATAATATATTATAATGTATAATCTTGTCATTTTTATTATCAATTGACTCCTTTCCTTATCTATTCTTTATACGTTTTAATAATTGAAGAAGGTTACCTACACAGTACTATTTATATATAATATTAATATATAATATTATAAATGTCCACCTAATTCTTATGAAACTTTATATAATCTTTGAAAATCGAATTGGCTTGTTATTGCAAAATAATATAAAAATTTTTAACAAGCCAAAGAAAGTAGAGATGACAATTTCTCAATAAATGCATTTATTTGTATGCATGTATTAATATAAATAATAAGAGAATAAATTTTGATTTCTTTAAGTCTTCTTCAGCCGTGAAAATATAATAATTATATTTTAAAATATGAATTAATAATGTTATATTATTAAATAAAAAATTGATGTTGAAAATTTTTGTTTTAATAACTCTCTCTTATTAAAGGTTAAAATATTTATTTTATTTTTGTTTATTTTACTTTTGTTTAAACTGTTACCTTGTCTAATTTATTTTTATATGTACTAAATCCAATATTAATTTATACTTTAAATATATTATTATTGTTTTTTTATGATTGAAGAAACGATCTACTCGAAATTTATTCCATATTATTTCATATTAAGAAGGAAATAAATCCTTAATCTTATCTTTAATTTCCTTTTCCTCATAGCTTTGATTTTTCACAAAATTTCTGTCGCTTTATAATTTTTATTGATTTATCAAAAAAAGTGATATAATTTATATAATTTTAATATAGTTACATCAAAATAGGGCCTTACCGAGCCTTTATACGTTCGACATTAATACAGCACTGATGCCGTAGTCGAACGCGCAATGCGCATGCGTCAAAAGGTGACTCGTCCAACACACTGCCCCGAAAAGGTTTAATGCTGGATCACAAGCAATCGCAAGATTAAAGCAACGCATGGTACTGTGGTTATAACAGGGTCGGAATCCATACAGGGAAAGTAAAGAAGAACAAAAACATTCTGTTAATATTTTAACAAAATGGAGGCACTTGTGGATTTTTGGGAGAAACATATTCTTGAAACAATTTTATGGATGATATGGCTATTGAACTTTTGGCATTATTATTTAAATTTTCGTCAGGTAAAAATCTGTCTTTCTAACCTGTAATCTTTTTTTTTCATCTTTTAGAACAGTTGAGATTAAGTTGCACATTTCGATCGATTTTCAGCTTGGTTCCTGTTCCTTACTTCACCAACCCGCGCGTAGCCTAAATGCCGATCCGGCATGAAATGTGCAATTAAATCTCAGCTCTCGATATTTATCATGGAAACATATCTGAATGAATTCCGATCAGAATTATTCCTCTAGAAAACAATAGAAATGTAGGGAATAATTAAATAATTCTGATCGGAATTCATTCCGACTTGTTGCATGATAGGTACCCTGTTTTAGAATAATACTTAGAACGCTGTGTAATTCTAAAATTAGCAAGATTTTATATTATTTGTCGATTAAATTTCCACATATTTATATATTTGTATTTTATTTATGTCACATTTATTTTTATTTTGATTCTTATATTCAGATTATTTTAAATGCAAATGAATGAATTGATATAATTACAGGCAATATTTCTGATATATATATATATATATATATTTACAGAGAGCATTGTTGCGACGTCTGGTTGATTTACCCAAATCGATTGAGGGTTTAATGAGTAAGGATATATATGATAAGGCTCGTGCATATGCATTGCACAGAAATACCTTCGGTACAGTACAGGATGTATATTCTAAAATCTATAATACCGTGAGTATCATAAAACGTGTCTACAAATTCTATATATACTGTTGATTAATTTTTCTGTCAATGTATGGATACCTGGATGCTCATTGAATTTTAAACAAACATTTTTTTTTGTATTTTTGTGTACATTTTTTGATGCCTCAAAAATTTCGCCATTCGAAGTTTTGCTGTCTCGTTTTCACTTCTATATTTTTAGTGGGAACCTTGTAAAAAACGGCAGTAAAAAGATAAATTATGCATTGATAAAAGCATTAAAACAGAAATCTTTTAGATATTATTCATAGATTGCATTATTTTGTATTTTTACAGTTAATTCTGGTATTTTATGCCTATTATTATTTCTGGCAATGGAGCATTAAAATAGCGAAGTATTATAATTTCGACCATGAGAATGAAATACTGATAAGCGCAATATGTATGCTTATCATAGGTGTATTTTCTCACATATCCAATCTGCCAATAGAGATATACGATACTTTTGTTTTGGAACAGAAACATGGCTTTAATAAACAAGTAAGATTTTCTATATGCAACTTAAAAAGATATTTTTATATATCTTTAATTATTGAGTATCAGATTTGATTGAAAAAAATCTTTGCTAATTATTATTACTACTTATTTGCAGACAGCTATATTTTTTATTAAGGACGAAATTAAGAGATTCCTCGTGACTCAAATTATCACTTTACCTCTTTTATGTGGTATAATATGGGTTGTGCAAAATGGTGGCGATTATTTCTTCTGGTACTTATGGTTATTAACTGTGGTAGTATCGTTATTCATGATAATTTTGTACCCAGAAATAATTGCACCATTATTTGACAAATATACACCATTGCCTGAGGGTGAATTAAAGCAAAAGATTGAAGAATTGGCAGCTTCCTTGAAATTTCCTTTGTACAAGTTGTTTGTAGTTGAAGGCTCCAAAAGATCATCACACAGCAATGCCTATCTGTATGGTTTTTATAAATACAAAAGAATAGTTCTCTTTGATACACTCATCAAGGATTATTGTAAAAAAGACAGCAATGATGACGACAAAGAAATTGGTTGTGAGACAAATGAAATACTGGCAGTACTCGCGCATGAATTGGGTCATTGGAAACATAATCATGCTTTGCTAGGATTTCTACTGAGTCAGGTATAACTTTAAAGTTGATTTATATTATCATTTCTATATATATTATTTCGAATTGACCTTACAAAATCAATAATAATATCTTAATATTTGCTAAATAGAATTGACTCTGTATTTATTAAAGAATCACTTAAAATTTAATAAAATATATTTTAAGAAATAAAGATAAAGAGAAATAAGAAAAATAAGAAATAAAATATATTGTACATAACCTGAGAAATCCTTTTAGATTCGTTTTTGTATTTAATATTTTGTTTTTAATAATTATATTTTTTTTCAGATAATACTTCTAGCCAATTTTATTATGTTTGCCAAACTCTTACGATACACACCAATGTATAGCGCTTTTGGCTTCGTCGATAGTCAGCCCATTATTATCGGTCTATTTATTGTAACAATGTATATTTTGATACCACTGAATACAGTAAGTATTCATTAAATTTTTCTATTACACATAAACAGAAAATTGCAATAAAAATCATGCAAATTTTTATTATTTTCAGATCTTTAATTTTATTATCGTGGTGATCAGCCGAAGATATGAATTTCAAGCAGATCATTTTGCCACAAAATTAGGCCACGGCGAGGCTTTAAAAGCAGCTCTTTTAAAATTACAGAAGGATAATTTAGGATATCCTATATATGATAAATTGTATTCCTCTTGGAATCATTCACATCCACCTACCATCGAACGATTGGAAGCGATAGATAAAACCAAATAAGGGGCGAGTTTTTTATTCTACGGGGTTTTTTCATAATTTTGAGGGCATGAAAAATGAAGCCTGAAGTTTACCGATACATACAAAGCATAATTTTTGTTTATTGTTATTATTTTAAACATCACATTTTCCTTTTTATTTTAATTCTAATATCCAGAGTTGAACGGACCTAAATAAGTCCGAGATAATTATGCTTCCTGTTTATTGTCATAATGTCAATATGATTCTGTTTTTATTATAATATCTGTTACACTCCGTTCCAGTTGGATAAAAATTTTTAATAGAGCTTTACTCTCTATCGTACAACATTTTTATATTATATATATATAAATATATATTAATATATTCCAGCATTTAATACTTACAATGTGTAAACACTTTTCCAGTATTATTAATCTCGTGAAAAATGACGATATTTTGTAAAATATTTTCTTTCTATTTTTAGGGATTTATCTCACTTGGATATTTAGAATATATTATATTTTTCGAAGACGTGACTTTTATCAGGAGATACAGTTGTATCTCGTATGTTAAATCAATGTTGTATATATTATATTATATATATATCTACCAGAATTTATGCTTTACTTTCAATATATCGTTATTTATCATTCGTAGAATCTAAATGCCATTAAGTAAAAATTTAATTAACTTTAGGATATGATAAACGCAAAATGTAGGTTCATACTCCATTTAGCATTGTTTTTACAATACTGGGAATTTGTAAAAATATATCACATTTGTGAATGATCCACATATTCTAGTGTTAATAGATATAAGTCTTTATCATGACTGCTAAAAAAAAAATTTGGATAAAATATACTTAAAAATTCTCCGATTTCTACAGTATGACAATGTCAAGGAAGATAATATATCTATCACTTCCAGTGAGTATCTTGCTGTTCGATTATATGTGCACAACTTATATATGCGTATATAAGTATATCCAATATATCCAATTATATATGCATATTATATGTATAAGTGTCCAATTTAATTATGTACTCGTTAATGAACATGATGAAGGCTGCATTTTTTATTTTTTTAGTCTTAAATGACTAAAGATAAAAATAAAGAAAAATAAAAATAAAGAAAGATACATGTATTCATTTTTGTAACTTTAGGTATAAAAATAAAAATTTAATTAATTTTTTTTTAAATATTTGCAATATGAATCTCATAGTTAGCTTGTGTGTGTGTGTATGTGTGTGTGTGTAAAACACTCAAGATTTTTACTTCATTATGTATGTCCAATTTGCGGATGTATAAGTTACTTTTTGTAAAAACGTTTTTTTTTAATCAAAAACCGCGTTTATTTAACCGCGATTGAATTTATTTTATTATTCTACCGCATTTGATTAAAATAAATAAATGACAAATTTGTAATTAGTCATAAAAAAATCTGTTAGTATCAATTTGTGAAGGAAAATAAGGATGCACTGAAATAACTGAATGTATTTCCTTTACATGACTTGATGCATTTCTCATACATTGTATTGTGCTGTGTTGCCTGTGGTTGGAGTCTGTATCATAATTTCGAGCAAACTCAGGCGATTATCAAATATAAGTTTGGAAATATTTGCGCATATATATCAATCACTCTTATTAATTTTCTGTGCAATTTTCATTACAAAAGTTATTGCAATCTATACTAATACTTACCTATATTACAAATGCAGTAACGTTATATTATATAAGACAATTCCGCAAAAAGAATACAAATGAATTTTGTAATTTTAAATATCAGGTCTTTCTAATCAAACTCATTTTAACAAACGTGTTAATTTATCAAAGAGTTTTTTGGTATTTTATAAATTACTCGCTGATTTCTATCCCGTTTAATATCCCCTAATAGTGAATGTGTGTGCGTGCTTATATTTAGTTAAATAATATTAAAATGAATTATATTTCATAGATATCTGAATATCAATAAAAACGTTAATGTAAGATATTAATAAAAATGGTTCTATATGTGATAAAACACGATCTTACGATTATATTTTACAATTGATTATCCACCCACGATAATTTCATTAAAAAGAATTGTGCATAAATAAAAAATTGTTTAAATTATTAAATCAAGTGGTTAACCAATGTTTAATTAATTAATTAATATTATCGAATTAAACAATTATCAGAGCATAAAAATTAAAAGAAAAATAGAAAATTATCTTTTTATGAAATATGATTTTTAGATAGTTGTAAAATTAACTTTTGATTTATTAATTCTATATTTTAAATTTAACGTATTTAAATTTAACGAATCATTTTTAAACATATTTGAATATAGTACACAACTTTTCTGAAAACGTATTATTTAACGTGCTCGTATTGTGTAATATCCGCAATTAATATTTAAAAGTAATTATATGTTTTCACTGAAATGAAAAGTAATTAAAATACTTCATAAAATGATCTTCTAAAAGAAAATACTTTATATATGTGGACATATGTGAAACTGTAATGCAACTAGAAAGAGATGATTCCTCGTGCACAAGCAGAACGAAAATAAAATATTTTTATACATCTCGTTTCTGAGAAAAATAAGTTTAAAATTGAAGAATTAATGTATAACTTATATATACAAATACATATAAATATATTAATAAACTATTATGCATAACAATTTTTTGTTATGTTAAATAGATATAAGTAAGAATAAAGAGATCAATTAGAATCAAATTTAAAAAATAATAATATATCTAATATCTAATATTGCAAAGGCATTCTTCATATATACATTTTTTCTTTCTCTTTATATATATATATATATTTTTTTTTTAAATTAGAGCTATATATGTATGTATACATAGAAAAATGAAATGATAATTAATAATAGTTTAATAATCTTATTAATTCAAACATTAATAAGACAAATGTGCCATTTTCTGTTTTTATAAAATGTTATTTGTTTTTTATCAATATTCTTATTAAGTTAACAAGATTATTCTCAATTAAACTACATAATAACATCTATTAATATATTTTTTCTGTACGCGCGTGTAAGTATATGTATATATACATAATTGTATATGTACAATACATGTACACACACACACACACACACACACACACACACACACACACACACACACACACACACACACACACACACATATATATAAAAAAGAACATATAAAAAATAAAAAAAAAAATACATATAAAAAAAAAAATATAAAAAA
>Ga0157364_1000748_pt1 | contig 24399 bp, 25 predicted proteins | sample AttsexASBM2_FD_111476 | JGI IMG/M metagenome (GOLD analysis project Ga0157364, IMG submission 111476) | Fungus gardens microbial communities from leaf cutter ant in Ribeirão Preto, State of São Paulo, Brazil - Atta sexdens ASBM2 | ecosystem: Host-associated > Fungi > Mycelium > Unclassified ...
AGACAAATTAAAATCATATTATATTGGGAAAAAGTTCGTGACGATTTTTTAGTAAAATTAAAGTGTTTTTCTTAGAGTATTGAAATCAATTTATTTAAACCAAATATGCTCCATTATTTTCTAATATTTTGCCATTTTTGGGGCAGAGCCATAATTCCATCGCGATAGAACTTCTGTGGTTTCTGATCGAAAAACTGCTTCAAGTGATTTTCACAGACCTCTTTTGAAGCTAGCTTTACACCATTAAGAAAATTCTGCAGAGACCTAAACAAATGATAGTCTGAGGGTGCTATGTCAGGACTATACGGTAGATGCATTAAAACTTCCCAGCCAAGCTTTCGTAATTTTTACCGAGTTATCAAAGATGTGTGTGGTCGAACGTTGATAGAAGACGACATCTCTCCTATTGATTAATTCTGGCCGCTTCCTCTCAATTGCTTGTTGTAATCTCTGCAGTTGTTCACAGTAGAGTTCGGAATTAATTATTTGATTGGACGATAACAGCTCATAGTGAACGATTCCCTTCCAGTCCCACCACACACATAACATCACCTTCTTCCTCGTCAATTCAGGGATTGCTTGCGCCTTCTCTCTTTTCTTTATTCATAATCTTTTTCTAGTTGGATTGTCGTAGGTGATCCATTTTTCATCACAAGTTATGATTCTCTTCAGACATGGCTCAGTTTCAGTAGCGTATCACAAATGTTAATTCGGTCCATCATGTTCCTAACACTCAACTCGTGAGGAATCCAAACATCGAGCTTCTTTTTTGTATTCAGCTTTGTGTAAATGATTTAAAACTGTTTTGTGGTCGATGCATAGTTCCCTGGCAATCTTCACAGTGCTCACGCTCGACTTTTACCATGATTTCATCGGACTTTTCAGTGATCGACTGGAGCGAGGTTCATCTTTCACATCGAAATTTCCAGCACGAAAGCGAGCGAACCATTTCCATGCTGCTGATTTTGATAGAGTATCTTCACTAAATAGCGCAAATTTTTTCACAAGCCTGTGCAGCATTCTTGCCTTCATCGTAGTGATACTGCAAAATGTAGCGAAGTTTTTTCCTTATTTATTTCCATTTTCAAAATAAAATAACTTTTGATCCACTTCACCGATTTCAATCTTTTTCGGCTCAAAACAAAGATTAAAATGTCACTTTTTAAACGCACGTCTAGTAGTGTTAGTAGTTGCCGACTGCTGAGCATTTAATGTCATCTAGCGGGAAAAACGCCACGAACTTTTCCCAATAATTATTTTTGTTAAATTTATACGATTTCAGTGAGAAATGACAATGGAATCAATATCGATTTGACGCTGAAATCATCAAATTGATATCGATTCAACATCTATTCCATTGTCATATCTCTCTGAGATATGACATTGAGATATTATTAAAAAAATTTTAATCGATTAAATTGAATCGATCTCCAATAAATCGATTTATTCAACTCCGATTTTAAATCCAATAGATCGATTTCAATCAATCCGATTCAAGATTAATTCAGAGATCGATTCAATTAACATAGATCGCACATCCCTAGTTTTTTGAAAGAACACATTATAATACAGTAAGGCCGGATTCACACCTTGATGGAAAAGCGGAAGCCAATCGGAACTCGCAGTAGTAGGCGGTACATTTTCGCTTGTCTGCTTCTGTCTTTCCGCGAGTTCTGATTGGTTTCCGCTTTTCCGCTTTCCATTTTTCTGTCAAGATGTGAACCCGGCCTAACAATTTTGAAAGTAGTAGATAATCTTAAGCAAGATAAGTAAAATCTCCGATTTTTAAGCCAGAGAAAACTGGTAACCGTGCCCAAAGACGAGTATCGTTGTACACACGATTCATGTATCGAAGATCCAACCAATCGCTGACATTTTACCGTTTCAACATCCTTGATTGGAACATCAGCAATTAATCTTGGAAATGTCAATATGCGCAAATATGAAATCAGCGCTATCCTTGTTTTCAAACGCAAAATAGCGCAAAATAGACTTCAAAGTAAAAGTTAAGAGTGATAATTTTTTTAATATGTAATCTCCCTGTTTTCTTAAAATTTTTCAAAAATAAAACTTTTCAAAATTTTTGAATAATTTTAACTTTTTAGAACATTTCAGACTTGTACAAATTGCAACATTTTTCAATGTAGAGAAAGTTTACATCTTTCCTAGAATTTTTCATACATGAATTTTGAAACATTTTTCTAAGATTTCTGATTCTATTAAATTTCATTTGAGTCGGAAAACCAAGCATAAGAAGTTTCATAAAATCTCATAAAATCTGAAAAACTTTAAAATATTTTTCTAGAAGTACAGAATGAGAGATCTTATAAATTTTACAATATATTTTGGAATTCAAATTTGAAAAATTTTAGGAAAACATTAGGAACATAGAAATTTTGCAGTATTTTTGACAGATGCCATTTGTGCACAAATTATGAAAAAAATTTTTGTCAAAGCTACTATATTATTTGCCTTTATTAAATAATTGTGTAAGACAAAAGATTAAATTTGTAACGAAGTTTCCGGGCATACATATTTTTTAATAATTTTAATAATTAAAATAAATGTGCGCTTTATAATTTTTATAACGTTAATAATAAAATTTATTAAATATAGACGATTTATAGATAGTAATTTTCGACATAGTTATTCTCAATATTATGAATACTTTCTACACGACGAAATATAACTATGTGACTTATGTGACTTCATTAGATGTCGATATACATTGTTATAAATTTAAGGTAAATAAATCAAAATATTTAATTATTTACTACAGTTGCATATTATAGATTTATTATAAATACAAGAATTACTATCTATAGGACATCAGATCACTATGAAAGAATTAGGAAAAAGTTCTATGCAAGTATATCTCTTCACTCCATGTTATATTTTGCACAGCCTGGTTTTTTCTTTCTTCTTTTGAGTAATTTTAATCAGTAAGTAAATTAGCATTATTCTAGTTTAATTCGCACATTATATGCATCTCTCTTTTCACTAATCTATTATGTACAATATATTACACATAAACACTTCTATCTATCTTGTATTTTGACATAAAAATAATTTTTTTATATTGTTCTTCACTTTCTTCGTCTTTTCTTGGGCGTTCTCCCATTATTAGAAGACTGAATACTAGCGTCATGTTTATTAAAATTATGCTACAAGAATGTTCTTTTTTCTTAATTTTTCTTAAACAACGCGTAACAATAGTAATCTCTTTACAAACAATCCTGACGTGACAATGTACAAAATTTATTATGAATGGTGACATTAAAATTTCTCTTTATTATATGGTTTTTTACAATTTCGTACTATTTAATTGATCAGAATTTTTGTTTCCGTATTTTAACCTAGTCCATTTAATCAATTTACATGTTCGTGATGAAAGTTTGTTTTACCGCACCAAATATTATAGCATTTAGATTGCTAAACTGAATTTAATGACGTTGATATAATTGAATGCGCATATATATTATAATTTCTGTAATCTCTTTATGATGTTATATTATTAAATATGAACGCATATTAACGCCTTTTACTTTCGATGTTACCATCAATAAATGCATGCAGGATGCAAAACTTGATTGGATGTGGAATGCTATGTATGATTTTTTGACTTTTCCTGCAATACGAATGAATTAAACGATACAAAATTTATTTACATTTTCCATTGTCAAGAATAGGTCTTTATATCCTTATTATTCTGACGTTTTTGATTTTTATGCGACACTTTTCTTTTGGAAGAAGCATTTCTAATACATGTTCCAAATAAGCAATTACAGTTTGCAATTTTATTCTTATTATGAAATCAAATAGTTATATTAAATATATTAGCATTCACATTGTCAATATTGTTGTCATTTACAGCAGATAAAATAATTTTCAGAGAAATTGGTTGGGAAGAAAAAATTTATATATATATAATATTTATATATATATATATAAATTATAATATAATTTATATATATATATAAATTTATATATATATAATATATAAGAGGAACATGTATCTGAAATACATGTATATTCCTCTCTTTGATACATTAAACGATACATTATATATAATAGTGCAGCAAACAATACGTTCAATATGATACATAATATAAAAAATTGATAGAAATTCATCATAGCAAAAGAAAACAATTAAAGTTTGAGAAATATTCTAAATATGAAATATATACAGGACAGTTTGAAAACTATGTATGCGTTGTTCTCATATTATTTGCTTTTTTTATGAAATAATATATAGAAGAATATATTATGTCCTTTATAAAATAATTAAAATAGCGATTTTTTTATGCGAATGTCCTAATTCAATTTTTTATCTATAAAAATTGTCCATCTATCGATAAGTAAACGGTTATACCAAAGTGTCGCATTCTTTAATTATTTGTTAATTATGTACATGCTGCGCCTGCTGAATGTCATCATCATTGCTATCGTCTCGTTTTACGTATTGTGGTTTTTCAACGCCTTTCACGCACTGTTCTGTAATGTGAACGGACATTATGTCGCTCCCTGGTACTTCAAACATAGGTTCCAAAAGGAGTGACTCCATTATCGCTCGCAAACCCCGCGCTCCCGTTTTCCTTTCCATTGCTAAAGAAGCAATTGCATTCAGTGCGTGTACGTCAAACGTTAACTCCACCTGTGTAATATAATTACAATTTAATGTGCTATTAACAACTAATGTGATTGAAAACAATTCATCTTGATTTTATTATGTAATAATTAAACTTTACCTTATCCATCGAGAATAACATCTGATATTGAGGAATGATGGCATTTTTCGGTTCGGTAAGAATTCTCGCTAGCATATCTCTATCGAGTGTGTGGAAAGGCACAAGAACAGGAAATCTGCCAACGAATTCAGGTATCATACCGAAGTCGATGAGATCTCTAGCTTCCACTTGTTGCAACAACATGTCCTTTTCCTTATTATCCTTCTCGGTAGAAGGTGACATATTGGCGACATCGGCTAAAGTTGCCGCTCTCCTGCCGGGGGCTCTCTCGACCGCGGGTGTCGCGCCAAATCCGAGATATTTTTCCGATTTGCGCCGCGCTATTAACCTGTCTAAACCGCTGTAAGCTCCCGACGCTACGAAAAGAATATTCGTAGTATCCACTTGCAACATTTCCCCACGCAATTTTCTCGAGCTATTTCTCTCCGGTACGTTCACAATTGTTCCTTCCAACATCTTCAGCATTCCTTGTTGCACACCTTCCCCGCCCACGTCACGCAATTGATGAATTCCAGGAATAGCACCTATTTTGTCGACTTCGTCCAAGAACACGATGCCCATCTGAGCACGATCCACCACATAATTAGCATCCTGGAGAAGCTTAGCTATGACACTTTCAATGTCTTCGCCAACATAACCAGCTTGCGTGAGAGTGGTACAATCACAGATGGCAAATGGGACATCCAGGCATTGCGCTATTGTTTGCGCGAGTAACGTTTTACCAGAGCCCGTAGGTCCAAGTAACAATATATTGCTTTTTTCTAATTTCAACTGATGTTGCTTGCTGTCTAATATAGCTGATCCAGGAGCCGATTGACTGCTCACCTTTTGCTCGCTTCCCGGATTGACTGTGTGCTGGAACCCAACTCCTGGAAACGGATTTCCGAGGCCTGATATATGCAATAAGTCTGTAGCAAAAAAAAGATATTTTATGATAATCGTATATAAAATAATAAATTTTTTGAGGGAGCAAATTATAGAGATACTGCTTATCAGATTGCAATCTGCTTCAATCGCTGTTGTAAGAATTCGATTAGTTTTAAAATATATTCCAATTTTATAATATTTATTATAATAATAACCTAATTATAAAATATACAGATTGCTTTCTTAATAATTTATAAGATTGGGGCATTGTCATTTACGTGATTTAAGACCTCTATGAGTGAAGGGATGATTTGTCTCTTGTGTGCTAACTGGATTAACATTAGTTTGCGCCTGAGAGTTTTGAGTTGGCAGATTGTTGTAGATCCGCTTGTAGTGATTGTAAACGGCAACACTCAGCACCTTCTTCGCATATTCCTGTCCTACTACATGTCTATTTAGATACTCAAATATCTGAAAATATCACGTTATTGTTGTACTATTTTTTTTTATTGTAAAGCAAATATGATCCAAATGTTATCTGATTTTATTTAGAAAAAATCTATAATTATATAAATTAAGTAAAATTAAATAATCAAAATAAAAATCAATTACCTTTTTCGGAGGTGGAGGAGGTTTCCTATAAAATCCCTGCTTACTATCTTCTGGCCTGAGTGCTTCTTTCAAGCTCCTCTTAGAATCAATTTCTGACAGTACAACAAAGAAATGATGGCACTTCTCGCACTTGACGAATCTCGTGGATGCTGTGTTATTTATAAAAATAGTAGCTGTATTAGAATGTAATATCAGTATATGTATAAAAATACAGATCTTAACATAAATACAAATATAAGTATTCTCAATAATTTTTGCCTGGATACGTTAAGATCTATTAAGTCCTACTCAACAATGTGCTACTTACAAACAAATGTCTCGACATGTGTGCAGGGATCTCCACACTTGGGACAGGTGAGCGTGCTCTTCTTTCCGCCACCTGTACCACTATTTGAGGATCCACTTGACGAGATGGTATCTTTAGAGGGTGGTGTGGGTTCCGTTGGAGTCTTACTCAAGCTGCCGCTGATCGTCAGGCCTCTACTGGCCACTACGACTCTAACTATTTTGTGTACTGTATAATCACAAGCAAAATATAATCTTTTTATAGCTCTCCAAGAACATGTTCTCTTTCGTCATAATGTACAAGATGTATTATTTTATCTTTGCTCTCTAAATTTTTTTGAGTTAAAATTTTATTTTAAAAAATAAAAATTGAACCAACCTTGAAAAAGAATAGTTCAATTTTCAAGCTTTAAGAATGAGATTTCATTCTTCAAAGTAAAATTTCACTCTTCAGAGTGACAATTCACTCTCAAGTTTTAGAGTGTTGTTCATTGAATATTAAAGAAGGATAAAATGTGATACATCAAATATATATGTATCATGTGTATCATGCGTAAAATGAAACATAGCCTAGTTATCTTTCATGCTTAACAATTTCAGCTGTTTTTTCGAGATAGACAAGGCTGTTTACAAATAGTACTTACCATGACTGATGACATGGTTGGAAGAGGCTAAGCGACCCGCGCTAATCAGACAGCAACGCACACAGCTCATGATCGGTGGATCTCTGTGGGACCGAAAGACGCAGGGATAACGGAGCCTGAACTACCTACGACGTTCTGCCCGTTGAGATCTAAAATCAAAGAGGTATTCTCTTGCGTACGATCATATTGCTGAATCGCACCGTACGTTCGAATTGACGGGTCAATAGTCGCATTCACGCGTTTGTGAAATATCACGATGGAGTAAACAATCGCGTTGTTCGTCGCGTGTCAAAATACGGGACGAAGTAAAAGACACGATATGCCCTCCCCTCGAAACTGTTTCGTTCTTCTCGAGGGGACTTGCTGCGACTTCGGAGTGCTTCGGAGCGGGTCATCGAACAAAAAATTTACGAGACTCTGAACGGGGCGCGGATTTCCAAATGGAGATGACCTACGTGACAGCCGAAATCCGCGGACATCGTCGAGCAACGTTGGCATCGCGCGACACGGCGCAAGGACGATAACACGGAGAAAAACAGTGATATATCGGTGCCATAGGAGGGAAAAGAGAGGGAAGAGAAAGAAACAGATAGATGGGTGGACAGGAGACAAAACGTTCCCCGAGAATCGCCGATGCAATAGGTCGGGGTCTTGTACACTCAGCTGCAATCTTACCCGACTTAACGATAAAAAAACACGACGGACGTCAATCAGTCAATGCCGCGGACGCGCAACATAGCGCATCTCGGCAAAAACATACGTCGGCGCCTCGAGTCTCCTCGATGATCCTCGCATCCTCTCGTGTGATTTTACGAAACTCGCTCTCGAGACCGTGTCGCGCACAGCTTTACGTATCGGTATAATATTCAGATATTTTACCCGATGAGATACTATCAAGCTGGAAACACAATAAAAAGCACAGGCAATAAACACAGGAAATAAGAGCTTTCAACTTATCAGAAACCATGAATAATAGAATGACGCTTTCTGATAGGTTGAAATCTTTTATTCCCTGTTCCTATTGCCTGTGCTTTTCATTGTGTTTCCAGCTTTAGGGTCTAAATAATAATAAAAGAAACAGGGAACAGAAAACAGAAAATAAGAATTTCAACCTATCAGAAGTTATGTATTCTATAATACATGATTTCTAATAGGTTGAAATTCTTATTCTCTGTTCTCTGTTCCCAGTTCCTTTTATTGTGCGGAGTCCCTTATTCTGTTCTCTATTCCTTTTATTATGCCTCTTAAAGATCGTCAACTCTGGACAAATTTTCGGCAGTATAAAAAAGATCCCGAAGTCCCGGAGATAATTGAAGAACGCTGACATTATCGATAATTGATATAAATTTACTATTATTAACATAAATATTTGGCTTATGCATTATTAAATTCATGATTTTTTATTATATATAAATGTTCCATAAATAAATGTACATATTTATAATATCCTATATATTGCAGAAAAATTACAATTTTTCTCTGCAATTATCATCTCTGTTGATAATCAAACTTTGACGATAACACTGAAATCACAATTTAAAAAAAAATCGAGTATTATTGAGTTCTAAATGTATTTATAAATACATCTAAACTAATAATAAATCATAAAATTAATACAATATTAGCAGTTTTTAACTTTTAATCAATATTCTCAAGAACGTCTTTATTTCGGTTTTTAATAGTATCTCATCGGTGTCGATAGTCAATAATGTCCTCAGTTATCTTCAGTGAGATCTTCAATTGTGTATTATTATTGTTATTATTGTATAAGTTAATATTTTTTATAATCATTGGGTGCTTTTTTATAATCATTGGGTGTGCTATTCATTACATAATTAATTTGGCATTTGGATAAAAAAGAATAAGCTAAATTATCGGGAATCACCATCTTGGAATTTGCGTTACTTATGCAATTTCGATTTATATTTTAAATTGATAAGGATTCGAATTGAAGAGTCAAAATGTTTATTTTTATTCATTTTATTACATTCACCAGAAAATAAAGAGTTTTCGATGCATCCGAACAACTGATGTAGGCTCTGATCGGCTTTTTTATATTCTTCACTGATAGATTCTTTCGAACCTCTTTTTATATATTTGTTTGTCAATTGTATATCTTGAATGAAACGAAAATTACAAAAGTGAACAAATTTACTAGAATTATATTCCAAACTGTTTTACAAAATTTTACTCGAAATATATATAATTATATAATACATATATTATATTATATTATATTATAACGAATAAAATTTTCCTTGGAGAGATGTTGACCACTGAAGTCGTAGGTTTATTTTTTTGTTGAGCCGAATTATGTACACTTTTCTATATATCTACACTTTTGAAATGTAAAGCGAAATAAATATGTGTTTAGTATTTAGCAAAAGTGAAAAAGTTCTAGTGCAAGAATAAAAAAAGCTGATAAAGAATAAAACTGATGATAAACAATAGATCTCCAGAAAGATGAAAGACAAAAATTTACACAGGGCTGATTATCTTCAATAAATACAGATTTGGATCTGATTTAAATAATTATTCTCTCTCTCTCTCTCTCTCTCTCTCTCTCTCTCTCTCTATAATGGATAGAAGATTTAATTCATTCTAAATAATTAAATTCTACTAAATAAAAAAGCTAAAAAGCTCAGATTAATTAATGAATTTACTAATACATATGTAAGTAATAAACTCATTGAATAATATGATAAATTACATTAATACACGCATGTTCCTTTGATTCTAAAAAATTCTACTGTTCTAATTTCATGGCACTTTCCGCAATTGAAATAGTCACGTAATTATAAGACATTGAGAAAAAGGATGAAAAATACAAATTCTATAAAAGAAAAATTGATTTAAACACTGTTAATCGTAACTGAATTTAATTCAGATATTTCAAATTGTATTTGACATCCACGATGTGGAATATACGTTATTCAAGCCGAATCTATCATTTTATTCAATATAATGAAAGAACTAGATACATCTAATGTTTTTATCGCTTACTTAACTGCGCACCATTCACGCTCGCCTTTGTCACGCCCAAGATTTAATCGATTATTCAAAAAAAAACCCGCAGAGAGATTGTATCGTGACAATTGATCTTATTAACATGCGGGGGACGATAATAATATATGTGAAACTTGCAAAAACATTCGTTCGCCGTGTTTCACATGATCGAGTTAAAGAAAAACAATTCAAGGTTTTTCTGTTCAATTCTACAAATATATCTATACACACCTTACGATAAAACTGCGCGCGTATACATTCGATGGATGCATTATTGTCGCGGATGTCGCCGTGTCTTCCCTCATCGGTAGACGTTCCTGGCGTTTTCAGCAAAAAAGTCCTTTGACGTAGCCAATCTGAGATTGGAGGTAAATTCAAACTGATCTTGCGTGATCTTCATGAGCTTCTCGATTAAATGCGAGATAAAATGAGATAATTTCATATAATTAACAATAGATGCGCGTCGCGAAAATACGCGGCGACGCTCGCGTAACCTACAAGTTGGCGTTTCGTGAGGCAAACAGGCGGTCGCATTTGATATGCTTTTTTTCATCGCCGTTTATCGAAGAGACGACTCCGATCGATATAGATTAGATAATGATAAGGAGAAATTTTATATTACTGTTATCAGTTGTATGTCAAGGACATTCTTCTGTCTTATCTGAATAATTATCATCAATTGCACAACTCTCTAATCTCAAATGATATACTCTATTATATATGTATTACAGAAAATTGGGAGAAAGTCAATTTCACTGTGGATACAGGAATAATTGAGACACTTCTTCTTAGCAGGGAGAAGTTGTATTGATAAATACATTGATTGGATTTATTTAGAAAGTATCTAATTTGCCTTTGGATCTGAGTACTGCTGATACAATGACTCTCTGTTCAGTGAACACTGGTGATAGTAATTTGGATAACAAAATTACTGAATGGCTGCAATGGAACAAGGTATTTATTACTAAGTATTATGGATGCTTTTTATTTCATCATACAAATATCAACATGAGTATTCTATCTTTGTTACTCATTGATTATCAAGAAAGATATAATGATCTTTGTGTCAACTTGTATCACTAAATGAAAAGTATCTTATTTATTGAAATAATATAAAATAATAATAAATATAGTATTTGTGTTGATAGATTTAGTAATATAATCTTATTTTTAATATGATATAGTTTTTTATATTGCAAATGCATTTAAATTATATTATAGTTAAAAATTTTTTGTACTTGATATTGTAGGATCCAAAAGCAAAAGGCGAGATATTGGAATACTTGGACAAAGGCCAGATTAAAGTATTATCGAAGTTATTTCTTAAGAGGCTCGAATTTGGAACTGCAGGTCTTAGAGGTCGTATGGGACCAGGTTACAACCAAATGAATGATTTAGTCATTGTGCAAACTGGTCAAGGATTATCAAAATATTTGATGGATACAATATTCGATGTTATACAGAAAGGTGTTGTAATAGGTTATGATGGTCGTTATAACAGTAAAAAGTGAGTCATGATGTACTGTTATCATACCGAAGAATAGTTAAGACTCATAAAAAAATTCAAACATTAAACTTTAATCCTTTTATTAACACTCTCATTGAGAATTTATTAATTTTTCAGGTTTGCAGAATTAACTGCTGCAATTTTCATAGCCAATGGTATTAAAGTTTATTTATTTTCCCAAGTTTGTCCTACACCATTTATACCTTACACTATCTTGAAATATAAGTGTGCAGCCGGGATCATGGTGACTGCCTCTCATAATCCTAAGGATGACAATGGATACAAAGTTTACTGGGAGAATGGGGCACAAATCATTTCACCGCATGACAAAAAGATCCAAAGCTATACTCTTAATAATCTTAAACCACTTGAATCCTCATGGGATGTAAACCAAATCTATGAAAGTTCTTATTACAAAGATCCAAGAGACGATATTATGCGATATTATTATCAAGATCTGAAGGATAATGTTTTGTATCCTGAAGTTAATAGAAATACTACATTAAAATTCACGTACACAGCTATGCACGGTGTTGGGCAAGAATATATGACTGCTGCGTTTGAGGCAGCAAACTTTAAGGTATGAATATACATATAAGTACTGAGATTGTTAGAAATGCAATTTTGGAAAAAATTGGAAAAACGAATACTATTTTCTTTTTTTTCAGCCATTTATAACAGTGGAGGAACAAAAGTTACCAGATCCAGAATTTTCCACGGTGAAATTTCCAAATCCAGAGGAAGGAAAAAGCGCTTTGGATCTCAGCATAAAAACAGCAAATAAAAACGATTCGTCTATAATAATCGCTAATGATCCTGATGCTGATAGACTTGCATGTGCAATGAAGACGGAGAAGTATGCGAACTCTTAATAAATTTAGATTGAGCTACAATAGACGAACAATGTGAATACATTAGATGATCTTTATAGCGGGGAATGGCATGTCTTCTCTGGAAATGAACTTGGCGCCTTATTGGGTTGGTGGATGATTCACACTTATCAAGTGATACATCCTGACGTTGATTTGAGTAAAACATATATGTTAGCGTCTACTGTTTCCAGCAAAATTTTAGCTTCAATGGCTAAAAAGGAAGGTTTTAATTTCGAGGTTTGTAATTTTAATATGTACATGCACAGCAAAAAATTATATGAAATATTTTAAGACTATTTTTTTATAGGAAACTTTAACAGGTTTTAAATGGATGGGCAACAAAGCTATAGAATTAATGAAGAATAATAAGAAGGTCTTATTTGCATATGAAGAAGCTATAGGTTTTATGTGCGGCTCTAAAGTCCTGGATAAGGATGGTATCAGCGCTGGCGTACGTGTAGCTGAATTAGCAGCTTATCTTGAAACGATAGGATTGACTTTATCTGATAAGTTGGAGGAGATATATGAAGAGTACGTTACATTACGTTTATGTGAAGTCTGAAACAAATTTTATGCAATGACAATTTCCATTTATTCCATGATATATAGATATGGTCATCACATCAATGATAATTCCTATTGGATATGTCATGATCCAGATACCATCAAGACAATATTTGAACGATTAAGGAATTATTCAGGCAAATCGGATACAGTAAGTACTATTTTAATTACTTCTAAGAAGATATTATTTTCTTTCATTTAAGTAAAATTTAAAAAGGCAGCTTGCATGCTAATTTATGTTAAATTGCCATCTATAATTTGCACTTTAATTTGATTTATATCTATACAACAAAAAATATATTTAAAGAAATAATTAATTATACAAAATTTGATAAATATTCAAAAATTTAATATTGTATAGTATGTAATAATAATTACGTCATTTAAGACATGTGTAAAAAAATATGTCTCATAAATACGTCTAATCATAGTTTTGATTAGCAAGAAAAGATATCTTTCTTAGTAATATAAAAAATATATTTGATGTAGAGATACGGCAGATTATATAAAGTTAGTTTTCTGTTGCAAGTGTAATAACGAACATCGCTTCGTTCGCTACTAATATATTCTAATTTGCGTCTAATAGTATGTGTTCGCAAGGTCAATACATATATGATGCATGAGGTAGCATAAATTGACTAACCACTTTGGAAGTGTAATAAAACCGATGCGCCGTTGTATTTCTGCATGTGTCATCCTAGGTGACAGTTGTGTCGGCAGTGGCGCTTTATCGTTGTCTCATGATAAAATAATAATAAATACAATGTAAACTTATAGTGTAAACTTATAGTGAAAGTTATCTAAGAAAACGTCTTCATTTGGATTTATACTTTGTGCAATTATATTTATACTTAATGAATTGATTGTGTTGTAATGCATTAATATGTTTGAAATATATAATCAAACAAAATTATTTCCAAAAAAAATTGCTTAAAATATTGTCTTTTTTTTTTCTCTTATATACCGCCAATGCTTATTAAGATGACAAAAAAAATTATTTACAACAAATACGTAAATGTGATTGTTATATCATTGACATTACTGCCTTCCGTGCTTCTTGCCGTTTTGTTTATTCCAGTAGTATTGTCATTATATCCTCTAACACCGTTTCTTGAGGAAGAAACAGATGAAAGTGTGGTGTAAGTATATTTAAGAGATAAGTTTTTGTAATTATACTGGATTAATCAGGTAATCTGATAGCTAATCAGGCTAATATGATAGCTGTCACAGATTTATTTATATTTTCTTTATCATTTCTGTAATAATAAATAAAACAATATTAATGCATAATATAAAATAAGAAAATACTCTTTTTTTTTTATGTTTTTTCTTTTTTCTTTTATAAAGATTCTAATGTAATTTGTTTTTAATGCAGTATCCAACCGGAATTCTTAAAGGAAAATATATAATAACTGGCATTCGAGACTTAACAACTGGATATGACAATACAAAACCTGATAATAAAGCAATTCTTCCTATATCAAAATCTAGCCAAATGATTACATTCACATTCAAAAATGGTTTAGTTACTACTTTAAGAACCAGTGGCACGGAACCCAAAATAAAATACTACAATGAATTATGTGGATCGCCTGGAGAGTAAGTTTTTCCGCAAATATTATTTGCAAGAATAATATATAAATAATTCATTGTCACATCTTACTTCATTTAATTCTAATTTTATTGTAATTTAATGACATATTTTAGAGTCTGTTTTTAAAGTTGCTTGTAAAAATTTGATATTTTTATGTTATATAATATATCATTTTAATATTTTAGGGATTTAAACAAATTAAAATGCATTCTCAGCGAAATGGTATCGGCTATCGTAGCAGAATTTCTTCAACCAGAAATTAATGGACTTATCGCTCGTGAGAAATAAATTACGATAACTGAATCGCTATTGTGCCTGGTGATGTTATGCGTTTTACGTAGTTTAAATTTAACGCATTTAAAATTATCAGTACATTTATACAATCTATTTTACAATTACTTTGCAATAATATAGCACCAAGTGTCCAATTTCTAAATTTATTCGATCGTTTGTGCATATTTATGTTACATTACTAAGTTTATGATGCGTTTATGATATATTAATTTAATTATATTATAAAATGAAAACGATGTTTTTATTGTAAGCTTACAATATAATAGAAAATGGCTGTGTACTTGTATATGTATATTACATACTGTTTTGTTTTCTGTTAAAATTGTTGAGGGAAAGTTGGTTACATGTTATCTTTCCTGTTTCTTTAATTAATACATTGTGAAATACAATGTAAAAAACGCACATGGTATCCTCTAGTTCTACAATTTAAGAATTAAGTAAATATTTATTGTTCATAGACATTAATTGAAACTGTTTAACGATTATGCGAAAGGATCCATTTATTTATTTTTTTTTTTGGAAATGGTTGACATTAACGATTTAAAATTAAAATACCAGAAAATATATTTATCAGTATATAATGTAAAATATAAAAGAATGAACGTGAAATTAGTAAATAATTTGTGTTTTATTACAAATTCTGTTTCATCAGCGCAATATACGATTTCAAATATTTTTCTAAATTATATTTTTATATTATTTAATCTTTTTTTTAACATGAAACAATTTGTAAGATGTGTTTTTAGTATTTTATTATATTATTTATTTAAAATTAAAATGATATTGGGTTGTCCGGAAAGTTCGTGCCGATTTTGAAGGAAAATTGAAACGCAGAAGATTTAAATTTTATACATTTATTAAATTATATAGGTGCCATTCTGTTCTATAACCTTTCTCCATCTTTCAGGCAACTTAAAAATTCCGTCCTTCCAGAATCTCTCAGGTTTTTCAGCGAAAAATTTTTCTAAGTGATTTTTTACCTCGACCAAAGAGTTGAAGCTTTTTCCATTAAGGGAATTTTGTAATGGTCGAAATAGGTGGAAATCAGAGGGCGCGAGGTCTGGTGAATATGGTGGATGGGGTAGAACATCCCAACCGAGCTCCAACAACTTTTGTCGAGTTATCAAAGACACAGGCCGCGCATTGTCCTGATGAAACACGACGTCCTTCTGATTCGCTATTTCTGGACGTTTTTGTTCAATTGCTGTCTTCAATTCGTCTAATTGGGAACAATATTTCTCTGAATTTATCGTCTTGTTGTTTGGTAAAAGCTCATAATACAAGATCCCTTTCCAATCCCACCAGACACAGAGCATGACCTTCTTTGGATGAAGACCGGCTTTTGGAGTGGCTAAAGGTGATTCATTCCGCTTTCCCCGAGATCTTTTTCGTTCAACATTATTGTAAATGATCCATTTTTCATCCCCCGTCAGTACTTGTTTTAAAAATGGTGTCTCCTCGTTGCGTTTATAGAGCGAGTCACAAATGGAAATGCGATCCATCAGATTTTTCTCCGTTAAATCGTGAGGAATCCATACATCAAAACGATTTATGTAGCCAAGTTTCACAAAATGCTTGTGGATGGTGGATTTTGACATATTCAACATTTCTGCTAATTTACGTGTCGTATAATGTGGGTTATTCTCCATCAGTGTTTTAATCTGATCTTCATCTGTGGTGGAGGGCCTACCCGGGCGTTCTTGATCTTCAAGGTTGAAATCACTAGCTTTAAACCTAGCAAACCACTTCCGCACAGTTCTTTCAGATACAGCACCTTCGCCATAAACAGCGCATATCTTGTTTGCCGCTTGTGTGGCATTTTTGCCTTTGCGGTAAAAGAAAAGCATCAAATGCCTAAAATGCACTTTGTTTTCTTCCATATTCAAAGGCGTATAAAACTGACAAAAATTAACGTAAATCAAATTTTTTTCCAAGTATGCTTGAAGTACCGTCTTTTACGATATGTACGCATGTCATTTGTTTTCAATCATTCTGATATTCAGACTTGTCCTTACGCCACCTACCAAAAAATCAGCACGAACAACACAATATAAAACGTGTCGGTAAAAGAAACTCCTCGAAGAAATATTTGATCTTTTCCACCGTTCGATGGCACCATCGTGATATCCGTCGTTCATACAGCGTTGAACGTTCTATATACTCCCTAAACGGTTTTCTGGTGTGGCGTGTCGTGTGGTTATTTGTTATCACAATTCTCTCTCTCTGTATACAGTGTATACAAAAATCGGTTAACTGTTGTCATTCCTCCAACGCTGACCATCGTAGGCGCGTACGAAAAATACGGGAAGAGAAAAAAATTCAGAGAGAGAAGGATCGGTTGCGGTATCGCCACATTTCTGCAGATCCGCTCATATGACGGTGGCATCGACACCCACGGGTGGAGCAGAGTCGCACACGGAATGACGCGCTCGCGGCTGTCACGCTCGTGAGAAGACATAGGCCCGACGTGTGTCATCACGCGAACATGTCACCGCTGTCTCGGCGAAGGGATCGCGAGCAAAGAGCGACCAACTTGAGCGCGGAATCCGCGCCCGTATTCCGGGGACTTCAGGTACACCGCACCCCGCACTCGTTGAGGTCAAGCAACACGGGAAGGGGGCTCCCTCGTTTCCGAGCAGCTGTCCCTTGCGAAACTCCATCCTTCGCGGATAACGCGAGAATGGTGTATCATTCTTTTCTCCTACACATGATAATTAATAACGGTAACTTTCAACTTGCAGCTTCGTAGATAATACACACAGCTGCAAAAGTCGCGGTCTATAGTCCGTCGGAAATGACACTAGCCAATCTGTGAATTGATGAACGATATCCGCGATTTGCATACGCTGATAATTAGCGTATCGTTTCGCACGCCTTCATATTCTTTTCTTCCTCATCTTGGTAAATTTATTATGCTATCATCATGACTACAATACCGCTGACTGATAAACAGCTTCATCAACTGGTGAGTCAAGAGATCGCACTATATATGTCGGATTATCACAATTATCTCATATCCTGAATGAGTTGGGAATTATATAGATGACACTGAGCGTCCCTTTTAAAAAAGTTAACAAGAAAACGTTGTTTAGATATCCGACGATGAAATTGAAATTATTTATCCTTGATTTTTATAACATAAACATATAATTGTTTGTTGTTTATAGAGTATTAGCATTGGGAAGGCTGTAAATTCCACAGAAACACCGGTGAAAGAAAAACATGTTCGAAGTATCCTTTTCTAATCCAGAATATAATTACATATTTGTAGTATTTATTATTAATATATAGATCCAAGAGATACATAATCAAGAGAGAAAGATAAAAAATTCCTTATGAACGAATAGGTGCCATTATTGGTACATATCGAGAGAAGAGTGGCTGCATCTTCTGGACGTATATGCTGAGACAACCGTTGCAGGAGAATCAGATCGTCGCGTGGAAATTTTGTCATGTTCTGCACAAAGTACTGCGCGAGGGACATCCTCGGGTTATCGTCGATTCCCAACGGTATCGCGGCAAGTTGGAAGATATTGGAAAACTCTGGCAACATCTTAGAGAAGGTTACGGTCGCCTCATACAGTTGTACGCAAGACTGCTAATAACTAAATTAGATTATCATAAACGGAACCCGCGCTTACCTGGGAATTTGCAAGTAACACCGGAAGAGCTCGAAGCAATTGGAGAAAATGATATTAATATATAGTGAGTGTCGTTTTTTTTCATAATTTTATTAAATGTGATGGCATATATATGTATAATTTGTTATTTTTCTAGCTTTCAGATGTCAGTTGAAATGTTTGATTATATGGATGACATCTTGAATTTACAGCATGCAGGTACTTCAAAATAAACTTTAAGTTGCATTCCGAAAGCGCACTTTCAACGTTAATACATTTTATTCTTATTTTTTGTCTAATAAATAATAAAGATAAATGGCGCATTAATGTTGAAAGCGCGTTCTTGAAACTAATATTCTAATTTGTTTAAAAGATAGAATAGATTGCACATTTTTTTTTTGAGATATAAATTTTTGATATAGAACAGCACGTTCCTTGAGATCTATATTTGTAGTTTTTGGTTCTCTGGACTTATCACGATCTAATTCGATGACACCATGCGGCCAATGTCGACTCGCGCCTTTAATTCCGTGTATTCAGGATGCTTCGCAATTGTACGATTGCTGCGTGAAAATTCTGTTTAAACTCCACGGCGCGCTTCCGGCGGACACATTAACAGGACATCGCGATAGATTCTCAAAGCAATTTCATGAGCTGAAGAGTTTTTACAATACTATCAAACATATGCAGTATTTTAAACATTTGATAGCAATTCCGTCGTTACCTGAGGTAAAGTTTTTAACTAACTGATACAATAATATTCATATCAGACTAGAGATTGGAATTGAGATTAAATTCAATCAAAAGAAAGAAAACTGATATATTCAAATTTAGTAAATTATTTTGATCAAATTCCATCTCAATCTCAATCTCTAGCCTGATATGGGCATAAAAGAATTTGTGCATTATATCACATTTATCGTATTTTAGAAGCCACCTAACTTTTTAATACAAGCCGAGTTAAGAACGTATGTCACACCGATAGTGGTACTTCCCCCCGAAGAATCTATAGATTCTGAGACTGCCATAGAAAACCTTATTGATACATCCGATACGGGATCATTAACGGGCGATCAATTGGATTCTGTGAATACACGAAACGGCTCGATATCACCTGATGCTCTTGTGGAAAGGTATGGCATTTTTTCTTTTTTTATATTATCTTTCTGTTTTGTTTAACACAAATTGAAAAATAAGAAACGGAATGCATTCCATTTGATGATAAATCGACACAAGTAAGATCTGTTTTTGTTACTCATAAAATATCAAGAAAAATAGAATAATTGTATCAACTTGTGTCATTAAATAAAAAGCACTCACGATAACTATTCTTTTATATGTGTTCTTTCAGAGACAGCCTTATCGATCACTTATATCAAGAAAATGTTCGTCAAAGGCAAGAAGTAAATCATTTGTTAATGGACCATCAACAAATAGTTGCGGATTTTAGAAATCGCGTTTTAGAATTAGAATCGACTCTTTCTACTAAAGTAAATAAATTGTTTGTCACGCACTTTAATAATTTTATTTTGTTTCGTGAACTAATATTGCAAATATTCTAGAGTAATGAAATTGTAACGGAGAAACAAACTTGTCAGAAATTAATGAAGGAAAACGCAATTACATTAGCAAAAGTTCAAGAAATTGAAGGTATAATTTTTAATTTCAATGTATAATTTCAATTACAATGTATAATAATTTCTGTATGATTTTATATGATTGCATTATTTATTAAAAATTGTGCATACTCTTTTAAATGACTGACAATGATTTTGTTCTTGTTAAATCTTTCAAGGAAAAAATGAAGTATTAGAAGAAAAATTTAAAAAACTCAAGGATGTTTACTCGAAGCTGAGAGAAGAACATATCAGTTTAATCAGAAAGGTATGTATTTGAGATATCAGCGATAAAAAAGTTATCATGTCCATTATTTTATTCACAACAACCTTATACATGAAAGAAAGCTGAACTCGATAAAGAATTGGGAGGAATAAAGATATCACGAGAGCAATCTGAACGTCGAACATTGAAAGCGGAAGAGCGATTGCAAGAGTTGCTTCAAGGACAAGCGTCGACAGAACAAGAAACGCAGAGAGTAGCGCAAGCACGCGAAGATTTAGAGGATGTAAGAAAGAAACTTGACGCTGTCCAAACCGAAAATTTGGTAAATTAAAATTTTAATGAATGCTTTAATTACTAATTATTCTATCACGTTGACAAAAAAATTGTTACTATTTGTCATTGTAGGCATTAATAGCAAAAATAGATTTTATTACGTCTGAGAAAACAGCTTTAGAAGAAGATCTCCATGATTTACTGATACAAAAAGAAGAACTAGATTTACGAATAGTAAATTTGGAAACCGATGCCGAACGATCCTATAATCAAGTAAAAATAGACGCTAACACGGCTCTTTTTGATTTACTATGTGAGTAATGAATATGTATATTGAATAAAAATTTATACTAAAATTAATTCATACAGAAATAGAAAAGATTATTTATTTCAGTGAATGCTATATCGGAAGCGGAATCTATCTTACATCACGCAATGCATGCGATTGATAATCCGGCCATATCGGCATTAACATGCACGCCCGATTATCTCGAAAGTTTATTAGAGCCGACAGAAAAATCATTTAATGATTTGGAGGAGGCATATAATAATTATATGCTTGATACAACGAAGGGAAAAGTGCTAATTCGTACTGCTGTACATAGTGCATACTTTTTGGCTCTCTATCTAATATATGCAAAATCCACTTCAAACACATCGACAGATATTGGTATAGCTGACAGTAAGTTTTTTTATGATTGCATGATAATGCTTTAAATATTTGAGGGCAAGATATTACTTTGAGAACGTGGAAATTATTGATAAAAGAATAATAATGCTGTATCGGACAGTCTAAAATAAATTACAAAATATTGTGGAATATAATAATTTTTAACGCTTTCTATAAGATCCGTCGTACACTTATAGGATTTGCCGATGAATGTAAACAGTTAGGTTCGCAAGGTTTAATTATGTTGAGTTATATCAAAGAGAAGTCGTCAATGACCGGTGCGCAAATTACAAATGTCAAAAATCAATTACAAAAGATTTCGTCTCTCATAAATACATTATCAAGTACTCAGAACAACGTGGAAATTGTCGGGACTTTAGTAGAAAGTGAGTTGCAGAGTATGGATAAAGCTATTGAAGAAACGGTTGCAAAAATACAGGTGCTTAACGATAAGAATACTTATGCAATAAAAAAATAAGAAAACAAGCTTTAACTTTTTCGATTTATTTTTAATAGGATATGTTGGATAAATCTCGTGCGGCTGATTCAGGTTTGAAATTAAAAGTAAACGAACAGATCTTGGATTCTTGCACGGATCTAATGAAATGCATAAGAAAATTAGTGCAGAAGTCTCGCTTGCTGCAGAAGGAAATTGTAGAACAGGGAAAGGTATGATAAACTTATTTTAACAATTATTTGAAATACTAGCTATATCTGATATATTAAATAAGAGGTAAATAATTGACATAAAAAGTTATATTATAATTGGAAATCTTAACAATATTTTGTTTAGGGAACTGTTTCTGCTACTGAATTTTACAAACGTAATCATCAATGGTCTGAGGGTCTTATCTCAGCAGCAAAAGCGATTGCTATGGGCGCAAACTTTTTATTGTAAGTGTCAAGTATTAAACTGTAATTGTCTTATAGTCTTTCTAGTAATCTTTCGAAACATAGTTATGTGTATATATGTATTATTACAGAGAAGCAGCAGATAAAGTTGTGTTAGGAAATGGCAAATTTGAGCAATTGGTTGTTGCCTCACAAGGCATTGCGGCATCTACCGCGCAATTGGTAGTTGCTAGTAGAGTTAAGGCTGACAGAAATAGTACTAATTTGACTGAACTTTCTAAAGCTTCGAGAGAAGTGACTCAAGCTACAGCGAACGTTGTGGCGACTGCTAAAAGCTGCAATCATCTTGTTGAGGAAAATGGTATTTGATTTTAAAAGACATTAAATTATGCCACGTCATATACCGTTTTTTAATATTCTTAATTTTCTTAATACTCTTATATTTTAATTTTACAGAAGATTTAGATATGTCTAATCTAAGTTTACATCAAGCTAAAAGGCTTGAAATGGAGGCACAAGTGCGAATTCTAGAATTGGAGCAAGCTTTAGAAACTGAGAGATTACGTTTAGCCGCACTTCGACGTTATCATTATCAACTTGATGGAGAGAATGAAGCATGAGCTGGATTTGAGCATCGATTGAATTTAGATTAAGGATATTCAACAAATACAAAAATCGTATGTAGATAAAGAATCATAGCAATCGTGTAAATTAGTCTCGACTCAACTAACTATAGAGATCGGTTTTACGTTAGAAGAATAATAGAAACTTCTATTATTCATACATAAGCATTTACGTATTATGCATGTCTCGAAAATCAACGATCTAATTTTCCGTCATTATATAGATCTATTAAATGTACTTTATTGGATAATGCTCGAATATATATATATATATATATATATACATTTATCGATCATATGTTGAATGGAAATCATATATTGAATTATATGTTTTTTAATCTACTTTCAGAATTTTTTTTACGTTATTTTTTTTATTCAATAACGAGCATTTATAAGATAAAGTACATTTTACGAATAAATTTAATGAGCAATGAAATTCAAAATATCTAATGCAAGTTTCTATTACATTTGGAATAATTTTATAAGAGAATCGTGTTTTTTCCTAAACAAATATATATATAAGGAGGATTGTATGTTAAGTGACTAATGACCTGAAACTTTTAGAGATCTACAAAGTTTACTAACTTGTTAGGTATACATACATGTGAGTTATTTTCGTTTTAAAGTAAAAATGATGTGTGTGTGTGTGTTTTACATAATTAATTTAAGCTAAATAAGCGCAAATTTCTATTATGTTTTCCAAGCGATCAGTTTCATTTATCATGAAAGATTTAACGTGTGAGAAAGAGAAAAACTTAACATATGAAATTCTTCTAATGGTCTTACCAAAGTTATTATTTTATAAACACAATTTTCTCAATAAATCATCGAGAGAGAATAATCTGTGTGTTGATTGATTTTCGTATAAGTTAGTATCCTGATATATGCTACTGCATTACCACAGTTTTTTTCATTTGTAATAATAATCAATCATTAGATAACATATTGTGCATATTAAATAGCTCTCCACACTTGAGATCCCTGGAACATCAGCGCAATTCTCTAAATTGAAATTTTTTCGTATTTCTAAATTTGGATAGTCCTATTTTTATGTCGAATTCAGCGATTAATGAAATCTTTTGATATTTTATTAATTACTAAAAGTTGCCAAATATTGATCTTGAATAATTTTTTTACTCAAATACCATCAACTTTCCAGAAAAATTGCTAGAAACAAAAATCATTTATTTTCTTCTCTAAAACTCTAAGAATTTTTTCAGAATTTTTTATCAACTTTTTAATATTGTATTTTCTTATTTTTATCAACATGAAAAAATATGGTATTAAAAAATTCTGAAAAAATTCTCAGAACTTTATTATAGAAGAAAATAAATGATTTTTGTCTCTTGCAGCATTTTTATAAAGTTGATAGTATTTGAGTAAAAAATTATTCAAGACCAATATTTGGCAATTTTTAGTAATTAATAGCTTATGAAGATTATGCATTTCGCAAGTTTCCTCCATGTCCAGATCCATTCTTGAAATGCCAACATTTCGTGAACATGTTGTAGTCCATTTCATTAGGG
>Ga0157364_1000749_pt1 | contig 24387 bp, 14 predicted proteins | sample AttsexASBM2_FD_111476 | JGI IMG/M metagenome (GOLD analysis project Ga0157364, IMG submission 111476) | Fungus gardens microbial communities from leaf cutter ant in Ribeirão Preto, State of São Paulo, Brazil - Atta sexdens ASBM2 | ecosystem: Host-associated > Fungi > Mycelium > Unclassified ...
CTATATATCATAAAATATCATTAATTAATAAAAAAATTATTTTTTACGAGATATATGCCTTCAGCAATTTAACATTGTTTAAATGGTGTAGATATTACTACAGATTTAAGCGCATTTAATTATTCAACGAATGAAACTTGTTTACACACTTGTTATCAGAAGACTAGAACTATCTTAGAATATTTTTGTAATTTGAATAGCGGGTGTAGATTCAATGATACAAAAGGTTTATAATCAGCGATAAAATTAAATGCACTTTATTGTCGTTTCTCAAATGTACTATTTGAGAACAAAGTAAAACTCAGCTGCTAGGATAGATATAGATATATTTTACAAATTTAACGCATTCGAGAACGCGCAACGCCGTCGTCGCTCGAATGCATTAAGCTAAGGGCTTAATTCTATCTCGAGGTACAGCGAAAGAGGATTCGTCAATGCGTGCGGATGATGGAGTGCATTACGTCGCGATGGAATGATAACGTGCGTGAGCGAACGAGGCTACGCATGCCGTTCGTGAATTAACTAAAGCGCTTCAGATCGTTGTATCCCTAACTTTCCCAACGAATCTTAACTGCTAATAAGTACGGGCCTAGGTGGTTTTGTCTCTGATCAATCGTCTTTTCTTCTTTATTCGAAAAATTTATCTTGAAAAATTGTTTTTATGGAAAAAGTTCTAAAATTTCTATATATGATATATGATAAATACGTTGCTTTTATTGCTTTTGCATTGGTCACTTATTCGTTGTTTGGATTTAGATAATTTTAATTCAATTATTTGAAAAAAATCTATTTTATTATATACCAAAAGAAAAAGAAATACGAAGGAAAGAATGGTTAATCAGAAACACTCCTCGTGCGATACAATTGTGTATGTGAATAACGATGTATAACGAATGTCATAAATGTTGCGCATATGTTGGGAGCGCGGAAGAGCACCATAACAGAATTACTCCTCTTAAGTCTTCCGAATTTTAATATTTTCGACAACATAATATCCATGATATGTGCCGTTTGAATCTTATTTATTTTAAATGAAATAATTCTGAAATCTCAAATTATAATTTGACGTTTTTTTAAGTTGAGTTACACGTTCACGCAGTCCGCCTTGCTGGCAGAAGTCAAACCGGTTGAAGAGGACGAAGCGACGGAATGTCTCCTGAGATAACCGGCAAATAGTTGCCGCGCCTGATTAAGTACACGGATCACATTGTGACGGCGAACCATCTTGTCAAAATGCATCGCCATTTCGTTATAATCCATTTGATTGCGCATAACAAAATCCCGATGTTGCAGCAGAAGAGTGATGCACAGGAACATTAAAAAGGGATTGCCGCCACCGAATTCGTGTGGTGGCGGCAATGAGTTTTCGCCCAGTTGGTCCTCGCTTGTTCCTGCAGGTATAAGATTAGTCAACTCTGTCACTTCTTCGCATTGCTCTTGTACAGATTGTTGTTGTTGTTGTTGTTGTTGTTGTTGTTGTTGTTGCTGTTGTTGCTGCTGCTGTTGCTGTTTTGTTGGACTTTCTGGTATAGGTGGATTCTGATGCCAACTCTCAGTTCCTTCGCTATCTGATGCCGACTCAGATCTGAAAGATAAACGAAGCGTTTCAATAAAAATAATGTAGAGAAACACATTTTTCTATAATTAGGTACTAAAATTTCTTTGAAATTTTAAAGATGCCGATAGAATCTTTGACTTTGCAAATTTATGGAGAAATATGAATTATTCTGTATAGTTACAATAATAGAATTTTATTATGTATTTATTACTTCAATGAAAGGAGTATAAAGGAGTATATAAATATAAAATGAATAAAGATATTTTTCATCGATACTTTGAAAACATCATATTAAAAAAAGTAAAGAAGATAGGTAAAATTTATTAGAAAATAAAATCTCAAAGATACTTTTAATTTAGAAATGTTTTTTTCGAGCTCAACTTTTAGCAGAAGTTTGTAAATTCTTATAAATTTTGCTCTCATTAAGATTTTCAAATCTAAATCTTTGTAAATGAAAATGTGTACCTAGTAGTACGTTTGAGCAACCTAATCGGTGTAACGGATTTCACACCATTCTGATCCTCTAAAATTTCTCCGTCGTATTCCAATTCCGCCTGCTCATCCGGAGTCGTGGGGTGATGCTTTTGTTGTAACGTGTGTAAAGGATTTTCCCAAACAAATACATCCGCCGCTGGACTACATCTCGCCAATTCTGTTTCTGTCTCACTCTCTGGTAAATCACTTTCTCTTTTTGAAAGCACACAATCGCATTGTAGCTCACTAGGCGGTGAAGGCCCAAATACTTGTCGATCTAACGATTCCAATTCTAGTCTTAATTCTCTAGTCATCGACGTAGTCATCGGGAAAAAATCTGTGGGATCGTCTGGCGAGCTCGGTTCATCTCTCAACACTCTGATGACGCCGCTTTCGCTCGAGACACGTCTACGATGATGAAGTGTAATAATTTTGAATCGCTTTAATTTTATGACACATGTGCAAGAATATCTTGAGCTACAAGTAGATATTTTCTGCGAAAGTAATTACCTGAGTTCAGGTTCGGCGTCGCTGGGCGTGATTTTACTACGATTGAGACTGGTGAAGTTTAAGAACTCATTTAAATTCTTTACCACTCGCGCACATTTCTTTTCACCAGAATTATCATTATTTTGTTCACTGTTTTTAGTCTGTTCTTTGTTAGGAGTACTCAGTCTTTCTTTCAATTCCAAAAGATTTGCGCGTTTCGATTTAACTGGAAGAGAATCAGTACTTAGGCACTTTTCTGTCGATTCATTATTCCTTCTATTTTTCGTGCTGGTTAAATCATTTTCTGAATCGGAGAATGCTTCATACGGTGAGTTGGATCTGAAAATAGGCATTTGATTAGAAAAATAAAAATTGTCATTTATTAAATAAACTTTAATTAACAATGCAAAAAAAAAGAATCGGAAAATTATTGTTTGTCTATAAATATTTTTCATTTTTTGTATTTCTTTTGGATCTCTTCTATTTTGTTTAAATTTCATATTTTATCTGAAAAGCAAAGTTTCAAAAACTGATTTTAAGTACAAACACAATTATGTAAACAAAAAACCTTTTCGTTTCTCCGTTAACCTCAGTAGATGATTTCAAACTCGGTTCTTCGGTACTGAAGGCCTTTCGCCTCACGCTAGCGGCAATACTGGCTGAGGAACTTTGTCGTCTAATAGCGCAGACCTTAGTATACGCGTTCTCGCGGATGTGCTTCACATTTGGACTCGGCGGTGGCGATGCTGGCGGAAAAGGCACTTCGGCAAGACTCAGTTCATTAGTCGGCGGTGACGCTGGTAAAGCTGCCCATAGAACCTCGAGCATTCGAAGTGCGTCGTCCAACGCAAACTCACGTTTCATTTCTAATAATAGCCAACGATAACAAAAGAGTAGATCGTCCGCCTGATGCGACTTCAAATATGCATAGAAATCAGGATCATAATGTTGAAGACCTGTAAGGAAATATAATTTAATATCAATATAATGGCATTATCAAAAAGTATTATAAAGATGGGAATATATTAAAATGAAAATGTAAATTATAGAGCAAGAATGAAACTTAGAGAAAATAAATTGCAAGACATTTTAAATGGTGATCTACCTTCTGCAAGATGAGCGAATTTGGTAGTCATAGCGATACCATCAAGCATGAAGTTATCCTTCAATCTTCTCATAAGGGCACAGAGACAGATGTAAGCCTGCGCCTCATCCCGCATCGTAACGAGAAGAGGTGAAGCCAAATCGCTCATACCCTGGCAGTAACTTACACTTGGGTGATTTAAGGCATACGTCGTCAGAATATTAAAGAGACTCGCCGTGTTCTGATTGTCGTCCGAACCACCGTAAAACTTGTGATGTCTGTCCGTTCTGAGGACATCCTTCCTTACCATACCAGTGACGTAGCCAAGATCACCGACGTTCTGTCCTTTTTGTACCAGCACTCGCCATCGCTCGCGCAGATTTTGGTATTCCTGCGCCTTTTTCTTCATGTAATCCATTCGTTCGCGACCCGACATCCCCTCTGGGTACACGTTCAAGATATGTTTCCAGACTACCTTGCGTAAACTAGGTTCAATTCCGCCGAAGTAAATAACTGCCCTTAATTCCTTGGAGTGCACTACTTGGCCGATCGGATCCAGAAATCGACGAAACTCAGCATCCGTCAAAGATGGTCTTGGAGGTTGAACATTTTGTTGATGAGACGACTCGTCGCCCAAGTTGCCTAATGCACGTTGCACCATATTCAGTGTCCTTTCCATCTGTGACGAAAGATTAAACGCGAAATTGGATACACCTGATAACTGTAATAATAATGAAAATATAAAGAAATAACATAAAAAATAATAAAATAATAAAATACAATAAAAGTAATATATAAAAAATTAAGGAGGATTAATAATTTAAGAAATATGAAAAAAAATGAAAATCAATTAAAAAACTAAACTAATTAAAACAGTATGATTCTTAAATGAAAAATATAACTTAAGAGGAATTAATAAATTTTTGTGTTTTGCCTTTTTGACATTTCTCCAGAAGTACTAAGCGTTTGTGAAACCTTCAATGTTGCCTTACTGCTGATCGTCACTGACGCGACACGGCACTTACTTTATTCATTATGAGACCGGGCAACTTAGGTGTCCTGTAAGGAAACCCGGTCTCCTGCTGACGTGTCAAAACTTCCTGCGCATTTTGCTCCCAGTAGCACTCGCAGTCTCCAGTTTCACCGAAGGGTTTTAGATTCACCTGCAGATAGAGATATGGCTCCGATGCACTGAAAAAATAACATGTTATACTAAAATGCTTATAATGTAGAATAGATTATATGTTTTATTATTTATTAAATTATTATCTATTAAATTTAATTAATCAATTCACTTGATAAAAATTAATTAATTAAATCACCTAATAAACGCGGCATCCAAATCCCAGTCTGAGAGTAGGAAGAGATACGTTTCTGACCCATAGTCATCGATCGCTCGATACGAAACGGTGAATTCCCTACGGCACGCAAGCAATTTTTACAGTATTCCGTTTAATATTTTATGGTATGCTCTATAAAAATATTTGTTTCGAGTAATTCTTTTGTGATGTTTTATCGTCGTTACATGATGATTTGACTGATAAAAAATAGCACATATACATATATCAATCTAATTATATTATGAATAAAAAAAAAAAGAAAAAAATTATATGTTAAAATTAGAATATTGTATTTCAATACAAATCAATTTATACATTAATGAGAATTGTATCTTTTTCGATCTAAAGATCTTAATTTATTTGATAAATATAACGTATATGAATGTTTGATAATTGTGCTGACAACGCTCGTGGGCAGATAGAGAGCTGATTAAACTAAGTTTCGAAAAGTTCTCTACCATTTTGCAATTTTCGCAATAGTGAACAAGAATCAAAAATCAAATTTCATTATCAAAAATCGCTGAATACCTTCAATAATTTTTTACTCAAATACTATCAATTTTAGAAAAGCGAGAGAAAAATTATTTATCTTTTTCTCATAAAGTTCTGAGAACTTTTTCAGAATTTTTTCAGAATTTTTTAATACCGTATTTTCTTATGTTGATAAAAATAGTTGCCAATAAAAAAATGCAGTACTAAAAAAGTGATAAAAAATTTTGAAAAAATTCTTAGAGTTCTATTAGAAGAAAATTAACAATTTTTGTCTCTTGCAATTTTTCTGTAAAGTTGATAAAAAATTTGATTTAAGAAAATTGATTGAAGGCAATATTCGGCAATTTTTAGTAATTAATTAATATCTTGTTAAATTTATTGTGAAAATTGCAAAATGATAGAGGATTTTTCAACTTAGTTCGCTCTACCTATCCACGTTGTTGGCAGAATTATCAAACACCCTGTATACTATGAGTGCATTTTCTTTTCATATATTATAGGCATCAGTTTATTTTTGTTGTCTATCAAATATTAAACAAGGATAAATGCTTACAAGTGTTAGAAGCGCAAAATGCATCTTAAACTGTTAAGTGCAGTGTGATTATACTATTTACTTCACGTCAAAAAGTGCCGATAAGCATATAGCTTTTATTATCGAAATTTGATGCAATTTATTAGAAATGAGTAAAAAGATGTAGTAATTTTTTTATTTATTATGCACTTTTTTACATGAATTAAGAAAAACGTAAACGCATTTTGACGTCGCATTGCATTTTTTGAAAAAATTTTATCATTTTCGATATTCAAACGATTGCATTCAAATATAATTCGACATTCACACACAAATCATATTAGATTTTAATATTATTAATATAACTTACCCTTTTATGTCAAAAGCCTTTATGAGAATACTTTGCAATACTTCTATTGATGTTATCTGAGGATCCACGCTAAACTTACGGTATTCCGGTTGATGTCTAGTTTCACATTTCTGAAAAAAAAAAAAGGATTAAAGGATTCCGTCATTATTCGTCATTAATTCCATGTTTAAAGTAGATATTCATAAAAACAGAAAATTGTATATAGCCATGATATATAATTTTAACTATATTAAAATTAATTCATTATATCAATGGTAATATTACAACAATCTGTAATTTTATATAATATAATTTAATTATAATATAATTATATAATATAATTATATTAAACATATGATAGGTAAAATATTCTAGATTTTGTGTGATAAATATGTTAACGGTAAACTTTTGAGATTATTTTGAAATGAATCCCAATATTCCAATATTAAAATGTTAAGGCTAATGATTTTTAAACAATACTGAAGTTAACCAATTCAATTGTTCGACAATCACACATAATATATGCAGTTCACACATAGTACATTGCATAATAAAGATGCTATCAATCAATCCTATTTTTTATTTTGGTAATTCTGTATATATTACTTGTAATTATTTTTTTTTTGCATTTTATTATATTAATTACTAGTATATTTTATTATATTAATTACTAATTAATATGTTGAATATTTCAATAGTAATCATAGCAGAATAAAAATCGTTGCATACAATGAAATATAATATATACCAAAGTTATTACATGAAGAATAAATAAATGGCATTCATTGCTGCATAATGAACCAGACCTGTATTCTGTAATTCGGTACAGTCGTTATGTGTCCACAGTTGCGCAGCTTTTTTACTATAAAAAAATATCCGCACAACTATCGAAGCACATAATAATTGCATAACAAGTTACAGAATACAGGGAAGTACTTATATTTCGAACAATTTGGTTGGTTAGTTTAACATATTTCTCATTTAAAAATCATTATATTCTTTTTGATATTAGAATTTTCATCTCAAAACGACTTTAGAAATCTGTTTTATTATCAGGCAAAATCTGGAATACTTATAAAGGGCTTGTAAGTATTCATGACTGTTCAAGCAGAATCAAATCCGTTCTGAACAGTTGTGACAAGCTCTTTGTCAGTATAGTTATTATGTAATGTGTTGTTCCAGTTTAAGTTCAGTGTAATATAAAGTCTGTAGATAAAGATCTTTTATTATTTTATTAGAATAAAAATGCTAATTGGAAATTTCTAATTGACTATACATACCTTGACTTTAACGCGTACAGCCTCTCTAGGACAACCAAACATATTGTCTGTATTCTATATTGGTCCTTTTTCAAATAAGTATAATATTTCAGAATGAATCTTCAGTTATCACCATCACTTGCATTTTGCCAATTTTTCGTGCATTGATAATTCATATACATCGTCAGATATTTACCACGTACTTGACATTAGTAAAACTGAATGAACTAAAAAATTGATAATCCAAGTTTAAAATAGTACAATATTACAATTAACATATTGATAAGAAAATATTAACTAATAAGACAATATATACTGAGAAGAGAATATTAACAAACCAAAGAATATTTTCTTGTATAATAGTAAGTAGAGCATACTTATAAGCATATTTATGAATAAATACTATGAAACATTAATAAATTACCATAAAACATTAATAAATTATGAGATATTATCATCAATAATAATTAATAAATTGTTACAATAAAATATTAATGATAGATATTTAAAACTTTGTTAATCGAGATTGAAAAGTGACTATCAAAAGCTACATTTTCTCACGATATAAATTACCACAATCCTTGGAATACATATAACAAAACTCAAATAATAAACTTAATTTTTTAACACACAGATGTCTCTTTGTTGTCTTTGACACGTATATCGAGTTCTTTCGACTCATATCAGTACAATTAGCAAGATCATAATTAAAAATCTGTATTCTTCGCCTTTATCTAATCATGTATCTTCCAAATTTTTTACTATTTGACGTATACTCTCCAGCCTCGATTAAAAAATATTGCACGATATTCAGATAACAATTACTAGGCTGTGTGCGCGCGTACTCCTCAATCCACGGTGTGCGCTCCAGAGTGCAGAAGGCACTTTTCGCTGCAACGAGACATGCTCGCTAAGCTCGCTTTCTAACTCGCCTAATTATACATTCAGTATAGTTATGTATCCCCCGGGAGTCGGTGAGAGCACGCAAAACATCGGGGGGTTCAGGGACGTTGAGTGTCGGCGGGTGTCGACGTCGACAATCAATGTTTTGATCGCGACGGCAGTTGGTCCTTCGGAGCTGTCGTCGATGGCTAGCTGTTGTCAATGCCCGACGTTGAATGATGTTGTCATCATCGTCGTCGCCATCGCCGTCGTAATGCCGCGCCGTCGTAACAACTAACGACTTATGGTACCCTCGATGACGAGGTTACAGCTGTTAATTGTCAATTGTGTGCAATTGCATGCTTACTGAACGCACTCGCACTCACTCGCACCGAGTCGTACTGGATGTGTTCGATTTTTCAGGTCGCGCCGCGGCCAGTCAGTGGGCAGGGCCGACGCGTCGCGCTTCGTCGCCCCCGCTCCACTAATTGTAAGTTCGATCTTCCAAAATATATTTCCGACTAATTCCGCAGACTGTTGTTCCAAAATTGCTTTCCATTTTCACACAAGTGAAGTTATGCGACCTAAAGTTATGCGAATATTTTATACTCGGATAATGACGTCACTCTTGACGCTTAAGTTTTGGAGACAGAAGGCTGCTTTTCTTTTAAGAGACATAATCGATATAAATGTTTTTTTATCTTTGTTAATTCATTGAATGTCGAGAAGGATAGAACGACGTTTGTGCCGACTGTATCTCCTAAAAGGAAAGCAGAGTTTTTTAAGTTATCATACATACAAATTTATAAATCTCACACTTTTAATATAAGTTACGAAACTTAAAAAACACGGTCTCGAATTTATGCAGATATTATAAAAAACTCAGTTGAATCGCATTTGGCAGAATGAAAAGGAATGTGAGATATTTATATTTCGTAAATGAGAATTTTTTGAATTTTGATGTAAATGGAAAATACAATTAATATCAAAATTTTGCATGATTTACAGTGTGTTTATCCGCGATATTGTATCGTGAAATAATTAGTCATCTTTTCTGTGGAACGCATTGTGATAGTTTGCTGCCTTCTCGATAGATTAACGAATCGTAATACATATATCTATGCATACGGAACAAAATACGGACTCAAAATTATATGAATGAAACAATAAAATGATAAATTAAATAAAGTAACACACAAGTAAATTAAGTAAACAAATGTATTTTTATTTAAGGCTGTTATAAAAATCCATAAACAAATCTTCAGCTAGATATAATTATTAATTTCGGCAAGAAATGAATTATCTTTTTACTTATCGAAGAATATTTGCAATGCAAAATTAGCGCCAGTTAACGCCGGGTTTGAAGTGCGAAGTAAGCGCGATCTGTAGGTCCGTGACGTTTCCATTCACAGCTGATTGCAGCTGATGTGGGTGACTACCTGATTGCACCTGACTACACCGGCGTTTGTTTATAATTTATATGTATATGACATGTAAGACGTAGGACTTCTTTGACAATGCATACTGACGTTCTGAGTGCATGCGGAACCGCGTAAGATTCGAAAACAATAGGACGAAAACGGATCCTTCGTCGATGATTCATGCAAGTACTTTCTCTTGGCGGTAAGGTTATGTCCTTGATTGTTGGTTGGACGACGGGTGCGAAAGTATTCGGGTATACGCGTTTCACCGGCGCACGAACACTCTCGCGATGATGAGGGCTGCCGGTGTGCTGGATGGCCGCGAGTTCGGCAAGCGCGTGCGTCGTGTTCTGGATGGCAATTACTCGTACCGTAAGATCCTTCTGATTGTCTTGATATGTGGCGGTCTGCTGCTGTACTTTGGCCCGCCCTTTGCGCAATGGCTCTTTTCCTCCACCAGGGAGCCTATAGAAGGTGAGTAATTCGTCAGTTTCGGTCTGATGAACATCAAAGAATTATAACAGTCTCAAGTTTCTTTAAAAACCTCTTAAAATATTCAAGGACTATTAGTCAGTAATCAAAAGCAGATTAAAATAAATTGAAATTTTTATAATGTATTTTATCGAATCCAAATTTGTATACAAGCCATTTAAAATATATTTTAAATTCTAGTATATTATAAAACAAAATCACTGTAAGTCTTTCTATAGTAATTGTTACAGAAATGCTAATACTTTTCCACAGCGTTTGAAGATCGTTGCATGAATGAGAGATTGGCTAGTTTCTACTTTGATGCTGTTGAATATAATGCAAATATTCTGCACAATCCACCTAAGAAGAATGAACATTCTTATTTGCCATATATTGGCAATGGTATTTTCGGAGTTCCCATTTCTCCAGAAGCTTGGTTGTATATTAAACATAGAAGAGCACTTTTACTGCCTGTACAATGGCAACCACTAATCACACATCCTATACCAAAAGACAGTTTTTATCGAGAAGCAACTGTTGTTCATTTTACAAATGGGATTGTTTATAAGTATCAGTGCCTTAGAGAGGGTTATCACATGGAATTTCAATATTATGCACATAGAAGTCTCGACGGGATTTTGGTGCAGACTGTAAAACTCTCTAATCCATTTTCACTTTCTCAAGAAATATCACTGAAGCCACAGGAATCTATCCATTGGAGTAATTCTCACATAGAACCCATTAGGTAAACAAAGTATTATTATAAATAATTAAATAAAAATTTATCAACATTTTTTAAATTTATCGTCATCTATTTTGTAATGATAGAATTCAAGTCGATGGATTTAATCATGAGTACTCTTTCTTGTCTGGATTCGTATCTGCATCCAACTCCAACAAGATAATAGTTATATCAATAATTTACAAGATTCCACCTAAAACAGTGCAAGTGAAAGCTCACAGTTCTATTAAATTGGAATTTCTATCAAGTATTCAATACAGCGAGCCAATCTTATCCGAGCATTATCACGTAGAACGTGATGCGACTAAAAAGAAAGCAATTGAAGTAAGCAAACGAAGAATTCTTGAATTTATCATTCTTTGTAAAAAAAATATATGTATTGTTATTCTTTGTTGTATAGTTTATAAAAAAGGCGATTATGCGTCAGCAACGTCTGAGAGAGGAGCATGTAAATCTCTGGCAGAGTTATTGGTACACAAGTTTAAGAATAAGTGATTCTAAGGCTGACGGTGCCATCAATGGTCACAAGATTAATTCTACTATGTATTACGTATTATCTCAAGTTTCGCGGAGTGTTCAAGATGTCGAGAAAAACATTGCTATGAACGAAGGTTGTTATCGGGGTCATCATACCTTGTAAGTATGATGAAGAATTGTGTTTGTCATTTAAAAATAATTTACATGTATTATAATGCTTTGCTTCTTCTCTTGTATTATAATTATATTTTTGCTTAGGGACGCTCCTCGCTTATGGAAAGATACTTCGACTATCGACGCCGTGAATGAGATAGTCGAGGCATGGTTGATAACATTAGAGAAACAAGGTTGTTATCATCTAGTGATCGGAGGTCCTGCAGCTGTACAGCAAGCAATTGTGCTGAGTCTCGGTAGTCTGAGATTCAGTAACCAACATCTCGAATTTAATATCGATCCTCAATATCTTCATCGTGATTATTTGTTTAGGTATGTCTGTTATTTAAGAAACATAAAAAAAAATTATATAAAATTACAATATAATTGAAAATAGATTATGAAAAAAATATTTCTACAAAAATATTTCTTTTATATGTAGACATATCTTTAATACTAAATATTATTAATGAATTAATTAACTATTTAAACTATATTACTTTTAGGCGTATAAGTTATGGAAATTTAACACATGTAAATATATCTGTAACGGTTGGTGAAGATAATCGCGCGATATTAGGAGTAGCTTTGGATAAAAGTGATAGCGTTTATTTCGGATGTGATGCCGGTTGTTTGGACGCGCCAGTTCCTCTCGACCAGACTTATACAAATTTTCCCGTAAAGTTGACAAAGCCACTAACCGCGATACTTTACATAACGTCTGATCATCAACATATGCAAGATCTTCGTAATGCTCTGCATGTACATGAAGTAGATGATGGTAGGTTAAGAATTTAATTTCACATCCAGATAAATTCAGAGAATCTTTATTTTAATAAAAAATTTTACAAAGATTGTGTGAAGAACTTTTATTCTTATGAAAAAGTTTCATTTTTTAATAATAAAAGTAAAAAAATTAATATCTTAAGCATTGAAATTTATTATTAATCAGTGTGTATATTTTCACTTTTAATCACTATTTTTTTTTGTTTTTTTTTTTTCAGCACCCGCACATGATCACCAAGTAATGGCTTTGCACAAGCATGGACATCAACTCGGAGGCTTGCCCACATTATTCTGGGTTAGCATATGTTTCCTGATAATTGTGTTCCATTTGTTTCTATGTAAATTAATTTGTAACGAGTACTATGGCCATCAAGATCGGCAGCGAGTTCGATATAATAAACCGTGATATAATTGTACATAATTTTCTTGTTAAGTGAGATGTATATATGTATATTATATATATATATATCTTACATGTGTATATATATATATATATATTTTTGCAAATTAATTAGTATAATTAGCGAACTAATTATTTTTCCAAATAATGAAGGTATATATATGTGTGCGCATTGTATAAATCGTATTTTTCTAGCATTCATTACAGTAAACACATATTTTGCGACTATTGTACATTATATTTTTCATACAAAGTAGTTTATTTGAATCAACCTTATTCTTTGTTTTTTGTTTTTGATATGAGAGAGAAGCATATGATATAATCACGTATTAAGTTTTCTGGTTAAAACATAAAAGCTATGAACAAATATTTGTCTGAAACAATTTTTCTACAATTATAAATCACTTTATTTAATTTGCATGCCTTAATAATTTTCTGTTATTCCTGTTTTTGCATGGAAACTTGGATATAACATCATAAAAGGAAGGGATTGTAAAATATTAATCAGCTACTTTTTAATGCTGATTATACAACAAAGGTAATTTGTTGACAATATTTATTAGAGAATATATTAAACGTATAATAAACTGTACTATATAACATAAATAAATTCATATATAACATAATAACTTAGAATGATATCATTAATAAAAGAGGTAATCGAATGTGTTAATTGCGACACTTTTAACGACGAATTGTAGCCAGGTATCCTTGGAATGTCTATGAATTATTATAATTTATATTACATTGATAAAACGATAAATGGCAGTAACTGACAGCATTGATTATTCGACTGAAATACATTCGACTGAAATACATTTAATGTATATGATTTCACACACACTCACATAACATACACAAAGTAATTTGATTTTATCAGAATTGAAAATGGATTGTTTTTTTACGTAAATAAGTGCATCATTTACAAATAAATAAAATTACATAAATTAATTTAGCACCTCTAAATAAATTACTAGAAAAAATAAAATAATTATTGATGAAAATTATCTATCTGTAGAAGTTTTAAAATAATTTGAACATGTACGTGTCAAATATCATCATATTGATTTCAGAAAAAATTTGATGCGAGTCTTTTGAAGTTTTTAATTTTTATTTCGTAAAATTAATAAATAAATAAAAAAAACCTTTATTATTTAGCCGTAGAATGATTTTCTATTTTCATAAAGAAAGGTATAAAAAACAAAGCAGAGATTTGAAAATTCTTTTGTCGTTATTGTTTCCAGCTAGGAAAGATTAACATGGAAGCGAATATCTTAAGAGATTAACATCTAATTACAAACGGAATGACTCGACAGCGACATTTAAATAGTAATTATTTTAAAATCGTAATTAGAAAGTGAATTCTCCTAAAAATGTTTAACATGACGTAAATGTTTGACGAGCAACAGCGCATTGCAGACCCGATACCGCCCACAAATTGTGGATTCATTAACTTAAGTTTTATATTAATTGACGTTTACGTCGCACGTTTTCGATGCGTGCGACGCTTATAAAAAAATTCGCATCTCTGCGGAGAGACTCGTTAATCAGTCTAAGTTCATTAAATCTATCGATCGAATTTAATATACGAGGAGATTATACATACAAATTTAATATCGCTGATTGTTGCGATTAGCGACATAATTTCACTTTTTTAGTCCGAAAATGGATAGGCGATTTCGGGGCGTGAAATTGGATTAAAAGATAAATAAATACATTTAGGCCCAAGAACTACCGATTAGGAAAAAAAACTCGTTAGAACATTGAAAATAAAATAACAGTAATAAGTAACAAACAATGCTCTATTTTTCGAATTTGACAAAGATTTCGCAATTCTTAAAATTTTTTTAATTCTGAAATTTTGTACAAGCAAAGTACATATATGTACTTGATCTCTAATATTTATATACACAGTTAACTTTAATATTATATTGAGGATATTACACTATTTGATTATTATCGATCAAAAATTGTTTAGATTAAGAAGAAACAAGAAAAATTTTCTCTTAACATATTATTGTAGGCCATAAACTTTTGTATTCAATATTTTATAATTTTCAATATTTTATAATTTTTTCTGATATATTTAACAGAAATATAGAAAGACAGATTATTATTTTGGATGTAAGGGATGTTTTCACTCGTATAGAACTCTTATTATCAGCCAAAAAAGAAAATTATTACGTAATTATATTTCATATACATATATTATACTTAATTTTTACAAAATTTCAGAATTTTAGGAATTTTCTAGTTACTGAATATTCCTTTTTTCTAAAAAATAAAAGAAATTCTCGTAGCGGAAAGACGCGTGTATTTCAGCTTTGAAAATAGTTAATTATATATTAGTTTAATGCTTTTTCATTCGTTACAACTTATACACTACCATTTTCCTTTTTACACATTAATGCCTGCACGTAGTGCAGGGGGCAAAATAATATTAACTTCATGATTGATCCTGTTAATGATTTAATGAAATATAAGAAAGTTAAAAAGGAAGGCAATCAATAGATGAGCAATATAATTAGGCGTGATTTTTCTTAAAATTCACAAGGTTATCGGAAAACACACTATACATTCGACAGCGCAAGTTAGAACTTGATTTTACATACATAATATTATTTACATAGAAAATAATATTTTCTATAATGATAAATATACAATTTTTAAATTATTACATCTAATTTCTAGAATTAATTACAATCGCTTTATGCAGCGTTTCTTCAGTCTCCGCTTGAATCTTTTTATTTTCGTCTTAATTATATAGAAAAGAAATATTTGTGTATAATGCGACAATATAACTATTACATAAATGTAAAAAATAATGGAACTTAAGCGAGAATATTTGCAATATGGAGTTTGAAAAAAATCAGAACTGTTTATATTTAATTTGAATCTTATTCGCGAGAATGAATATATATATTATATAAATGACTCTTTTTAAAGTCGCTGCTTTCGCACATTTAATAATATCGCGTGCTACATATAATCATGTTACATAATACGTATCTAATATCTTTTTCCTCTTATTTACAAAATCTTATCCGTGCTTACAATTAATATATCGACTTATTTCAAAAGACAACGATTCTCCTGCTGTTAATATCCTATGATTCGCAATTATAATATCTATGGTATAATATTTGTTAACTTTTCACGATTCTTTTTTATACTAACATCAATTTGGCACCGTAAAAACTCTGTTTTAAAATTGAATATTCCTCCGCGATCGGAAACGGTTGTTTACACGGTAACCGAGAATTTTCATTCGCATCTAACATTATATGGATATGGTCCATTTGATGTTATAAATAAATGTTTCGAAGCGTTTGATTGATCAATCAGAAGAAAGAGTTTTTTACTAATTGACCAATTAAAAAATGCTTCTAAGCATTTATAGCGTCAAGCAAATTGTAGCCATTATATGTATACATATATTAATTTTTTCCACGATTCTAATTAATATATCGATCTCAGTAGACACAGTGAGAAAACAAAAAGTATTCGTACAAAGAAATTTGTTATAAAAAAAGTCTTATTTGTAGAAAATAAACATTAATTAGCAATTTTATTATACAATTTATTATACAATGAACACATTCTGTTCTAACATAAACAAACAAGCTTCGCATGTATTCCTGACTTTAGAAGCTAAATTTCCGTATGAATATTTTTTGAGTATTCAAACAATATAATTTTTAATTTTTGCTTATTTTTCAGATGATATATTTTGTATAATTAATACATCTTTTTGGTATATATAATTTTAAGAAAACATAGTCTACTTTATTCTTTATGAATAAATTGTTAATTATCCAACAAGAAATGATCGTCAATTAAACGTTGAATCGGCGTCAAATTGTTGATGTTGAAATCATCGTATTTATATTGATTCGACATCAATTCGATGGCTCATTTCTCGTTGGATAATATTTATTTTTTAAAAATAAAGTTTTTTAAAAAAATATTTTTTCTATACGAATACTTTTTGCATTCACTGTATATATATCAAACTATTAATAATCGATTATTAAACGAGTCTGTGGAACTTTGCTATGGATTGTACCGCGCAGCGGTATATCGCCAGTTCGTTAATTAATCGTTTTAAAATACATATTTGATATATTTTAACTCGAATATATTTCCACTGTTCGTAAACATTGACAATATACGTATCAATGTTTTTGACCAATTTCTAAGAGTAATATATCTTGTTTAAATAATATTTAAATAGTTTTTAAAACAAGTCTGCATAACGATATTTTTTTTTAGACTAATATCTTTATATTATTTAAGTAAAGTTCTCCAAGACATGACAACGACGAGAAGATATGATTTGATCCTATAGAATCGGAGAATCTTTAACTACGACAAAATAAGAACTTTCGTCTATCCATCGCGGAGCTTTAGAATAAGAAATTGCAAGAATTTGCACTTAAACATTATAGATTAGACTCATACGAACAGGTTTCTCCTTAGACTGACACTGTTATATACAGAATCAAGTAATATCATCATTTAATCGGCTTATTATCGCAGGCAGTTGTATATTTATCAAATTATTTACGCACCCTTCGGGCCGATAGTTCAATATACAGTTTTTCGTCGTATGTTCAATTAATATATTTAACAATCGTTCATACATCCTCACTACGCAATATTCTATTAAGGCCTGATTGCACCAATGTTACTTCAATTTTAAGCTTAAAACTCTCTTTGTTTCTATCTCTTTTCGGTTTTAAAACAAGGTAGAAAGAGTTTTAAGTCTTTTAAAGTTTAACGTTGGTGCAACCGAACCCAAGTCGGATAACGATTTTTCATTGATATTTTTTTATTTGCAAATATTAGAAACTTGTCTGTAATTATAATAAAAACATGATGGGAAAACTTCAGTTATAATAAAAACATGATGGGAAAAAGTCCAGCGTTAATAAATAATACCTAATGATAAATTTATTTATATACAAGGTTGTCTTCGAATTTTCCACAAATAACTTTAACAGTTTTACAAGCTAATCTAAGAAAAAAAATATTATACATAAATTAATCTAGTAATAAATTTAATGGCTATGGGAATTAGCGTTGTAGAAAATGCGCAATAAATATAATGTAACATATCAATGTAACATTTAGTCAAGTATTTGACTTTTAATTAAAATAAGTAGTTACAAAATTTTAATAATCGCTCACAAACATGTTTTGGCTAACTACTTGTTCTAATTAAAAGTTAAATACTTGACTAAATGTTATATATTATTGATATTTATCGCGCACTTTCTACAGCGCTAATCCTATACAGCCATTAAGTTTATTACGAGATTAATTTATTCATTTCGGGAATTAATATTACTATTATTATACATAAACATAGATCTCAAAATTTTATCTAAGTTTGCATTTTAAAATGTTGTCCATGTCAATACAAGACATTGATGTAATTTTGATTTTATTTATATTTGAATTTATTATCTTTTTACAAAAAAATCTTTTTTTATAAACAAGATTTTTCTTATTGAAAAAAGAGTTTGATTGCATTAAATGGAATTCTGGTTTAAAATGAACAAATCAGAATTTTTTGATTGATTCTGCTATAATTTTAGTTAAAATAAATTCTAATTGATATGAATTTTTTGTGCATTCATTCATTTTTAATCAGAAATTGTTTTCAATGCTCTACCTATATTCTCGCAAAAAAAGTAATTCAAATTTACGTCATGTCAAACTTGTACTGACATGAACGACGCTTTGAAATGCAAACTTGTTAGACAAAATTGTTTCTCACATTTCATATTTCTGTTATAACTTTTTAATAAAGTATTTTAGGATCTATGTTTATGTGATATTTTTTTCTTATCATAATCAACTCATAGAACATACTGTTAAAGTTTGTATGAAAAATCTGGAAACGTCCTGTAGATGTATATATATTTTTTTGTCTTCATAAAAAAATAAAATTTTTGGATTCTATGTTACTGATAAATTATTGTTCATTCAAAACAATTTTTTAGAAAAGTTCAAATATATTACTTAATAAAATTCCTAAAATCTAATAAAATAAAATAATTACTTTATTGATATTGCCTAAAAAAATCTTTAGTAGCTTTTTATCGCATTATTCGATTTAATCACGAAGACATTGATATAGAGTCACAGAAAGTAGCTCACATGATGCTAGACACACACGTTAACAGATATTATATTAATACATGCATTCAGTATCAACGATGTCTCTTTAGATTTCAACGCTATGTATTGTAATACTTTGTACAATCATTAATTAAGTAATAGATAAAACTGCAAGAAAGGAATCACTGATAATCTTGACCTTGACATATGTTATCAAGATCAATACCCTGAGTAACCTTCAACAGATTTTAGCCATCGTTGGTCACTCGTTAAAAAGTTAACAAAAATAGTTTTAAAAAATAACGTTTTATTTCTGCTATATATATAATATTAAAAACTATTCTTTATCCTTCCTTGCTTACGTAATTACTTTCTAGGCGAAGCAACTCTCACTCCATCTTCTCCTTTACTGCTTAAAGGCGAGCGGCTTTCATGCGAAGCGACTTTCACTTAATGGATATTTAGACATATGCTTTGAATTAGTTTGAATATGTCATAAAATTCAAATTAATTCGAATATGATTCGAAATCATACAATCTTAAATGTCTTGAGAAATCTTGAATGTCTTGAAAAGTCTCGAATGTTTTGAAAAGTTTTGAATGTTTTAATAAATTTAAACAATTTAAAATTGTTTCTTAAGTTAATTTTTTTTAATTAAAGTGAAAATACATTTGATGAAAATAAAAATTTACTTGATTTAAAAAAATAAGGTTCAAGCTGAAGAAAAATTTATTTGATTTCAAGAAATGACATTCAAATCAAAGAAACTTTTCTTTAATCGTATAGCAACGCTCAAACGCTTTCTTTAATTCAAACAAATGTTTTTTTAACCTTTATCCTATCAGCTACAATTTGGTGCCTCATCCATACAAACATGGGGATTAAAATCCCTTAGCAGAGGGGAAAATGGGATGGAAGTCGCTTCGCGTAGAAGACGCGCTCTCCTAAGCAGGCGGAGAGATGGAGTAAAAGTCGCTTCGCGTGGAAAATTGGAAATGTATTTTAAAGCAAAAAATTTCTGTTTTATATAATAGAAAAAAAACATAATTTCAAACATTTTTTCAAACTTTTTTTGTTAATAATTTTAATGAATGACGAGCGACGGCTAAAACCTGTTGGAGGTCACTTAAGATCATGACTTTGACAACATATACAAGATTAAGGTCATCGACTGCTGCTCTCCTTTTCTGCAGTTTTATCAAGAAATATCTTATTTTTCTCGGGGAAGCGAGATTCCGCGATTGCCCAATCATAACTATAACCGTAATATATGTATTTATGGACGCTCAAAATTATCAGAGATATTAATTATAATAATTAATTAAAATAATGTAATTTAAAGTAATTTAATTAAACCACAAAAGACATCGACAAAACACAAATTGATGCTTCGCGATCCATGACGTTTTTTAAAGTAGTATGAATGAAATACAAGTTCGGATTTTATATAATAAAAAATCAAACGGAGTAAAAGGAATTGAAGAAATTTGCAGAAAAAGAGATAATTTAATGACTATCTAAACTTACCTTCGACAATATTGAAATATGATCATAGAAATATTCATCAAATGATATCAACTTAGATACATTATAGATAAACAGTTAACAGTATTTTAGGCATATCGTATATATATATGTACTACGCGCCAAGTAATTCTACAGAAATCGAATTATAGTAAGACATTCGTATGTTTTGATATTCTTTGAAAACGATAATAACAGTTCTAACAAGTCGATAGATTTTGCCATCGTTTATGCTCTACGCTTATGGATGGCTTTAATAACAACACTAATGTAGTCGCCGAATAACGCTTCGTCGAGTCTTTCTTATCTAGCAATTCTTATCGTGCTGCAAGTAAAATTGTTTTGATTTTGGCTTCTTTGTACAAGAATATGCGCGTTACTTGAGGTCGGTGTGATCTGTCTCTCTCTTTATCTCTTTTCTCTTCTCGTTAAAGCAGTTTATTATTAGGCGTATTCTCGATGTAACAACTATGAGACGTGTTAAAAATCGATTCATCGTTGTCTCAATTTTAGTGCTTTCACTACATCTTGAATTACGTTCGCGTTAGCATTAATATTCCGTTTTTGCGAGGATCTATACATTTCCCCCACATATATATGCCTACATGTTACTTAAAATTAAGTTATGCGAACGTTCCTACGCTGAAATTGGAAGAGGGTAAAGTGTGAATTGAATTTGTACTTGACGTTTTTAATTTTATTATAGCCTTTTTTATAAAAAAGAATCTTGCTCATTTTTATGTGGTCTTTTATGAGTTCTTGCATTTGAAGAATCTTTTACATATAGATACTAATAAAACTTACAATTAAATAAAAATAAAAGATTATTGTTAAAAAATCAAAATGTTCCATAAAAACAATTTTCTGTTGATGTTCAGAGATATTTTACTGTTCGAAACATTGGACATATTTTGACATGAAATATAAAATATCTCGTAGATTATTGATTTTTTGATAACTTTATTTTAATACTTTTATATTAAGAATATATTTAAAGGAATATCATGTAAAAAATGATTTAATTCGATTTAAAAAATAATTATAATTTTTATATTATTTTGAAAAATCGAATTGCTGATTCTGGGGAACTTTTTTTTAAATAATAGATATAAAATATTCAGTTTATCATTCTTCAATCGAGTACATCGAGTGTACAATTCATTGCTATACGCGAGAAATTCAAAATGGGCAAGATTCTTTCAATGTACATATATAATAAGACCAATTTTCACTTTAAAGCCAAATTGAAAATAAAAATGATAGATTTTTAAAAAAGACTGGATCACCGCGACCAAATTCTTGTTTCGAATATTTGCACTTCTACGTAATCGCTGTTACTATTATATATAATTAGTAGTCTTGCTTCTACTACGACTGAGATTAACGCTATTGCTAACATTCGTATCCGTAATTCGTCTTTAAGCGATAGGATGCGATAATTATTTGGATAATTTTTATCGAATTTTAATAACATATTTTGTCCTAACACATTCATATCCATTCATAATTAATTAATGTATGTACACAATATTCCAAAATCACTGGATGAGTTTTAAGAACTTTCTTTGCACGATTTCGAGTAATATATAATTAGTTTGAGTAATTTATCATTACTGCAGTATTTTGATACCCGAACGGTTATATTGCAAATAATAAATAAAAATTTTGCTATTTATCTCATACAAATTATGAGAAATATCAAATATTTTATTCATACATCCTCTTGTAGACGATAATATATAAAATGATATAAATATATCTCATCTATTGTTTTCACATCGAAATACGTGATACTTTTCGAATTTCGGTCAATCTGAAACTCATATAAACTCCATCGTTATTGACACATCCGTATGTAGAAAAAAGGTCTTTGTTCACGAGAAATGAATGGACCTCAAAAACTCACCCGTGTGATGCTGGAAACTTGCTGAATACCGCGAATACGGCGAAAGCGTGGCATTCGTGCGTCGAGGACAAAGCACGAAGATTTTCGATACGAATAACTATACAAAATCGTAGTCTACAAAAAGACCTTTTTTTGGATGACTAAATTGTGGTCGTCGAGTATGCGTTTTTGTGTACGATCGTAAAACACCCTTTGCACTCAAAATTAATTTAATAATTTTCTATCATCAAAGAATTTATCTGTTTAGTTTCCTAGCTAAAAGAAAATACGACAGAAATATTGTAGAAATTCAGAAATATTGTAAAAATTATCCAGTGGATGGAAGCTTTTCTGATTTTGATTTAGAAATTTATAAATTAAATTAAATTAAATTAAATTAAAATATTTCACAGCTTAAATTCTTATTATTTATGATAAGAAAATATCAGTCAGTTCAGTTACGTAGGATATTTCTTAAGTACTGTTTAATATTTCAAAGTATAAATATTTAAAAAAATTGATTTTTTAAATAATTTTATAACGAAAAATTTATATGATTATATAGTCTCAAAGGTCTCACTTCAAATATACATAATATTAAAAATTCTATAAAATTATAATTTTTTAAAGTCTTTAGTAAGAGTGTATATACTGCAATAAAATAATACCTCTAAACATTACTGAAAAATTTAATTCCGTAATTAGCATATTCAAGACACAATAATGTGAAATAGTATCTAAACTTCGATTTTACGTCATTGATTTTTAATAAAACGGCGATTATATGTAAAAAATGAAAGTAATACCTTACCTATTTACTGGTCCGAGTTTTAAAAAGAAATTTCTTTTCACACACACACACACACACACACACACACACACACACACACACACGCGCGCAGAGCAGAAAAAATAATAATTTTTAGAATTTTGAACACTTCTCTTTTGAGACCATATGTTCATATATGTTTATGTATGAAAGCTTCTCTAAAATAATATTAAAAATTCCTAAAGTACTAGACAGAGGTACATTCAGAATTCTCTCTCGAGAGGGAATTCTGTTATCACATAAACAGTAATTTTTTAATTTTTTTATGTTAATTGCTTTTTGGATATTTTAAAGCCTCCTTCTCATTCAATGATTTTAAATAGGAAAAATACTAGGTTTTATAAGTCAAATTTTATTTTTTTTTCCTGAAAAAAGTATAGATAAAATATTGCAGTTATTAAAAATAAACATGTAACTATCATGTGTACTGAAGTACACATTAATATTTCAATGCATATTCTGTTCTTCAGCTCAAAAACTTTGGAAAAATTGTATCCTTATGTATCGGATTCCAGTAAGCAAATTGATAGCAAATTGTCGCCAAGTTCACATCAAACTTCTCAGAATTGGTGACAAATTCGGTGCCATCTGTCAGTAATAAGCTCATGTTTTGCTAGCAAAGCCTGCCTATGTATGTATATAACCAGACAGCAAACTGGTGTCTGGCAGCAAACAAAAACCGAACATAGTTTTTGATCGATTTTAGTTTTGGTTGATTCTTGTTCTCAATTCGTTTAGGTTGTCAGTGAGTTTTGCACAATTTTTTCGACAATTTGTTATCATGTTATATCAGTAAATGTTGCATATTTACTATCAATTTGCTAACATCATTAAATATATAACAGAATTTGCATTGACGCTTTTTGTCAATAAAATTTGTAACAAACATTTAACAAAATTTATTTTTTATAGTCTTGGCTGACTGGAGATATTCTGTCAAAGCTCAACTAACGAAAGTTTCAAAAATTTAGATAGTTATAACAACAAGAGAAAAAAATATTTTATGTGACAAAAAATTACTTAGAGTAAAAAATATATTATTGTATAATTAAAAATGAATAAATGAATAAAAAATTTCGAAGGGGTTCGAATCCTCAAATCCCTTCTCATCTAGATGTCATCATACTTATTATA
>Ga0157364_1000750_pt1 | contig 24364 bp, 12 predicted proteins | sample AttsexASBM2_FD_111476 | JGI IMG/M metagenome (GOLD analysis project Ga0157364, IMG submission 111476) | Fungus gardens microbial communities from leaf cutter ant in Ribeirão Preto, State of São Paulo, Brazil - Atta sexdens ASBM2 | ecosystem: Host-associated > Fungi > Mycelium > Unclassified ...
ATATTATATATATAAATATATATATATATATATATATATATATATATATATATATATATATATATAATTATAGAAAATTATAGAAAATTATACAAATCTTACAATATTTTATAATTCATATATAAGAAAATTCTGAATTTTTAAAAATTTCTATATCATTTTATAACTGTTTAAAAAATATTTCAAATTTTTTTATACAAATCTTACAATATTTCAGAATTCATATTTATGAAAAATTCTAAAAAAATGTACAGATATTTTGAGTATATATTTTTGAAATGTGCAATTTGGCTTAGCACTAAAGTGGTTCTGCACTCGCACCATGTCAGCAGAATCAGTGCATGCCAAATTCGTTATAATATTCTCGAAACATTATAATATTCTTTTAATTATTTAATAATATTTATATTACTATAGGAATATTTTGCTTATAAGATAAAACTAATCGATTATAAAATATATTTATTAATAAATCATATAAACATTTGAGATATTAAGAAATATAATTAATACAAAAATATTTAATAATATTATCTTTTTAACACTTTAAATAAAATGGTACATATTATTATAACTATCTGGCCGTCTGGCGTCTGTGGCAGTGATTTTTGGAACAAACTTAATACAGCCATCGAACACAAGACGTTTTCGATCAAATATCTTTGCTTGCGACATCGATGGCAAAATATCGAAAAAGTGATGGATAAATCTCGATATTTTCTAAATATCGGTGATTTTTGCACATCCCTAGATTGAGTGCACCTTGCTTCGCGTGGAAAGTCGCGCGGGAAATCCTCTTGGCAGAAGGGGAAGCGGGATGAAAGTCACTTCGCATGGAAAGTCGCCCCTTGGTATGGAAGGAAATGAAGTGAAAGTTGTTTCATGTGAAAAGTCGAACACCTTTTAGCAGTAAAGCTCTAGATATATCAAAATAATGCAAAAATGCTCCATTTTCAATATTTTTAACCATATCCTATACCAATAATACTAAGTGCTTATTGGTCTAGACCATTAGATCCATAATGGCGATCGTAATAGCCAAGAAAAGTTGTCAGCATTTCTGCTCAGATAAAAGGATTGGGTATAATTAATATAAATAAAACCGAATCTCTCTGATTTCAATAAAAGAAGTTGGTGCATTTTTAGATGATTTGGGGAGCATACAGGGATCGTTGTGTTCACATTTTTTCTTACTCAATTTGCTGAATTCGAAAATCGTAGTTAAAATTATTCTGGTTCGGGAAATTTTTTTTTCACATTTTGAATAGAAGAAAACAATGATTAATTTTATTACTTTTTTGAAACATGTTTGTGAATTTCTCTTTATTTTTATAAAAATCAATTATTATTAAAGTCGCAACTTTTAATTGCACTATAGAATAAATAAGATTTTGTAATGAGGGCTATTTTTGTAGAGCGTTTACCATATGTGAATAAAAATTCCTGGACCGATGAAATATCTCGTGAATAAACTAAGAATTTCCGAAAGAAATGTTTCCTACAAAAGTTGAAGAATTTTAAATGATCTATTCACTGATCTGATCATGGCGTCGCTAAGATCAGATCAAGATCTTTTTTAAATGGCATATCTTATTTTTGATTCTAGAATCAATAATAGCTGGCTCAAGAGCTTTTCAAAACTGTAATAAAGTTATTTTAGTTTCGCAATGAGATGCAAAATGACATATGATGCAGTAACTGTTTTTTCAGAAAATGTAGGAAATATATTGTAATAAATATATCATTATTGATATCTAAAATGATATCTACAACCTTTTTTAATTTTAATTCCTCTCTTGAAATTGAACTTTTCCTCATCCACATATCGTGAACAGTTCGCAAAATGTTTATTTTTATAATATTTTTCAATCATAAATTTTTTTATGATAGAAGATTGATAACCGCACAGAAGTCAGACCGTTCTATTGTAAATAAACACGAAGAAATTATCTCCCCATTCTTTATTATAATGTTGCACATATCTCTGTTGTGTACTAGCCATACTTTATGTTTTTACGTAGAAAAAGATTAAATATCAAAAAAATCAATCATGCACCAAAAACTCTATCTGATACAATAATAACGAGGCATTTTTTGTACATTTCACAAGAAAGACACGAGTGAGAATGATTTAATCATTTAGATTTAGAAGCAAGAAAAGAATCGAAACAATCGAACTGATTGTTTTGATTGTCATTCTTTTTAACGTTCCATCGATGATGATCCGAGCTAGATTTTCTATTTAGGATTTGTGCGATTTGATATTTCGTTGTTTGTTTCTTAAACGATTAAATCATTCTCACTCGTGTGATATTATAAAAGTAAACATTTCGCAAATTATTCACGATATGAGGAAAAGTTCAATTTAATGGAGGGATTAAAATTAGTATAGAAAGAAGGTAGATATTTTAGATATCATTTTAGATATCAATAATGATGTTACATCTCCTATTTCCTGAACTCCTACATTTTCTAAAAAAGCAATCACTGCATATACCATTTTGCATCTCATTGCGAAACATTCAAAGCCGTTTACAGTGGGTGAATTTGTAAAAAAATATCTTATTGAAGCTGTAAAATATGAGGATTCATTAACTCTTACAGAAGCTGCTATTCCGTTAAATAGAAAAATAGTAGTATTGATAATTACTGATATCATCTCTTCCATAGAAAAAAAATTTAAACTTTATTTTATTATCAACATGCACATATTTTTCATTGTCTTGAAAGCACCGATAATTGACATGTGAGTCAATTGAGCATTTTTGCTCGACAAAACGATTTCTCATGTATCGAGAAACTTTTAGATTTTGTACCATTAACAGGCATGACAACCGATATAAACATTTTTGAAGCCGTTGAACAAACGCTTAAGAAATTAAATTAAATTAAAAAACACCACTTGTCTAAATATAATATTCAGCTATAGTAACTGGTGCAAAAGCTATGACAGATTTGAAAACCGGATTCTTCGGGCAAATTAAGCAGCGAAATTAAAAATTCCCATTTATATATTGTATCATACATCAAGAAATATTATGTAGAAAAGAAATTAAACTGTGCCGTAAACTTATTAAAATTGTCAATGCAATCAAAGACGATCACAAATTTTTCAATCATAGAAAATTTCAATCCTTTCTCGAAGAACATAATGCATGTTATACTAATAATATGCCTTTATATTGCGAAATTCGATATAGCTTAGTGCGGGAAAATGTTTAGAGAAATTTTTTGTCATAAGAAATCTTCCTTTTCCTGCAAGAAATGTCTATTGCAAAACATAATGATTTTAAGTCCTTTTTTGAAGATTTAGATTGTCTGTGCGAACTCACTCTAATTACTGATTTAACTTCTCATTTCAATAATTTACATTTAAAGTTGCAAAAGGCCAATCGAACAATTTCTCAATTAGTTAGTCATGTCAACTCTGCAGAAAATTAATATTAATAAAAAATCATTTAGAAAAGGATATGTTTCACTTTTATCTGTCTTGATTTTTTTTTACAGAACATGAAAAAGATTGTGACTTTGAAAAACATCTTCTTTAATTAATTCATTAATAACTCAGTTGAAGACATTTCAATGATTTTGAAATACTTAATTCTTTTTGAAAATCCTCTTACTGCGGAAATCGAAGAACGAAACTTGGAATTTCAAGTAGAATTATGTGATTTGCAAAATGATATGTCTCTTAAAATGCCAGAGAAGGGAAATGCCAGGAAAGAATTTTTTTTAATTTTGGGTCTATCAAATTATCCAAAACTTATTAATTTCGATCTTCAAATCTTCTCAATGTTTAATTTTCCTTTATACATGAACGAATAATTTTCTGTTACTTTTCTTCATTCTAATTAGTCAATTAGTAGAATAGATCTAGTGGGGAAATCACACAAAAAAAACGCATCGATAATAGTATTTCACGGATGAAATCTATTATCTCGTAGAAATCTATTATCTCGTATTTCTAATTATATTATACCTTATAGTTTAATACTTTTGTGATACTATTAAAATTAATAGTGTCTTTTTATTATTATATTTGCGATATGCATTCCTGTTTGCCGTGCTCCTTAGTAGTCACGAACTTGTTGCTAACATGCGAATAGCAAGAGGAGGACTGTAAGAATCGCGAAATCTGACCGAAAGTCGCAAGTAAATTTCAGCATTGAAGTACTTAATGAAAAATAACTTTATTACAGTTTTGAAAAGCTCTTGGGCCAGTTATTAGATTCTAGAATCAAAAATAGGGTGTGAATTTTAATTACATTTAAAAAAATCAATGTGATCTGACCTTGGCGACGCCACCTAAGGTCAAATTAATCAGTGAATAAATCATTTAAAACTCTACAACTTTTGCAGGAAACATTTCCTTCAAAAATTCTTAATTTTCGAGATATTTCATCAGTCCAGGACTTTTTACTCATATAAACGCTCTACAATAATAGCCTTCATTACAAAATCTTATTTATTCTACAGTATAAATAAAAGTTACGACTTTAATAATAACGAATTTTTATAAAAACAAAGAAAAATTAGCAGATATGTTTCAAGAAAGTGATAAAATTAACTATTACTTTTTTTTGTTCAAAATGTGAAAAAAAAATTTCTCGGACCAGGATAATTTTAACTACGATTTTCGAATTCAGCAAGTAAAACTAAATGAAAAAAATGTAAACACAACGATCCTTGCGTATTCTCCAAATCGCCTAAAATGAAAATTCATCAAACTCGTTTGTAAAAAGCTTCATTTTAGGTTTTTTTAGATTAAAATCATGGTGGATGAAATGTTCAGTTGGATCTTTTTCTAAATTTTCGCCTTTTCTATTTATGGATGTCACATGAGAAGGGTATAATTGTGAAACGCGAAACATGGGGTGGTATTCATAGTCCGTTTTTATTTTAAAACTGTCTTAAATATAATATCTCAAGATATTAATATAGTCCTTGGATTAACTTATGATATCTTAAGATTGTACTTAAGACAGTCTTAAATGTAAGAATCGACCACGAATATCAACCACCTATTTCGCATCGTTTGTTGTTGAAGTTGGTACTGAATCTTTTCTTGACGCACGAGGAAAGATTCAGTACCAACTTCACGACGCGAAACAGGTCAGTATACTCATAGTCGATTCTTATATTTAATACAAACAAAGAAAAGGGCTAATGAGAGTTTTATTGCGATAAGTTGTGCAAAAAAGAGATTTATTGAAATTCGATAAGCTCAGATGTTTCGGCTTCCATCTTTAATGTATCTGATTATTACACAAAGTGGAACCTTACATGACTAGATGAGGGAATGACAACTCAATCCACCTTCATTCATTATGGCAGGTTGGCAAAACAAGTGGTAACAAATCAAAGATGAATTCTATATCGAAAATCAAATCATTACCTTAGTATAAAATACAAAAAAATGAAAAAAGAATGAAAAATTGAAAAGGTAAGCTATTCACTTGTCAAACAATGAAACGTTATAATTATAAATTAAAAATAATTGGATATCCATATTCTTATTTAAAGTCATGATATAACAATCAAACATGACAACGGGTAACAATCGAATGAGTCACAGTAAAAGATAAACGGAACAATAAACAAATACGCAGGAATACAAACCTAGGGGTCAGTTTACATGTTATTATAAGCATAGACAATAAAAATTAAATTCTGTCACAGATTGGAGCACAACCACGATTTCGATTGAGGTAATAAATTGACAGTGAGTTTTTTTATATAGGCGACGTTTCTGAAATGTTACATATTCAGTTACAAAAAAAAAAATAGTTTAAATTTACAATCCAATACTGAGTTTTTGCATCATGCATATATTTCTATTGTTAACAATTTACAATAATTTTGAACGGGTTGTCTTAGGTCTACCATATTTCTTCTATGCTGTAAATAATTTCTTAATCACTGCCTTTAGTTTTTATTGTCTAAGGATACAGTCAGACACAGAGAATCGTTTCATCCTTGTTTAATGTAAGCAACAAGAATGTAATGATTCACTGCATTACACTGTATTTGACTGTGTCCTTGCTGGAAAGCACCCATGATGTGTGCAGTTGGATAGTGTCTCTTTCTAAATCTCCGCCCTCTCTGTCTATGGATGTCACATGGAATTCAAGGGCTATAACTGTGTACAAATGCGAAACATGAAGCGGTATTCATAGTCTGTTTTTATTTTAAAACCGTTTTAAATAATGTCTTAAGATGCTAATACAGTCCTCGGATTGACTTGTGACTGATCTTAAGATTGTACTTAAGACAGTCTTAAATATAAGAAATACAAAAATTGAAAGTAACTTTTGAGAATGTCAAAAATACTGGGCACACCATGTATCCCTTTCACCATGATTAAAAAGCGAGATTTTTTGGCGACTACTACAAAAAATTATTTTTTTTATGAAATAATAAAATGCATGTTGTGTTTATATTAATGAAATTATCACACGCGAAGCGATTCTTACCCTAACTCTCCGCCTGCCAAGAAGCGCACGATTTTCCATACGAAGCGACTTCCATCCCTCCCCCCCTGCTGCGGTGTGCACGACTTTTCTCGCGAAACGACTCTTACCCGACTTCCCCTTGCTTAGGGACGCGAACTTTCACTCCACTTCCCCTCCCCTGCCAAGAGGCGTACGACTTTCCACGTGGAAAGTCGCTTCGCGTGAGAAGTGCATTCCTTCGTCTACCTCTCTTAGTCTAAAGTTATCTGACTCTTCATGTAAAGCAACGAAATAATTGCTAAATTTAATTTTATTAATAACTTTTTAACGAATAATAAGTGACGGCTAAAACTCATTCAAGATCATGACTTTGATATCATATCTCAAGATCAAAGTCATTGGTGGCTAGGTCCCCTAATAGGTATACTTTTACAAACTTTTATTTAATTCAGATTGTAAATAAAATCATGAATAAATTCAAACATCGTGGAAAAGCGGCTTGTAAACTGATGTAATAAATGCTATATTATTATGTATTAATTTACTTTAACTTACATTCACAGTTAATATTAATACATTTTATAGTTACATACTATACCAACAAATGTTTCAAATCCTATAATAATAGATTTATTCTCAGTGTTACAAAAATGATAAATTATGCCGTTAATATAATTATTAAATAAAGTCATACAATTATTAGCTCTTAACAATATTTTTGGATATGACATATCCGGGCCTTTTTATTTCTAAGATTAAAATCTTTTTGTTTTTAAAACATGGCTATCGTCTCGAGTCAGAAAAGAAACTTCATGATTTTAATCTTTATATTCCATAAAACTTTAAATAATTTGCGACGAGGATTTCAGGAAATAACAGGCATTGAAAAGTGTCATGAGTATATTATATTGTATATCTAACAATAAATATAGCATTTAAGATAATTTCTTTGTTGGCATAATGAACGTAAGTTATAAGGTATGGTCAACGTTATTGCAAACGCTTTGAAGCGTTTTTTAATTAGTCAGTTCGTAAAATTCTTTCTTCTAATTGGTCCATCAAATACTTCAAAACATTTGTAGCGAGACTTTGACCACAGCCATATATGTTTGCTTAACGCACACATATATGGCTATAAAGCATGAAAATGTGACCGCAGCGCAGTATTTCGCGGCTGTAACAGATTTCCTAGCCTGAATAATTGTTAACTATAACGATTAATATCTCGGTTCACGCGGCAGAGCGACTTTTTTCTGTCAGATTCGTTTATTTCATGTAAAAACATCTAATTTCATCAAAATCAGTGAATAACCCATTTTCTTCTATAATTACAATAAATAATTATATTTATTAATATAATACATTATTTATTATCTATTACATCGAAAATACAAACAAGAACAAAAACTTCGCAAGAGATTATAGAAATTATATTTTCACTTTTACATAAAAATGAAAATAAGAGATACCTCCAATGATCTTGATCTTGGTAAATATTATATTATCCAGATTATGATCCCAAAAATCAACTTTAAACCATTTAAACTGTTTTAACATTCGGCAGACATTTTGGGTAATGTTAATGCCGGCGGAGTTATAACTTTTCAGTTTTATAATTCGAAAAGTACTTAACTTAGTTTTTAATGTGAATCATCTCCGAAATCAATCTCTTGTTGTATAAAGACTCATTATCTAGAATTTTAAATTGTAATCAAGCGTCAAGCAGCTCGAAATTACGGATAGAAACTCTGTTTTTTGTTAGTGTCATTAATATATTCGAATATTCTAGTTTTTAATTGTTACTTTTGGCCTACATACGTCGCATTGCAATCGTGGCATAATATTCTATAAATGACTTCATGATGAGACATATGATCTAATGTATTCTTCACTTATAGCGACATATTTTTTTTAGTGTGTTCGGAATAGTAAAAAAGCTATTTTTTATGAAGACTATTGGCGATCGGTAAGAATGATTCCGAGATGGTTTTCACGTAAAGTACAATAAACTATCGATCATTGTTTAATTGTTTATGGTATTGAATATAGTCGATAGATTTGTTCATGTGATATTTAATTTTTGTGTTAACTGTTGAAAGGATAAACTTTAGAGGATTGTCTGAAACATTTTTCGATTTAAAGATATTCTCGGACTGCAGTTGTACTCAACCTAATGAGCACATTAGTGCTCATCATTATGAAAATTTTTATGAAAATTTTTATTTCACTTTTATAGTAAGATATTCCATAAATATTAATGTGTTTATACAAGTTTTTTTATACAATATAAAATGCCTCCCGCCTTCGCTACTATCGCCGGTCGAAAAAAAGCGACTTTACTTTGCTACTTACTTTGTTCAATGATTTCTTAAAAACGAATACCGGAAGCCATATTCAGATAAATTTCATATTATTCCTTGTGATATCAAGTTTTATTCTCATTGTTCCAAAAAATTGTTTTGGAAAAACTTTTTTAAAGTGAATAAAAAGACTTCTTTTTTTTCTTGAGGCTTTCTTTCTTGAATAAGCTCTGAATAGGAATCCTACATATATGTATGTACGCGCGCGCGCGCGCGTGTGTGTGTGTACAGGGTGCGTCACCAAAATCCGAACAATTTCTTTAAATAAAATGTTTTTAATAAAAAATTAAATATTATAAAAAATCCTTTTAGCACTCTCCCTGTAGAGCACAATTATTCGATATATTCCCCATTAGCTTGAATGACGGCCTCTATTCTCAATCTGAAGTATTCGCATGCATGCTGTAATGTAGCGCTGTCCATGTCGACGAATGTCTTAACAACGGTCCTTAATAATGTCACATTGGAATACCGAGACTTGTTTGTGATTCTTTCAACTACGCTCCATACATAGTTCAAGAGATTTAAATTTGAGCTGTTGAGGCCAGAATGAGAGTCGAGGCTGAATGAACTACTCGGCTTGTCCTGGCAGCTTCAGAGAGCATCTGTCGTATCTTTAATGTATACGATTTGTATCCAAGATTCTCCTCAGCAATTCGATGTATTGTTGGCTCGCTTACATCAACAATCAATGCTAATTTTCGTAACGATTGTCCTGGGTCATCCGAAATCAGCGCTTGAGTTTTTCAACAACTGCAGGGATCCTCACGGTGCGTTCTTTCGAGTGACTCTTCCTCGCTGGACCTTTGTTGGACTGTTCTAAAGCCGTATATATTGCCACAACATCAAAAACAATTGATCTCGGATATCTAAAAGACTGAATTATTTCTGTTGCTGAACGTCCAGTGCGAAGACCTTCGATGATTGCGGTTCTTCGGTTATACTCCGCACTTGGTTTCAACATCGCGGCCATTTTGAGAATATGACTGTTTACTAGAAGCATCAGGCTTTCTCGGAAGCCAACAACAATCTCTGGCGGAGGCACAATATAGCAAAAAATTTTAATTGAAGTTTGCCGGATTTTGGTGACGCACCCTGTATATGCAGTATATGTATATACAGGATGAATCGGAGTTGAACCAACTTTTTAACCTATAAGAAAATTATCGACTTCATATCTATTGGATTATAACGTGCATGCAGTCGAAATTTTCTCATAGAGTAAAAAGCTATTCAACGACTCTGATCGCCCTGGTTTACCCTGTATATTTATATACATGCAGGATAGGTTATTTTAATCAATACACGCGAATATTTCGAAAAGGAGAAATTTTTTGAAAAAATGTTTCAGACAAAAGTTTTATAATTTCAAGGGGGAAAAAAAAGACGGTAACTTTGGTTCTTGAAAAGAAGATTCCTTAAAGTCAGATCCATGTTACATAAAATTTTTTTAATGGCACCTTCAATATTTTATTACGAATTCTTGTAGTTTATTTCAAGAGCTTTCCAAAACGCTATAATAAAGTATTTTTTCATTAAATACATTTCGAGTTATGAGATTAGAAAGTTACAGTACAGCCGGCATTTGCATTATCCATTTGCATTATCCAGTGGAGTAAGTGGTCCAATAATAACTACCATATGTTTCAGAAACTTATATCTCTTTCAATTATTGAATTGAAGATCTGAGTTTTGGCATACAGTTTATGAATTTAGTTGGCTACATACTGTAAACAATAACTTTTAAGTTATTTTTTTATATTTAGCCACAATTTCGATTATTTAAAAAATCGGGAAGTGATTCATTGTATACAAGAAATGCGTACACAATGAACCATGCTTTTTTAAATAATAAACTATATGTTTTATACTGCGAATTGTTGAAATTATTTTAGTTTTGTCATATTTTAAAATATTTATTTATAAAATAGATAATTATAAGGTGAGAATTCACAAGGCCGATCATCGATCGACGAACTTTCATTTTGACTGAAAACGCGTCAAATGAGCATATTTTTATCGAGATTTTAGGTGGAGGGGGGGGGAGGGGCCGTATTCTAAATAATTATTACTATGAATTATTATTTTGAAGGTTACCGTAAAAAAGGTTACATAGTCTACAATATATCATGATTCATTGTTTATTACGTCAAAATGATTCATTGTAGATCACCTAACCTTTTCCACGATAACCTTCTAAATAATGTGATAAAATAATATAACAGAAAAAAATTGCTTACAGAATAATAAAGCCAAATGTGCACACTACAAATTATTGCACAATAAAAAAAATAATAGATATAACAACAAAAATATAAAAAAATATGTAAAACTTACGAAAAAAAACTTACTTTGCAACCCAAATTTTTAAAATGACAGCTGTCCTTGGCGCGATCTGCCAGTCGACTGGGGAGCGGAGGAGGGGTTCAAATGCAAGATAGTACTACAATCTGATAACATCGCATTTACAAAATATCGCAATGGTTTATAGTGTACTACTGGTTCACTGTTGGACTATCCTTCGTTATGTAGAGAGAGAGAGAGAGAGAGGGGGGGGGGAAGAAAAGGAGAGATGATGTAACGGAGAGGGGGAGGAGGAGAGAGAAATGGAGAGAGGGAGAGGGAGAAAGAAAGAGGGGATGATGTAAAGGGAAGGGGCGAAGGAGAGGAAAGGAAAGGAGGGGGAGAGGGGGGGAGAGGGAGGGGGAAGAGGGAGGGGAAGAGGGAGGGGAAGAGGGAGGGAGAGAAAGAGGGAAGGAGAGGAAGAGGTGATATGTCAAGATCATGACTTTGTATATCATGAGTAATAGTTAGAAGTTCTAGTTATCAGTTGGATTTCTTGGATAATGTAAATGTCGACAGTACTGTAAATTTCGAACCTCATAACTCAGAATGGACCTAACAAAAAAATACTTTATTATAAATTTCAATTTTGAAATGGAATATCTCTTAATTTTTAATCCCGCTCTGAGTATTGAGTTTTAAAACTATTATATGTTCCGGACTAAAACAAGTTTATTCTGTAAGTTTCAGAAAAATCTAAAGAAAATGATTTTTTCGTAGAACGTCTTTAACGCAGTGATTCCGAGATATTTCAGTGGAACTTTTAAAATGAGACTGCGTGCGTGCGCGCGCGCGTATCTTAACAGTTAGGCAACGATTAAATATCTCGTAAAATATACATTTCCTTAAAAAATGTTTTATATAAAAGTTATAGGATTTCAAATGACGTATTAAATAGTAATATGATTCTGTAAGTATTAATATGATTCTGTAAATATTAATATGATTCTAGGTAGCGTCATCATGATTAGATAAATCACCTTGAATTTTTCATAATGAACACTCTACTTTTTATTTCACATTCCTGTAACTGACGTTGAGATGTTTTCAAAACTTTGGTTATAAACCTTTTTTCCAGAAGAACTTTCCAAGTTATGGGATTTTCATTTTTGCACTGAAAATTCATTTGTATGTAAAAATGAAAATAAAAGAAACAATCTCCAATCTTAACGAATGTTATTCAGGATCCTAAACAACATTCAAAAGATTTTAGCCGTCGGTCGAATATCTTGGGTAATGCTAATGTCAGCAATATTGTAACTTTCAAGTCTTATAACTTAAAAAGTACTTAATGAAAATGAACTTAATTAAAGTGTTTTGGAAAGCTCTCGAGGTAAACTACAAGAATATGCAATAAAAATGGGGAGTTATATTTAAAAAATTCATGTTGACCTTGACCTTGGTAATGGTCCCTATCTAAAATTCGTTATTTTCACCTTTTTTCTCTCAAAAAAATCTACAACTTTCATATAAAACTTTTTCTTATATCTCTTTTATTAGTTTCTGAGATATTTGTCTGATTAAAATTCCCCTTCCTATAATAAATATAAGAAATTGATGAAAAATGTGAGTATTATTAAATTTAGAATTAAAAAAAAGTCTGTATGATCTCAACCAAAAAACAAATGAAAAAAACTACCATTTTTTAGTCACTTCTTGCCACATTTGACGACGACGACGACGACGATGACGATAATGATAATGATGATTTCATAATATCGATATCGATAATATGTTATATAATGTGTTATATAATTTCGACGTAAATCGAGCTGTGTAAACATAGTCATTGGCAATCGAGATGGCAAAGCGATTAGGCATGCTTACCAAGCGTTAGAAAATTGGTTGGATCTATAAGTAACAATTATGTACATTTGCTCAGCGCGCAAGCTAGCCGCTTTGTCAACGCGCCTTATCCCAACCGCTCTGCAAGCAGCTTCGCTCGCATTCTGACAATTTTGCCGCGTTCTGAAAACCATAGAAAAAAATCTATTGCAATCTTTTAGTCGATAAGTGTACAGCTAATTACAAAAAGAAATTGTAGCACTTTTTTATGGATTTCAGAATGCAACTTAATCTCCGAGCAATAGGTTTTTATTTATGGATCCATGAATAAGAACCATTCACTCAGTGAGCAAGCTGCATTTTGAAATCCATAAAAAAAAAGTGTTGCAATCTTTTGTGATCGGCTGTACGTGTGAGTTTGAAACTTGGAAAATAACGCAAATGATCTTTTTGGATTTAAGAAATCTCGAGATCGAGTGTATCGATTTTAATCGGACTAGTCGCAATCGAAAGCTCGTACTTCGAATATACAATATAATAAAATTGTTATTAGATTTTTTATTACGGTTTTACTTTCTTATCTTAATCAAAATAAATTTTGACAAAAGAATTCTGGATAAGCTTGGTAGTATCGCAACATTTGTTCGCGCAATGACATTCATATTAAATGGCCCATTTTTTTTTCTTATGTACTTGGCATCGTGCTATAACTACCGCTTGATGTTTTTTTTTCAAAATAAATTCCAAATTTTCTTCATTTTCATCCTTTTACCAGGTATATAAGCTTAAATCCGCTGTTTTTAAGTCAGAAAAACACATTTTTTTTTCCTAGGAAGCAAAAATAAATTTATTCAAAGTATTTGTCCTCGCTAATACATTTTTCCCATCTTTCGGGCAATTTATGTATACCACGCCAAAAAAATTCCTCATCTTTCGAGGCAAACCATTTTCGGACGTCTTCGTAAGAATCGAAGTACCGCTCAGCGAGCGCGTGGCCCATCGACGAAAATAGGTGATAATCAGAAGGTGCCAGGTCTGGTGAGTAAGCGGGATGGGGTAGCACTTCCCAGTTGAGTGTCTCCAAGTAGTTTTGAACCATTGTTGACATATGCGATGGTACGTTGTCGTGGAGGAAAATCAGCTTGTCATGTCTTTTCCAATAATGCGGCCTTTTTTCACGCAGAGTACGGTGCAATTTGATCAGTTATTGGTGATAGCGGTGAGCATTAACAGTTTCATCAGGTTTTAACAGTTCGTAGTAGAAGATACCCTCCTGATCTCACCAAACGCACAGCATCGTCTTTCTTCCGAAGCGATTTGGTCTTGAGGAAGATGTTGATGATTGGGCGGGATTAACCCAAGATTTCTTGCGTTTAGGATTCTGAAAATAGATTCACTTTTCATCGCCTGTCACAATCCGATGCAGGAACGACTTTCTTTTTTGTCTGCAAGCAGAATTTGGCATGTGTTTTGGCGTCGCTCCATCTGCCTATCGTTCAGTTTATGCGACACCCGATCTTTTGAACCTTCCCCATGACATGTAGTTCCCCATCACATGGAAATGACTACTTGAGAAATACCCAATTGCTCGGCAAGCATTTTTTGCGATTGGATATTGTCCTCGTCCAAAAGAGCCTGCAATTGATAGTCCTCAACCTTCTTGGGCCGATTTTCACGCTTCTTATCACTCAGGTCAAAATTGTCGTCATTGAACCGGCGAAATCAATCTCTGCACGTTTCCGATAAAGCATTGTCGCCATAGGCCTCCACAAGCATTCGATGCGATTCAGCAGCCGATTTCTTCAAATTGAAACAGAAAAGCAAAGCTTCTCGCATATGCTTTTTTTTATAATAGCAAAAAACTAGACATGATTACGAAAGAAAAAATGTATGTTGTTGTATGAAATTGCTGATCATATGCACTGGTTAATGTTGACAGATGTTAAACACATAAAAAAAAGTATGTTGTGTGCCCAGGATAGCTTTGTACGCTCACTAATGCCACCGGATGAGCAAACAGCGGATTTAAGCTTATACACCTGGTAAATAATTGTTTTTTAAAAAGTACAATAATGCAGTATTTTTTTTCTGCAAGTTCGAAGTTTTTATTTTCCAAAATGCGTATTTAAAATATTTTTGTAACTTATGTACGAAAAATAAGAATTTTTTAACAAAATATAGTTTTTTTCGAAACTATTATTTACTCTATAACTTTTTTATTAATAATAAGGATACATACATTTGTTTGATATCGTTATATTCCTTATTATCTGATGATTAAAAAAATTTGTTATTTTTATGCTTTGAGCAATCAAAGTTGGTTTGAATATGCCATTCCGAGTGTAGTATTTACATTATAAAACGGATCAAAGTGTTTCTAAGGATTAAATAAATCAAAGATGCTCCTATTTAAAACTATTTCAATAAAAACATTATAAACTTTTCATCGTATAAAAATTCTTGGTACTGACATTGTTGCTCACTAAATAATATAAAAATTATGAATCAGTTGTATCTCGCACAGTCAAATACTGTCGAACTTCATGCATCTTATGATATAAGATGCATTCGAGAAGGCGCTATTAGCGTCATTCTATTTTCATTTACCAGATGTAAAATATTGGGTTGAAGGAAAACTCTGCGATATTTTTAGCTAAAAATTATATATACGATGTCTTCGTTAAAAATTATATATATAATATCTTTGTTAAAAATGATCAAAATTTAAATTTTTAAAAAGGATTTTAAAGCTTGAAATCTCTACTTTTGAATGGTTACTATTACTATTGCGCAATGGAAAAAGTACAGTAATATCATATTTTTAGCTCAAATGTACATATATTCTTTTTTAAATTGACAATTACACTATTTGATACAACGTTTGAAGCGGTTCAAGAATCTATTTCATTATTTACGATGTGATTTTTAACGGAGTTATGAGCAATTCAAATCAGAATGCTCTTTTATTTTTAATCCGCGGGTAACAAAAAGTCGTAGGAATTTAAAAAAAAAAACGAATTTTTAAGAAAAACTTTAAGCTTTCACGTCAAATAGTTTCGAAAATTTCGAAACAAATATATTCTGTATATAATTTTGAATTAACAAAAATTCTGCAAAAATTTTTCTCCAATCCAATATGGATAAAATGACACAAATAGTATTAATAACGTATCCCCGAATGCATCTACAATATATAGTACAATATATAGTAATTTTTTTTACATGAATCTTACGTAAAGAGAGCACAGAGATCGATAAACAAGCTATCAAACATACAGATTCCCATTGCGAATTAATTTATAGATAATCAAATAGAGACATTACGGAAATTATTCTAAAAACTAATGATTAATGTACAATCTCTCTTTTTTAAAATCAAAATAAATGTTGAAAATGTTAAAATATAATCAGTATCACACAGTAATCATAGTCTATAGATTAATTCTGATTTGTGAGACTTCTTTTTTTACTAATATAAAGCAAACCTATGTTTGTGGATAAAAAACATAGATCCTTCTTTATTATTTTGGTCTACCGTTTATTTAAAAGCTATGAATTTGATTGAGATCATGTGCAAATTTTAGAGATATACGAATCATTTCTTATTAAAAAAAATTTTTTTGAACTGCTCCACATTAAGAAACAGATTAAAAAATTAAGTAAGTAGAGCGATACAGAATTGCTTTGAATTCACATTTTTCCTTTCTCGAGAATTTCCCCCTTCCTAATATGTACCACTTTTCCTACCTTCTCTAGATTGAGTTACCATGCACCCTACTTCTAGAATGCATTTAGGAATTATGTGCAGACTATATGCTATAGTTTACGTATACTATAGTATAAAACGCATTACTGTTGCGCATTACTGTTATTTGGGTGTATGTATAATAATTTCTGAATGCACTCCTATGTTTTGTTTTTTATTTCAATTTTGGATTTAATACTAATCAGAGATGAAATTTATCCAGGAGTAGGATTCATGCTTCCCCCCTCCCCTCTACGTAATTAAATCGTTGCCATCCTTATTTAACTTTTAAATGCCTCTGGGGGTCCAATAGATTTTTTTCAATCATATATATCTTATAATCCAGCTGTAAATCGAATTTGTGGCTCTATCTACTTAGATCCTCAGTTGAAACTCCACTACCAGTTTAAAAGTTCGCGGCAAGTTGGTCTCTGTATATCGGCCGAGCAGGAACGCTATATTTTGAGGCGGGGTAAAATACTCCAGTGTATTATTTACGTCGTGTAAAAATCGAAGCGACATTTTTATTCACGATTTTGTATAAACTTCATTATTTTGAATTATAAGTATTACTGTGCGCGCTGTAAAATTTTCTTAGTGTTGTAATTATAACTTTTTCACGAATAATTAGATGGAGTATAATTTGCGAAGTCGGACTGTTCGAGAGGAACTGGTAGAGGAAGATGATGAAGATTGCAGTCATGGACACCAGCATCTTCAGAGGAAGAAGATCATCTACATCGTGTCTGACGATGTAGACGATTACGATCCTTCTACATCCAGCTCTACAGAAAATGCGCTAGAGAAAGGCGATGATAATCTCGAGAATGCCAGTTTGAAACAGCGACTTTTAAAAGCGCGAACGTATCAAGTCGAGCATCAAGCTGAACTTCCTAGAAGTTGAGGTCGGGATTGACCACAATACTTAGAGGAAAAAATGATTATAAATGGAATTCAAGAGCCCTGCAAGAAATTCAAATATGTATATGTACCACGCTATTCATGATAAGACTGCCCAGCGCGATGAGGCGCGCGTTCGCCGTCGCTAGGCACATATTATATTATATTATATATTATATATTATATGTCTAGTGACGGCAATTGCCACTTATAAGCAACGTGTTTAACGACGGCGGACACATGCCTCGCGGCGCGAGGCGGGTACTATCCTGTCGTGCACTTGCATTTGTAGGCTGGACGAATTTGGCTATTTAAGTTAGTAACTCGATAACCATTGCGACAATCGTAAAATGATAGAGAAGATTCAGATTCTTCTGAGTTTAGTCCATTCTGTCCTTATGCGAAAGACAATACTAATTAAACACTCTCTATAGGGAATAGATACGAGGCGGAGTCTTATATAAAGCGTCTTTTCTTTCCTTAGCCAAGAGACAAATCGAGATAGGATAAATATTCAGTTCAATTTCGTTGAAAAATTTATGAATAAAATAAGTAAATAAATAAATAATAAATATAAGTAAATAAATAAGTAATAAATATAAGTAAATAAATAAGTAATAAATATAAGTAAATAAATAAGTAAATAAATAGATAATTAATTATCTAATTATTTATGCAAAAGAAATTAGCTGTATAATTATAATTGTAAAATTTTTTCCAGGTCGAACTAAACGAACCAGAGCAAGAATATATTCCTGATCCCATTGGTCTCGCAGCAGGCTTGGCGATGATTGAACAATTTTAGGAAGCATTATTCACCGACGAAATTTTTGAGATAATAGTAGAGCACACCAATAAACATGCATGCGCCGACATGATCGAAAATGGTTATATGCTTCAATCATGTCACTATTACACAGACATCAAAGAAATGAAAGTTGTTATTGATTTACTCTGGAAAATGGAAGTCTTCGAACGTTGATGTTCATCATCTTTGGGATAAAAAAAATGGCTTTACAATTTATCGATGTGTAATGTCGAGAAATAGATTTACTTTTCTTTGCACATGCATTAGATTTAATGACAAGACGAGTAATGATAAAACTGATAGATTTGCGCCGATAAGACAAATTTGGAGCATCTTTATTAAAAATTGCCGCTTTTGTTATAATATTCACAATAAAACAATTATTGATAAGCAGCTGCTTAGCTTTCGGACGATGCATTTTTCGTATGTATATGAAAACAAAAATCTGATAAATACGGGCTAAAGATGACATTACATGAATGATGTAACTACAACGTATCTCTATCTCATCGTATCACGCAATTCCGTATTTAGGAAAAATAGCTGTAGAGAGAAAATTGCCAAAAGAGAATATTCCTGAATATTTTTTTCAGAATGATTATAGCACCAATTCATGATTCAAAATACACGGTAACTTAATGTGATAACACAACTGTTCCTTTGCTTGATCGTTTTATACAAAAACCGTACAATTTAACTATAACGGGTACAATCCGCAAAAACAAGCGGGATTCACAAGCGGAAATTCTTGCTGAATTTAAAGTTTCGTTGAAGACAGTTCCTGATACTAAATTTTGTTTTTCGCAAAATATTGCTTTATTGTCGCACACACTGAAAAAAAAACAAAATTGTTTTGTTAGCTTCAACATACTGTAAATCTACTGAAATAACAGATGAAAAGCCGAACATTATTTTGCACTATAACAAAATCAAAAATATAATTGATACCTTCGATCAACTGTGCCATGTGTATATTGTAACGAGGAAAACAAACCGCTGGTCAATGCGCTATTTTTTAGAGATGCTTGACCAAGCTACTGTAAATGCGCGTATTTTATTGAAGTGCTTGATGGTCAATCTCCAACGCAATGAAAAAGTATCGACTAAGAACTGCTTACAAAAGTTAGCGTTGCACTTAATTGCTTTCTTGCGTACTCGAATCTACCAGTAATCCGAATGTGCTGTGATCTCAAAGTCGCAATTACAGCTATTCTAAATACAGATCTATTGTCGAAAACAAAGGAGAAGAAAGATTGTATTTATCTATCAAGCTGAGAATTTTACCAATGTAAACAAGACTAAAAAACGAAAGCGCAATGCCCTTTGTGCCACAGGCCGATGTGCGATAAGCACTGCCTTTATCTTCGCGTCGAATGTTCTGGGCTAAAATAAAATCAATGTTTTCATACTTTTTGTAATATTTGTACATACTTTTGTAAATTTATGTGCTTAAAATATTTTTGCATAACTTTGTTACCAAATTATTAGATTAAATAAATCATTAATTGTGTTTTTTCTTTCTCTAAAATTTGCCCATTCATTTCGCAAAATAAATACTTTTTTTAAAATATCCAATGTCGGACTTAGCTTTATCTAAAAAAACTACTATCTCAGGACTATAATCTTAAATTTTTAGCGAAAAATATTATTATATAAAATTAAAAAAAACATGCGATTATTTATTTAAAAGAAGTATACCTCTTCAATTTTAACTAATTTTTTAGTATATTTACAGTAAACTTTCACTACAATTGCAAACATCTTCTTTTAGGAGCTTTGAAGTGTATCCAAACAAATTTTCAAAGCAAAATATTGAAAACTTTAGAAGTAATTATACTTTTTCATGCTGGGGTCCAATTAACCACCCTGTGTGGCATTTACGGCCTCAAATACATAACGTAAATTAATTAAGTTTTATTCCATTGATTACTTATTACTTTCTTAAACAATTTTTTCTTACATTCAAAAATACCAGAAGGTTTACGGTTATCGTCGTGTTTTTATCCTTGTTAATGCCAATGTTTTATCATTGTTAATGTCAACGTTTCGTATACCTTACCGTTCATTTCATCAGGGCGTTTCAACATCCACGAAATGTTGGCATTAACAATAATAAAAAGAAATAATAAACCGTAAATCTTCTAGTATCTTTGAAGATAATATCCGTGGAAGTTTAAAAAGCATATCTATATAATCATAAGGTTAATATCAAGGATTCCAGAGAAACTAATCCCATTATTAAAAAAAAATAATTTTTGAATAAATTTCTAATAATTCCAGAATTCCTGGGGTTTAAGAAATAGTTTTGGCCATTAAAACCATAAAAACACGATTAAAAAAATAGGAGGCTAACTTCACATAGCCAGCCCCCCATTTTCGAAAAAAATCTTTTTTTTTTTAAGTCTGGATTGATTTTGAAGTTCTAAAGTTCCTGACAGATTTAAGAAATAATTCCGTTCGAGAAAGTAAAAAAAACTGACATTAAAAAATCTGAAATTGACATCTAAAAACATCCATAACTTTGAAAGTATTATTTTTATAATTTTTATAATCTTCTCATTAAGATATTTTATAGAACTCTGCGGGGGCTACCCAGAACTCTCGACAGAACTGTCAGAACTCTTCAAAAAATTTTTTGCTCTTCTAAATTAAAAAATGGACATCTATAATCGCTCGTAACTTTTTCAGTTCAAATTTTATTAGATTTTTGTTATCAAGCACTCTAATTTTACTTAACTTTTCGTTCATACACCCGTCAAAAATAATCACAAAATGTAAATGATAATGTACATCTAATCAAATAAAAATTTCAAACCTATATATCCTGCTTATAGAAACACTCTAAGAATAACTGAATGCTTTTTGTCTAAAATATCCAATAAACAAATAATGTTAATTTGATGTTAGAAGAAGTGTTTCACTTTTTAAAAGTGCAAATGAGCACGTATAAAAAAATCGTGTTGCTTATTTTTGTCTGTAAAACAATATACTGAAAGCTTATCGAAATTAGAGAGAAATAGTTGGATTCCTTTCTTTGTACGGTATATTTGTAGTATTTATGTATCTTTTGTCTTAAAATATACACTATTAAATGTACAGCATTAAAATATTTTTCATTTTATCATAAAAAAAATCAAAATTAAAAAAGGAGAATCAAGTGATGAGAATAAATTTAAAAAAATTTTTTTATCTTTTATTATAAAGTATTTCTGAAACCATGCAACTAATCGTTTCAAATATTTTTTACTATTTCTTACAGTTTCGGAAGTATCTACTTTGAAAGAAAAAACTGATTTATTTCAAAGGAATGTTACCCTCATAAAGGGCAAATGGGCACATACAAAAATCGCAAATGTCGGAAATTCTATTGAAAATCCGTAGAATTTGAACTGAAAAAAGTTACGAGCGATTATAAGTGTCCATTTTCTAATTTAGAAGAGCAACAATTTTTTGAAGAATTCTGACAGTACTGTCGAGAGTTCTGGATAGCCCCCGCAGAGTTCTATAAAATATCTTAATGAGAAAATTGTGAAAAATAATATTTTCAAAATTATGGCTGTTTTTTAGGAGTCAATTTCAGGTTTTTCAATGTTTTTTTTTACTTTCTTAAACGAAACTATTTTTTTAAACTTATCAGGAACTCTGGAACTATTGGAAATCTATCCAGAACTCTAAATAAAAAAATTATTTTTTTTAATAATGAGGGACTAGCTTCATAGGAATATATCATGTAAACCTTGCATCAATAAAATCATTTAAATTTTAAATAAGAATTAGCTATATTTTTTTTCGATCGAAGCAGATCTTAATGCTTAAATATATATATTTCTTATGTGAATTAATATACATTCCAATTCTACATATCACGCATCGAAATATTTTTCCAGACTTAATTTCTGTAACATCTCTATCCGATTACCATAATAAACTTATATATAGGTAATATAATAGACTTTGCTTCGCACAGAAAGTTGGATGCCCCTTCGCAAGGGAGGAGATGGAGTAAAACTCGCTTAGCATAGAAAATTGCAAAATTATCAATTCTCTGTTTTAAAAACAAAAATTATATAAGAAAATATTTTCAAAGAAAATTTTTGTTAATAACTTTTTAACAAAAAACGAGCGCCGGATAAAATCTGTTGGAAGTCATTCAGGATCACCTTGACGTTAGATTTTTATACGACAAAAGATTTATATTTTTAAATGCAAGTATTTTTGATTTAATATTTAATAATATTTAATAATTATGTTATTAACATCATACATTTGACATTTTTGTAACACTGAGATTAACCTGTTACTGAAAAATTGAAACATTTGTTAATATACTATATTAATATACTATGTAATATTAATACAAAGGGTACTTCCGATAACTTAAGTTCGATTTCTACTAGGACCAAAAAACATAATAATAGACACAATCATCTAGTATCTTCATGATTCATAACAACTCAACGTTGTCTTGTAATAGCATTTTCGACCCGACTGGGTTTGCACGTGGAAAATGAGTTGGAAAATGCTTCGCTGTTAGTTGATGTTGGCACGCTCTACCAATAGAAGAGCACGAAACATCATTTACTTCAATCCAGATTGATGCAAAGTCGGATTGAAAACGCCATAAGTCTGCTATAAATCTGCTATAAGTTGAGCTGATAGCAATGAAATCGAAGAAGCAATAAAAAGTAAAAATCTTGATAAAAAAAAAGTGATAAATCTTGATATCTTTATTTTAAGTTTTTACATGTCATCGATTCCAATGTTCTTTAGATATGTTGTAGGGAAGAATGTCCTGAATAATTCCTCACAAGAATTAAATGGGGGCGGCATTGGTTTAGAAGATATAATAAATTATAATTTCATAATAAAGTCATAACATATGATTTTTCATGCGAAGTGATTTTTACCCCACCTCCTCCTCCCCGCTTTCGGAAGTGACTTTCACTCCATCTTCCCTTTTGCTTCGAAGCATACAACTTTCCAAAGAAATATGGTAAATTTCGGAAAGTCATGCGCCCCTTCGTAGGGGGGACGTGGGAGATGAGTAGAGGAGTGAAACTACTATCATGGTTTCCGGTAACACAAAAAAGTAAGGGCATTCGAAAGTAGATTGAAGTGAGCAATCAGAAAATGTGACATCTACATAATTTCCGCCATTTCTGCAGAATAATCGATGTACCGAATATATGAGTAAACGTTTCCATTCTTTTTAAAATATCGGATAACTGATTAAGCAGTTAAGCGATATCCAACAAATGGTATATACAATAAATTGATTTAATTATATAATATATAATAATTTAATTTATTGTGCTTGATCGTACTATCAATTTGTTTTCAAATTTCTTTATGGCAACATAACCTCAACCAATAAATTTGTACTTTTTATTCTTCATAATGCCGAGATGAAAGCATTAATAATTTTTCATACACATTAGTTTTTCCATACAAAGTTTTCACAGAACGAGAACTAGACTATATTAATGCTAATTTTTTATTTCAGATCCTGTGGAAAATCTTTTTTGTACGATCAAGCAACATGGCATACAAATCCGACGTGCTATCAATTCATTGCAGCTTTAAGGGGATCCTAAAGTCATCTGTATTACTGACTAAATCATATAATTTTTCTATAACAAATATTTTTTTTCTCTTTCACAGATTCGAAAATCCTTTTCCAGGATTAAAGTATATGCATTAATATGTATTTGTGAGATGAAGTTTATGTCGAGAACGACCAAAAATTTCGAAATTAATATATTTTTCACCATTTCTTAGTATAACACGGTGTCTCAAGCTGTGAAGTCATGACAGCATTTACTTGATACGAAAGTTTATAATCTGTACGAAATAATAATTCACAAACACATAGTTTACATAAACAAATAACGTTCGAGTTCTTAGAATTAGACTTGGATGCTTTATCGCGACGAATTTGTTATACGAAAATTGACATGAACGTGTGATTACG
>Ga0157364_1000751_pt1 | contig 24358 bp, 10 predicted proteins | sample AttsexASBM2_FD_111476 | JGI IMG/M metagenome (GOLD analysis project Ga0157364, IMG submission 111476) | Fungus gardens microbial communities from leaf cutter ant in Ribeirão Preto, State of São Paulo, Brazil - Atta sexdens ASBM2 | ecosystem: Host-associated > Fungi > Mycelium > Unclassified ...
ATTTAGGGTAGGGTGCACAGTAGTGAGCACAGACCATGAGTAGTAGTATATAAGGTAGACTACTTTGTACTAGGAACTTTATCGAGTTCTCTTGTGTTACTCAATACAAGAGTTGTTCTATTGCTTAACCCTTTGAGCTTTAGATCATAACAGACAGGAGTCAGATGGGGGAACTCTGCCATGAAAGACTAAGTAGTTGTGAGGTTTGGAATGAAGTATAATACTACTACAGAGGATGTGTTATAGGATAATGCCATTGTGGAAGGATGGGCTTTTATTGGGATTGAAAATAAGATAACATTATCATATAGAATAGACTTTGATTGGTTGGACTTAAGCATATAATAGTATTTTTCTCTTAGAACTGAGCCTTTGAAGTCTTATTCAGTTTACTCAGAGAATTTGTAATAGTATCTAAGTCAATATAAAAGAAGAAAAATCCTTAAATGATAATAGTTTCTCATGTAAAGTCTTTCTATTTTTCACTTGGACTTTTTCTATCTTATATCTCTCTTTCCTCTTTTTCTTTTATTCTCAAAACAGAAAGAATAATATACCATAACAAGATGTGACAATCATCATATAAAACACTCATATCACAGTCACCATCACAAGGTCATGTGAAATTATAAAAGGATAGTGTTATACATTATAAAAGATAGGATGACTTTATTTAGACTCATAACATTTAGGGTAGGCTAGATGTAGATGTGCACAGTCCATGCACTAGAGGTATATAAAGTAAATAATCCTGTACTAAGAATCTTATCAAGTTTTTTTGTGCCTAACAATATTAGTTCCTTCTTTTGACCAAACTCTTAGGTTTAAGTTGTAACAAACAGCTCTAAGCCTATCTGGAAAAGGCAGCAAAAGTTCTTAGCAACATGCTAAGTAGGCAGCTGAAAAGACAAAACTGGCAGCAGAAGCTAGAGCAAGAGAAAAGGCTGTATGAAAACAACACAAAGAGGAAAAGCTGGAGAGGCTTTAGAAGAAGGTTCTGATGAAGGGGTCTAATATAATAGAAAGTATCAAGATCTCCCTGATTGCTAAGAACAAGTATAAGGAAGTTCTTGAAATTTTCTCAGAGAAAAAGGCTAGTCCATGGCCAACAAAGAAGGCTAAAGAGAGACAGGCCAAGAAAAACCATAAGAAGAAACTAGTAAAGATGAAGAGCAAGAACCTCTGTAAGAGATACATTTAGGCTGGGCATAAGTGTTTAGTCCATTATAACAGATAAGTAATATCTTTTCTAATCTTTCAAAATTTTACTGAATTTCCTTCTTCTTTAGTCAATTTCTGGCTTGCATAGATATATCACTATCAAAAAGTGATATATCTCTTTCCAAGACAATACCAGTGAGAAAAAGAGAAATCCTACTTATAGTGAAGTTCTGAATGCTATCAAAAAAGCACTCAAGGAGCTCATTAAGGAGTCCTGTGGTATTAGGAAGTCTCTCTGGAACTTGGCAAAAGAGAAGGAAAGAAACATAGTCCAAGTTGCCAAAATTAAGACTACAGTTGACATACAGTAGAGACTGGTAAAGTCCACAAGATAAAGTAAAGAAAAAGAAGAGAATGGAAAAGAGTCTATGGAAAGGCTTAAAGAAAATAAGAAGGTAGTGGGGGTGATATGGATATCCTCTCCTGCCTTCTGTTAGAATTAGTATATTACTAAAATAAATTTGTTTTTTATTGTTTCTAGCTGAGTAAAAATAAGTAAGGAAAATTAAGATGATTAAAAGAGAAATAAGTCAAAAACTGCAAAAATAAGAAAACTCTGTGTGTAAAGACTGGAGTTTTATAAAAAAACAAAAAAAAAACAGAAAAAATACCAAAAGAAACCTTATAAAAAATGTATAAAGATTGAGTTTGACCTGCAGTAGTATGATCAAGACAATAGAAGAAGGTCAGGCTTGGTAGAATAAGCAATGTAGAAATTGAAAACCAAGTCTGCAACATGAGTAAATTCAGTTCAGTGATAGAAAGTTACTCAAATTTATTTTGGATGTCTTTACACCTTAGTTAAATAACCTTGTAGAGAAGCTTACAAGTCTATTGGTAGTCAATTTTAGAGTCCACTATTCATAAGATTTTATATTCAGATTTCTCATTAATAATTATCAGTGTAGGAACAGATTGAGATTTATTGGAGAAAGTGTTAAAGATAACTAGTTCAAACATTAAAATATAGAAGACCAAATATACAAAGCATATGAACTTTGGGAGGCAGAGGGTAAATAATCAAGTATCAGGCTGGGAAATAATTTTGTAGGGTTTAAGATACTTCTTAGAGAGTTTTTTCTGAAGGCTAGATAGTCTTAAAGAATTGAGCTTTAACAAAGACTTTATTATATACTTTGAAATCAAGTATAGAGAAATACTACATAATAGCAGACTTCTGATAGTGCTGTTAAGCCATAGTAATTTCAGCCTTAAGTGTATTTTGTAAATCATTGAGATCAACAATAAAGTTATAGGCTTAGAAGAAAGTAATATCATATTTAGAATATACTGAGATATTTATTAGAGCAACTGGGCAGAAACACAGAGTTTGCACTCTCCAGAAAAAACCTAAGTATATATTCTTTTCAGGAAAAATCTAAGAGAACAGAATGAGGTTTTCTGGAGGTGATAATTATCTTAAATATTGCACTGTTTATTCCAATTTATTGAAACAATACTGATATGATCAAGGAATAATAATACCAGTATTGCTAGAAATATTAAATGGAGACATTACAAACTTGTACTAAGATCTCAATATAGAAGTGGTGGGTCTGAGCGTGACAGAGTTTAGATATGAAGTTTGATGAGATTAGAGTGGAAAGGTCCATATTAGAGTCTACTACTAGCTTTTGTTTGAAAAACCCCAGATATAGAGTTTATCAGCAGAGTTTGCAATAGATTTTGGAGTTTGTAGTTCTCTTACATCTACTCTCCCTTTAAGACTGCTGTGTCTCAAAGCAGATGATATGAGTTGGAACTTGATGTTCTAAAAGGCTGTTGGGCTCAGGGGTTGAAGTGTTGGAACTTGGCTATGCTACCTGGTACAAACATATCCAAAATTTCATCCTCTCTATAAACTTTGAGACATCCTCTAGCTTGGACTTCTGTTGTTGGAGTTCAAAATCCATCCATGGAAGTTATTCAGTATTGAGAAGGAATGGTGGCTACTGTGCCAAAGAGTACACATAGTTGTTGTGCTGGAACTTCACAATTGGGAGAAGGTTGTGCCAGTTACTCTGCCATTTGTTCATGAAAGTCTGAAGGTATTGATCAAGCTCTTATTTTACTCATTCTGTCTGTTCATCTGACTACAGGTGCTAGGCTATAGATGAGGTGATCTCAATTTCAAGGAGGTGGTAGAGTTTTTGAGTAAAGAGTGCAACAAACTATGGATCTCTATCTGAGACAACAAAATTAGAAAGACCATGAAGTTTCCATATATAGTGTAGAAACAACCTTGTAGTGCTCTCTACAGTCATAGTAGTGTGAGTTGGAATAAAGTAAGCCTTTTTAGAGACAGAGTCTACTACTATCATAACTATGTTGAAATCCAATGGCTCCAGAAGTTCTACTACAAAGTCCACACTAATAATATCTCATCTTACATTTGGTATGGCTAGCAGGGTTAGTTCTCTAAGTGGTAATTGTCAGATAGGCTTAGTCCACAAACACAGGTTACAGATAGAGACATATTGACCTATATACCTGGACATCTGAGGCTATCAGTAACTCTGAGAGACTAGTTCCAATGTCTTCCAATGCCTAGCATGTTTAGCTACTTTGGTGTTGTGATAGAGAGAAATAATGGATCTACAAAGATCATAGATATCTAGGATATAAATATTATCATGAAATAAAAAAAAACTATCTACTTCTGACTACTCTAAGAAATGTATAGACTTTGTAGATGACTGTTGGAGTTCTCTGATAGCTCTAGCCACAGGTTCTTTATGGTGACCAAATCTGTTACCCTTTTGGATATTTATCATAAGAGTTTGTTCTTTACTCTCAAAGACTATTTCTTTTATTATCTGAACTGCTAAGAACTCTGGTTTGAACAAGACTATATTCTTATTGTTATGTGATTCATCTCCATGGTTTAGTTGATGAGACAATACATCTGATTTCTTTATAGACTTATCTAGGCAATAGTGGAGCACAAAGTCAAATCTTGCTAAGTATAGGAATTACCAAGCTTGCCTATGATTGAGTTTTTTGATAGTTATAAAATATTCCAGATTGTGATGGTCCATCCAGATTTCTATGGAGTTTGGTGCTCCTCTAAGAAAGTGTTGCCATTCTTTCAATACTCAGATAATCACTAATATTTCCTTGTCATAGGTCTTGTAGTTGTGCTCAACTAGAGAGAGAGACTTGCTGAAGAATACTATTGGGTGCTACTTACCATTAGACTTGGACTCCTGAGAGAGAATAGCTCTGGTCACAAAGTCCAAGCTATCTGCTTCTATCTAAATGGAGCAGAGGTATCAGAAAATACTAAGATAGGTACAGATGTGATAGCTGTTTTCAGAAAGTCAAAAGTATCTTGCTGGGAAGCAGTCTATGTCTAAGTACTATTGCTGCCAGTAAGGTCAAAGAGAAGGTGGGCTACTTCTGAAAAACCATAGGTAAGCCTCTGATAGAAATTAGTGAAACTAAGGAAAGTCTGTAGATCAGTACAGTTTTTAGAAATAGGCCAGTCACAAACTCCAGCCACATTTATGGAGTCTATCTTGACTTGATTCTTGGAAATAACCAACCCTAGGTACTCAATCCATAGTTTGTCAAATTCATATTTTTCAAGATAAAAGAATAGTTTATGCTCAGCTTAGACTTCTAAAACTTTCTGGACTGCTATGTGATGCTTTTCTAATGTCTGGGTGAAGATTAAGATGTCATTCAGATACACTATCATGATGCCTTTAGCTATGAGATTATGGAAAATATCATTCATTATGGTTTCGAAAGTAGCTGGACTATTAGTCATACTGAAGAACATTACCAAGGGCTTGAAAAGTCTATAGTTTGTGTGAAATGTGGTCTTCCATTCATTTCCAGGCTTAATTTGGACATTGTTGAAATCTCAGTAAACATTCAGTTTGGTAAAGTACTTTGCTCTTTGAAGTTGTGAAATGAGCTTGGAGATCAAGAAGAGTGGGTACTTGTTCTTGATAGTCACTACATTGAAGTTCCTATAATCTTGCATCAACCAGAGAGAACTATCCTTTTTCTTGATGAAAAACACCAGTGTAGCCATAGGAGATTTGGAGAGATATATCTGTCTAGTGTGGAAATTTTCAGAGAGAAAAATATCAAGCTCTAACTGCTCTGCAGGGGATATGGGGTATACCTTGGAGAACTTGGGCTCTGCTCTGGATAAAAGCTCAATCACATAGTCCCACTGGCAATGGTCAGAGAGAATATCAAAGTCTTCCTTGGTAAAAACTAGCTGAAAACTCTGAGCATAAGAGAGAAGCACCAAAGCATTATTATTCAATAGCTAATTCTGCTGAAATACTTTAGAGAGATACTGAGAGGGAGTGGCTATAACACAAAGATCTAGGTCCAAAAATTTGGAAAGTAGTTTAAACATACAAATCTGGTTGTCTAACTTCTTTATATTTTCTCTAGATACATAGACAGGGAGGGATACTTCTTTAGAGTTATTAGCTAAGGTAGGAAAATGGTCAGATCAGCAGGTATTCAGTGCCTGTATCTGTCATTTGTCTGTTTTTGAATATCTTAGCAAGCAGAACAGTAGGTAGGGCAACATGTCAGAACAATCTCTCCTTTTTGCCAGTTGACCTCTGGATTGTAGAACTTTAACCAGATGAATTCAAGAATCAAGTTCTGTTTTCCTAGACTGGATACTGTTAGCAAAGTCTGCTCTGAGTGATTTTTGTACCAGAGCACTATATCTACCATCTCTGATATCTGGCTATCCTCATTTGGAGTACTGTTGATATTATACATAAGTATGGACTTTGAGAGCTTGCAAGTATTAAGACTATGCTTCTATACAAATTTCCTATTGATAAAAACTCTAGTAGCTCCAGAGTTGACTAGTTTATGCATAGAGAACAGTTCAAAAGTATCAGTAGTCTCAAGAGAGATGGAAAGGTATAGAGAAGTGTCACAGACATTGAGAGTGTTGATCATAGGGTATAAGAGAAGTCTTTTTCCTATCTAGAGTGATGAAGAGACAAAGTCCAATGGTTATGGAGTAGATATAGGGGTGTGTCAGAGAGATCACTAAAACTGTCTTCACAGTTAGTATAGTAAACTTATTTACTAGTGACTAGGATGCATAATTTACTAGCCACTCTATGCAAAATCCTGACTACTATTCAACTTGTCTATACTATCTGATTCTAGATGCTGTTATACCTCTATGTCCTTCATTACATTTAGATTCTCCATTAGTTGCTTCTACTGCTTAACAGTTGGCTGTCAGACATCTAACCTAACAGGACACTTCTGAACAACATAACTTGAATCTTCACATTAGTAACACTCTTTGGTGGGCAGAAGGTAAAGTTTGCAAGCAGCATTGATATCCATAGGAACATCTAGGGAGAAGGCTGAGGAGAGTTGCCAGAGAGGTACAGTGGAGACAAAGAATTGTGATTGGGGAATAATGTTTGGAGGAGAACTCCAATATTGTGGAGTTGGAGTAGGGGGAGTATATCACAAATAAGCCACTTACTGGTTGTGATACTTGAACTTAGTAGTGTTTCAGAGGTTCAGTATAAGGAGATAATGATGAGTAGTATCAACAAGAATAATTGACATTGTTAAGTCTGAGATCTAGTTCTCAGACACAGAGGTATATATACAAAAGAGTGATGGTCCATATGCAAGCTGTTGCCATCATATGATCAAAACTCATACCTGATAGGAGCTGTCATCTGTCATAGTAGCTGTCAGGCTAATTTTAAAAGATAACTAATTATATCACTATATTGATATGCTTGTATCTCTACCAATACTTATTGCTTTGAGATGCATCATATATTGTTGAGAATGGAATGTTGAGCACTTTCCAATGCAAGTTCAATCATGTGAATCTGTTTAGCAGTTCATGAGATATTAGCAGACAAAGCTTTTACAGCTACTGATGGCCTGATATCTCAGTCATTTGCTGTTGCTTTTGTACATCCTACACATACATGGATAGCCCTCATTTAGGACTTTTCAGTGCAACTTAGTTTGTGAAAATCGGTCCACTGGTTGTGGAGATACAAGCTGAATGAAGTTTGTGACAGAGTATATTAGTTGGATTGAAAGATCTTATTTGCTTGTTAAGCCTAGTTTATATGTCTTGCCACTTCAAACTAGACAGTGGGATCAGTATCTTCAAGTTGTCCTACTGGCAGGATAGCAATCTGATTCTAGATCACTATTTTAAGATCTTGTCTAAACTTGACTACTATAGTTCATAGATTGGTATAGCTAGCTTTGGAGATTAATGTTTGGAACTTATCTAGATAATTCTCTACTGCATGACTCTCTTGATAGTATGAAATTCCTTCTAACTTGTTAACTGCTTCAGTAGTGGTGTTGATAGAAAAGAAGTAGTTCTTGAAGGCCTGCTCAAATTCCTACCATGATGCAATGGGAAATGTTTTAGTAGCCGACTCTTCTTTAAACAGACTTTCTGACCACTTTGCAGCTCTACTATCCCTAAAAAATAACAGTACCCAAAGAATCTTGTCTTAGTTGCATATAAACTAGTTCAAAGATAAGTGGATATAAAAAAAACAGATACTTAAGAAAGTCTGACTCATCTAATGATCACCAGTAAAGTTTATAGGTAGGAGTATGTTAGGCTTAGAGTGGCATGAAGAGGTCTCAGTTACAGAGAGATCTGGATAAAGGCTAGAAAGGGGGAATACCCACAGATATAGAGGTGGTGTTTGATATTAAAGTCTACAGATTATAAAGTTGTGTTACAAGACTTGTAAGAAAAATGTTAGTTGAAAGCTCCAAAATGCATTGATGCTTGACTACTTCTTAAAGATAGTGCTAGAGGAAGCCCAGAGCTTTGTTTGTATTAACAGTGTTTATGAGGTGGTCTCTTAAGATAAACATTATTCAAGAAGTAAGGAAGAGAGAGAGATGTCAAGACATGTGAGTGAGCAATCCAAGACTGCTGGACTTCAAGATATATCAAGGTCTCAGGGTAAAAGATTCTGTTCTGCTGTTAGGGCAGCTAGGTGGAAACATGGAGTTTATGCTCTTCAGAAAAAACCTAGATATATATCCTTGAGGAAGTATAATATAGCACTTACCTCTAGGAAAAACCTAAGAGAACAGAATGAGGTTTTCTGGAGGTGATGACTATCTTAAATATTATACAGTCCATTTCAATCTAATGGAACAATACTGATATAATCAAGAAATAATGATACCAGTATTGCTAGAAACAGTAAATAGAGACATTACAAACTTGTACCAAGGTCTCAGTATGGGAGTGATAGGTCTAAGTACAATAGAGTTTATGTATAGAGTTTGATGAGGCTAAAGTAAGAAGATCCACATTGGAGTCTGTTGCTAGCATTTGTTTGAAAAAGTCCAGATACAGAGTTTATCAGCAGAGTTTGCAATAGATTTTGGAGTTTGTGGTCCCCTTACAATATTCAGATAATATCTCTTATTAATAAAAAATAAAGAGATACTAGTAGTAGTACTTGGAGTATTATTATAAGAAAACTCTGCAAGTAACAAGAGTTTAGACCAGTTGTCTTACTAGTAGTTACAATATATATAGAGATACTGTGTGAGAGTCTAGTTTGTGCATTCAGTTTGTTTATCACCTTTAGGGTAGTATTCTGAAGTAAAGTAAATTCATATATTAAGAGTAATACCTAATGAACAGAAAAGATTTGACACAAATTCTGAACCTTCATCAAAGATAATATGAGAAGAAATACTATACTTGGAAAACACATGAATGACAAATAGACATACTAGGTTCACATGTTATGATTCAAGTCTCAAAGTATTAAGACAAAAAAAGAACCTTGTATAGGATTTATACAAAATTGATAGAGTTCCAAGTATAATGTATCTACCTTATATACACTAGACTAATAGTCTATACTACACAAGTTTTAGCCTACTCTAAAGGCCATGTATATTATATACCATTAATATATAGTATGATATTATTGTTCTAGAATCTTCTACATTCTTTTTTTGTGTGACATGTGACATCTTTTGTCATGTGATGTCACATTAACTTCTAACCCTAAGTCCTAAAATAAGAAAATAAATGGAAATAAAAAATAAAATGAAAGTCTACTGTCTTTAATTCTGACACTATAGATGTAATGGTATTATGCATAGGAATGAAAATTGTCTACTTGATAAGCCAGTTGACAATTGATAAGATAGTATCAAATATGAAGAATAATGGAAGTTTCTTGATGAAATTCATAGAAATAGAATTCCACAGATATTTAAAGATAGAAAGCTGCTTGAGAAATCTATAGAGTTTGTAATTCTGAGGTTTGGATTGTATATAGGTAACATAGGATATATAGAACTATTGTATATTAGTATGGAGACTTGGCCAAGAATAACTATAGTAAACTAATTCCAGTGTTTTGTGTTAACTGAAATAACTAACTAAGATATGACTATGATTGTACTAGAGTATGTATGTGTGGAGGTTACTAGATATTTGCTAGTAGTCACAATATACATGGAGATATTACTCTAAGGCCTAGTTTATATATTTGGTTTGTCTATTACCTTCAGAATAGTATCCTAAAGTGAAGTAAAGCTATATGTTAAGAGTAATGTCTAAAAAACAAAAGAATTCAATACAAACTCCAAACCTCTGCTAAAAATAACATAAAAAGGAATACTATACTGTTAAGTACAGTTTATACTTGAGGAACAAAAGTCTGAGGGAGATTACAGAGTTTTGACAAGTATGGGAACTTATTAAAGACTAATGAAGATATAAACTTTTTAGAATGACCTTGGCCTCAACTTATATATTATGCTTTCTACTAGTCACAAAGTTGCAATTTCAGAGAAAGGTCTTAGAAGAAAAAATTGAAAGTTATAAAAATAGAAGGAAGTATATTGCCATTAACATTAGAGTTTGGTATCAACTTTAGTTGATTATCAGGCTAGTTATTACAGAGTAATTATTAGCCTTAAATATATAAGTAAATTAAAGGAGTATTTAAGTAGATCTCTTAGTAGATGTTTCAGTAGTAAAATACTAAAAGAAGTTTGGGTCAGATAAAAATAAACTTCATATAAAAGTCTGAGTATTTATAGAGTTTGAGAAAGAATAAATAGATAATAAAAACAAGTATAGATAACTGTAGAGTTTGATACAAATAAAGCCAAATAATCATAGTATTTTGATGTTAAAAATAAATATATTGAAGATAAATATAACTTAGAGTTTGGACTATGATACATGCTTAGAAAATATATAAAGAATGAACAGATATGCTAGGTTATTACAAAATAAACTACTTACTTGTTTGTAGTATCTGAATCTTAAATATATTCCTAGAAATTTAGAAGTGATTCAGAAGTTCAATAATAATAATGAATATCAATATCAGATACAGTTTATACCAGAAGGCAAAAGTTCATGGGGTTGGCTCAGCAATATACAAAATATATAAACTCTATACTTGATGACATGAACTTGTAAAATAATCTTAGCTTTAGCTTATGTGCTACACTATTTGTCTGCCATGTGGTTACAACTTTAGATAAATAAATAAAGTCTGAGATAAAAGTGAGTGTTAATTGGTGTGTTGCCATTGAACACTGGAGATTAAGTTCAATAAGATTTTATCTTTATCAATTATCAGACTAGCAAATTATAATATAACTATTAATCTTATATATGAGTAGGAGATATAGGAGATGTTCAGAGTTTTAGTAATATAGCCTTTATTACATTGAGCAAAGGTTTTAGTAGTGAGACACTGACAGAAGTAAGGTATAAGGACTTTATTATAGAAGATCAAGTTTAATAGGAGTATTTCTATTATAGTTGACAAAATATCTAGATTGTTGTATCACTGCCATAAGGATATGTTGCAAGAAGGATGACCATCACAGAAGACAGGCTTTTTTCATAGAGATGGAGGATATGGTATTACTATGGAAATGTGTCTTCAGTATGGGTAGACCTAACATATGACAATCAATATAGATAACAATGATAAATGATATTATTAAGTCTAGAATCTTAATTCTTAAATACAGATATATATATATATAATAGTAATAGCCTATGTACAAGCCATTTATATTACATAATTCATAATATCTGATGAGATTGTTATTTATTATAGCAGATATCAGGCTAATTCTAGAAGATAACTAATTATGTCATTATATTGATATGTTTGTATCTTTATAAATATTAATCTCCTGTCAGGTGTAGTTCACACTGGGAGATGAAATTCTATGAAGTTAACTTGGTGATATACTAGGTATAGAAATACTGTATAAAGTGTACAGTAGTGTAAGCTTTCTAAAATAATCTTAACTTCAGCTTATATACTGCACTATTTGTCTGCTATGTGGTTGCAACTTTAGAAGATAGAAAAAAGTCCAAAAAGAGTAAGTACTTGTTATGGTATACTTGAACTCTTATATTTATTTTGATTTTCTCTTTCTTTCATCTATTTTCTTTGATTTAATCTCTCTTTTCTTTTCTGTTTCTTTTATTTTTGGGATGATGAAGAGGCACATGACTATGGTCACATGATGTATCACATAAAATGATATCATAAGCCTAGAATCTAGGAGAAGAGGCTAGAAGAAGGACATCAAGATATATATCAATAGTATGTTTATCTCATAGTATATATATTGTATACTTATAACTAACACATGAACTCTAGGGTAGGGTTATTTATTAGCATAGACCATAAACCATTTATATAAATAGGATAGCAATACATTAGAGACTTCTTGTCAAGTTCTCTTGTGATCTTTACAAGACTCTCTGTGATATAAGACTACTCAGTGTACTGTTTACTTGAATATTTTATTATCAGACTAGTGAATTACAGTATAACTACTAGTTTTATATACAAGTATAAAATATAGAAGATACTTGGGGGTTTCAGAGTATAGCTTTAAGTAAAGATTTCAGTGGTGGGACACTGAAAGAGATTGATAAGAGAACTCTACTATAGAAAACTGAGTTTGATAGAAGTATCTCCATTATGAAAGACTGAATACTCAAGAGATTCAGAATTGATCACAACACTACTGTAAGGGATGTATTGTGGAAATAAGGCCAAATATGATAGTATTATGTACAAAAATGAAAATTGCCTGTTTAATAAGCTAGTTAATAATTACTAGAATAATATTAAATCCAGATTGTAAAAGTAAGGCTATTGTAGAATACAAGCTTTTATTGAGGTTTTAACAAGACATTATTGCTGTGGAGAATAAGTTTTTAAATAGGTGGACTTAACATATAACAGTATTAATCTCTTAGGGCTAAGTCTTCAAATTTCTATCCAGCTTACTTAGAGAATCTATGGTGGTATCTAAGATAATATAAAAGAAGAAATTTTTTTCTACTTTTTTCTTCTTACTATTATGTCTTCCTCTTAATCCCTTACTATTTTAAAGATCAATGCTGAAATGCTCAAGTATCAATATAATGAGATGAAAAAGTATCATAAGAAGGAGTAATAGCTTTAAGCCTACTTTAAAGAGGCAACAAGAGTATAATGTATAGAATAAGTAGCTCAGAAAGCAAGATAAGTGGTAAAGACTAGAATAAGAAAAGAAACTGTATAGAAATAGCATATAAAGAAGAAAAACAGAATACAGAAGATAGCAAAAGAAGCTAGAAAGGCTTTGGGAGGGAATATTGGTATAGAGATCTAATATGATTGAAAGTACTAAGATCCAACCAATTTCTGATAAGGAATAGAAAGAGATCTTCAAGATCTCATTGAAAAAAGAGACTGGGCTAAGGCTAGCAAAAAAGACTAAGGGAAAGTAGATTAAGAAGTATTACAGGAATGATATAGTAAAGATGGGAGGTGAAAATCCTTATAAGAGGTATATCTAGACTGAGTATGAATACTTGGTCTATCATAGTGGTAATATTTATTATTATTTTACTATTTTACTAATTATTTCTTCTTTTATAGTTAATTTCTCATGTGTGCAAAATAATTATAATCTTTAGCTTGTCTTAGATTGTAACTTAGGCAATAACTTGAGTAAGAAGTAGAGAAATGATCAATTAGTAAAGTATAAGGATACATAAGTATATCTACAGCTATATATACTTAGAGACTATATGTTATGAATAAGACAAACAAGTTATAATACATGAGAAAAGCATAAGAAAGTCATGCCTACTATATGAGGTGCTGACTAAGACAACATGTGGATAATACATAGTGCAGCTAATTATTAAGTCATATAGAAGAAACTCTAATATCTGTTGTCTATGAGCAAACTACCTGTAAAACATGAGGCATCAATTGTAACAAAAATACATCACTATCAAACAGCAATATATTTCTTATTAAGACATTACTACTGATAAAAAAGAGAATCTTACCTACAGTAGAATTCTAAGTACTATTAAAAAAGCACTTCAGAAGCTTATTGAGGGGTACTGTAGAATAGAAGAGTTCCTATAGGACTTGGTGAAGAGCTAAGAGAGAAATATAGCCCAAATTGCAAGTATTAGAGCTATAATCAATATATAATGGAAGCTAGTAAAATTTTTAAGAAAAAGTAAGAAAAAAGAAGAGAAAGAGAATGAGAATGGAAAAGAGTCTATAAAAGAGTTTAAAGAAGTTGAGAAGGAAGTGTTGGTATAGATGCTATTATCTATCTCCTACTAATTGAAATTGTTTTTAGAATACTACTCAATAAGATTTGTTTTTTTTGTTGTACTTCTAACTGTGTGAAAATAAGAAGAAAATATTAAGATGGTTATAAGATGGAAGTCACAGACTGAAAATTAGAAAGAAAACCTTGTAAAAAGTGCATAAAGGCTGAGGTTAGACAAAAATAGAAAAACAAATAGAATATACTAAGGGAAACTATTGAAAGTGTGTAGAAACTAGAGTCAAGTTGTAACAATATGATTAAGATAATGAAAAGAAACTAGACTTGATAGGATATGTGATATAGAAATCAGATACCAAGTTAGTAGCATAAGTAAGTTCAGTAGTAAGAAGCCACTCAAATTTGTCTTCAGTATCTTTATACTCTAGCCAAATGATCTTATAAAGAAGCTTAAAAGCCTATCAATAGTTGATTTTGAAGTCTATTATTTGTAAAATTTTATACTTAGGTTTTCTATTAATTATAACTAGTATAGGGGGTAGTTGAGTTCTTTTAGGAGAAATATTGAAAGTGGTGGATTTAAGCATGAAGACATGGAAAACTAGATGTACAGAGTGAACAACAGAATACTAGGTTGAGAGATATTTTTGTAGAGTCTGAGATATTTTTTAAAGGATTTTTTGAGGATTAGGTAGTTTTAAAGAATTAAGCCTTAATAAAGACTTTGTCATCTACTTTGAAATCAGATACAGAGGAATGTTGTATATTTGTAAACTTCTAATAATATTATTGGACTGTAATGATTTTAGTCTTAAGTATACTTTGATTTATCAAGATTTATAACAAAGCTGCAGGCTCAGAAGGAAGCAATATTGCATTCAGAATACACCATAATATTTGAATAGTAGCTCTTATTAGTAAAAAATGAAGAGACACCAATGATAGTACTAAGAGCATTATTATAAAAAAACTCTGTAAGTGGCAGGCAATTGTCTTGTTGGTAGTTATAATATACACAAAGATATTGCCTGAGTGTTTAATTTGTGTGTTCATTTTGTCCATTAACTTCAGAGTGGTAGCTTCAAGTAAAGTTATATGTTGAGAGCAGTACCTAAAGAATGGAAAATTTTCAATACAAACTCTAAATCTTTATCAAAGATAATATGAAAATGAATGCTGTGGTTGGAAAATACATAGAGTACAAATAGACATACTAGAACTGTGAATATGATAGTATTACACAGAGATAACAATTGCTTGTTTAGTAAGCTAGTCAAAAATTACCAGAACAGTATCAAACTTAGAGAATGATGGAAGTTTCTCAATAAAAATGGAATTCTACAGATGTTTGAAAATCTATAGGACTTATGATGTTAAGGTTTGTATTGCATACAGGTGATATAGGACTTACAAAGTTGTTGTACATTAGCATAGAGACTTGGCTAGGAATAATTATGGCAAACTAATTCTTGAGTTTTATTCTAACTGGAGTGGCTAGCTAGAATATAATTGTGATTATACTGGAGAACATATATGCAGAATTTTCCAGAAGATAGTATATAGATTTTGTTATCAAGAAGAAGAAGGCTTGCAGAGTTCATAGACTAGTAGCCATCTGTGAAGGTGTGTTTTAAAGTAATAAGGTCACTTAGGAGTGCTGAATGAATATCTTGGTGCAGAGTGTTAAAATCAATGACTGTAGCTGTACAAAGGGAAGAAAATAGGAGGACTATTGCTCATACAGAAGCTGTAAGTTGTTTATAAGTGAAAATTGGTTTGAAGTTGTGAAAGTTGATTATAGCATAGCCAATATTTCTTCTTTAAAGATAGATATTCCACTGTCTAGTAAAAGCATCTAGTTTAGTACCAAAATATCTAAGGCAAAACCAAATGACAAAATTAAACTGGGAGAGATATTCAAACCACTATGCTTGTCTGCAAATCAACATCTTGGTAGTAGAAAAATACTCAAGATTTTTATAATTTATAACAATGTTGATAGAAAATACTAGACCTTTGAGATAATGGCATTAAATTTTGAAAGTTTCAAAAATGGCCAGAAGTTCCTTATTATGAATGCCATAATTCAACTCTACTAGAATAAAAGGCAACTGGATGAACTTCATTATTTTTATCTGTAATGAAAGAATAGGAGCAGAGGTAAATATCTTCTTAAGAAAGTTGAAAGCATTATGGCAGAAGGAGTCAAACTCTCAAGAGATGTCTTTTCAGATAAAGTAGGTTAATAGAATGATAATATCTGAGTAGTTGAAAATAAACTGGTGGTAAAAATTTGGTAAAAATCTAAAAGAGACTAAATGTCCTTAACTTTCTTGAGCTCTGGCCAGTCTTGAATGATCTTCACTTTGTTGTTGGATATAATAAGACCAGAAGAGAAAAGGATGTATTCCAGATACTCTACCAACTCAGAATAAAACTCAAATTTCTTTACTTTAGCATAAAGACCAGCTTTGTATAAATGTTTGAGTATTTCTTTGATATAGTAACAATATACAGACATGTTATTTGAGTAGATGAGTATATCATTCAGATAGATTATGGCATAGACATCTAAAAGATTGGAAAAAATGTTATTCATGAATTGCTGAAAGGCTACTAGAGCATTAGCAAGACCAAATAATATTATAGACCACTCAAATAATCCATAGCATATTCTAAAAGCAGCCTTCCATTTATTACTGTTAGCAATATGAACCAGATGGTAAGCATAGCAAAGATTTATCTTTGTGTATATCTAGGATTTGTGATATAAGTCTAGCAGATCAGAGATTAGAGAGAGTAGTTAGCAATCTTTTCTTGTGATGTGGTTAAAACCACAGAAGTTAACACAAGTGAACTATTTTTCTTTTAATGAATAAAACTTGTATTGAGGTTTTCCCTAATGAATTTCTTAAGAGTCTCTTGTTTAGATACTGAAAGAGAGTATTATCACAAAATGAACTACTCACTTATTTGTGATATCTAAATCTTGAGTGTACTCTCAGAGGTTTAGAAGTAATTCAGAAGTTTAATAATGATAATAATGATAATGAAGATCAATATAGATATGTAATCTTGAAGATTACTACTACACAGATAAGATAAGATAATATTTCCTCCTTTTTGTTCCTATATTACACTATTTGGCTAAACATTATACAAATCCAAAGCTATCTGTGATGTCTTCTTAGTCTTAATTCCAAACATCACAGGTAAGCTCTCTCTTATGATTATATAGTATTAGTCTTAATTTTAGACATCATAGCTTTAAACTACTAATTACAAACAACTGAGCTAAGTGAGGTTCTTTGGACTTATACTTTTTTTGGGATTTTCAAGGACTGTCAAAAATTGCATACTTATACAAATAGCTATTTACCCCCAGGTCTCTAGTTACTCACAGCTAGATATAGACAAGATCAGTGGTAGTATGAAACTGGTTACATTTATCATTACTGTTACCACCTGCTGTGAATTTGAACCCACTACCTTTACTATCACTACAATACCATGCAGCAATCTTGTTACTACTGTATACCACAGATATACCACAGAGTATCCCTGCTCTGAGATAGACACAAACTTCATTAGCTGCAACTGCCAGGACTACAAACTGGATGGTCAATACTCACTTCAAGGCCACTATCATACAATTGGCCCTCTCAAAAATCCCAGTTCTCAAAGTCAGAGACATAACTGTTAGAGTGATTATATAGTGAGTATAGGCTTATAAATCCTTCTCCATCCACATGTTATAAGACGAGAGTGTGGACAGACTTTAGCTAGGGTTAGGGTTAGCTGGACATATATAAGTATTATAATTATTAGTCTATAATGGACAAAGAGATAGGAGATAGGCACGTGACCTAGAAGTCATGTGATAGAGGCTAGAACAGTCTGGAAGGACTTAGGGTCTAGAAGGATCAGGAAGAGTCTAGAAGGAGTTAGGGTTAGAGATGACATCAAGAGATATGGGTTCCTCATGGTATACACATGGTGTGCACATGTATAGCGAAGATTAAAGGTATGATGTCAGGGCACATGTAGGAAACATGGTGGCCTTAAGGAAAACACATGTGGATGAGTAATAGGATATGAGGTAGAAGCATGGTGGATGGATATGAGGTAAACACATTATTGTAGCATGGACCACGATGTAGTAGTATATATAGAGGAGCAATACAGTGAGGGCTCCTTGTTGAGTTCTCTTGTAATTCCCCCACTCTTTACTTGATAGCCCTACTGAGAGCTTTGCTCATTGTGAGATCATTTGTCCTTGAGTGATGAGTGGTTGCTACAACACCACAGAGAGATGTCTGTTGCTGACCAAGTCAAACTAGCCACCATTACCTTTATTGACTCAAAGATTCAATAGTGGTACTGGGTAAACAAGAAGAACTATAACAGTCTCTTCTTTAAAAAATTCACTACTAAGTTTCATGATGCCTTCCTTTCAGCTAGATGGGAGTTCAAACAATATTACTGCCTCTTTTATCTTTGTCAGAATCATCTCTTCTTCTTGGAGTGGCAAACAAAAATTTGTAATATCAATACCTTCCTCCTCAGAACAGTATACTACCTTACTGCATCCACAATATGTATTCAACTGGAGGTCCTTATAGATGAGGAACTTTAATTAAGCCTAGAGAGTGAGCCAGTGTCCAAGCTTACAATACACTAGAATATGGCTGCCAGACTCTTGTAGAGAATAAGAGTCTCTGCTACTAGCTCTAACAAGTCAAGACTTATAATAAGCATCTAACTATAGCATGAGAGGCTACAAAAATTGTAGAAGCTGCAGTAGCTATAGACTACCTCAAATAATGAAACAAAAGAATCTCTATCAATCATATAATCCCAATAATAAGTCAGCCACACAATAGGACACTCTAAGCTCACAGACAATGAATACATTCTTTTGAGACAATACTAAGGTTGCTTTAAATGCTAATATTTTTATATTGAACACACTGGCACCAATTGCACAGCTGGATTTATGATATGCTGATCTAGCAAAAAAGGAGGTTCTAAGAATTAAAACTGAACTCCTTCAGATATCTATGCAAATATTTGAAGGAGATGCTTTAGAAAATGCTGATAAAACATTCTCTGAGTACATCAAGCCTTATATATATCCTATTTTCCCTAGATCCACCCCAAAATTCTTGTTGTATTTCTCTTCTATCCTTCCTCTACCCTATATGTTAAGCTACTTATTGATACTGGTGCTCAGATAGATCTGATTAGAAGAGATATTGCCAAAAAACTGAGGTTAAAAATAGTCAAGATGAAGACACTACAATATATAATTGGCTGTTTTAGGGAAGAGGCCTCTAAAAAGCTGTAGTATGGAATATTGTTTATACTCACCAGTGTAGATAATATCTTGTGGAAATCTAATGTTGTACATGTGTTTGTGACTAATAAATTAGCTTACTCTATGTTGCTTAGCCTGATCTTCATTCACCTTAACTAACTAATTATTGATGTCAAAACAGAAACTATTATAAACAAATATTATAGATATAACATCATAATATCAAATAGCAAAATACTGACCTCCCCCACACTAATTATGGAGGTGTTAGATATCTCTTCCAAATATAGTAAGGAGATATTCCTTGATCCAATAGATATCCACCTCTAAGAATTAAACAGAAAGTACTACAAAGAGTTCTCCAACTGTTTTGAGGAAATACCACATGTAAACCAACTTTCCACAAACATCTACTATCATATCAAGCTTAAGAACCCCTCTATCTCTTTTACAGCTAAAAAATACTTCTATTCTTGAAAACTACAAGATGTATAGAAGATACTAATTGACAAATACCTTGCAGCAGACTGTATCTGTCTATCATCCAGCCCATATTCATCAAGCATCTTCCTAGTTTCAAAGGTAAATCCTACAGTCTTACTATACTGGGTAAATAATTACTAAAAACTCAATAACAATACAGTGAGAGATTGGATACTATTGCTATGTATTGAGATAATTCTTACTGATGTGTATTAGATTTAAAAGCAATAGACTTTATTTATTTTTCATTTATTTTCTGGGACTTGGAATTAGAGTTAGTGTGATGTCATATATGACTATCACAAATTGTCACACATCAGTTACAAGTCACATGATTATATATTACATAGAACATCATAAAAGGTTCTGGAACAAGATAACATCATATAGCATGTTTTACATATGTTAATCTTAAGAATAACACATAGCCCTTTAGGGTAGGCTAAATGGAAGTGTAGCATAGACCAGTAGTCTAACATATATAAGATAGACAGTTTTGTATCTAGAACTCTATTAAGTTCTTTTGTGTTAACCCTAATACAAGGTTTTTCTTATCAACCAACTCTAAGGTCTTTGAATTATAACAATGTAGGCTGTGGCAAGTTCTTTGGAAAAATTGATATAACAAACTCATTTTTCAAACATTAGTACATCTGAATAACATACCTTCCACTGCAGTAAATATCCTCTTTAGAATATATGAGTAAATAGTAATACTTATAAAAGGTATAAATGTCCTAGCTATATATCAACAGCACATAACACAAGCATTACTACCTCTGATAGGAAAAATCTGCTATACATACATGAATGATATCATCATTTGGTTGAGCTCTATAAAAGAATATATAGAAAACATCTGAAAAGTACTATAACTTTTCTGGAAGGTACAACTATACTGTTCTCTCAAGAAAACAGATCTATTCATCTGAGAGATTAACTTTTTAGAATACATTGTATCTGCCAAGAGTATTTGTGCAGACCTAGCCAAAATAAGCCAAATTCTAGACTGGCCTGTTCCTAGGTCAACTACAGAGGTATAAGACTTTCTTGAACTAGTGAGATATTTGGCTACATTTATACTCCATCTGGTGGAACATACAGTAATAATAGATGGACTGGTAAGAAAAGAATTTGATGGAGCCTTTCCAAAATGGTCAAAAAGGTTCCAAAAGGTGTTCAAGACTATTAAAAAGATTATTACTGGAGCTAAATATCTAGCAATAATTAACTACAATTCTAGAAAAACAATATATGTAACAACAGATGCAAGTCTAATAGGAACAGAAGCCATATTAAGTGTGGGGTACACCTAGGAAAAGGCTCACCCAGTGGTCTTTGACTCCTTCAAATATATCCTAGTCAAAAAGAACTATCCTGTTTATGAACAGGAAATGTTTGCTATTGTTAAGATACTCAAGAAATAGTGTTTTTACCTTCTTGAAGCATAATTTCTGGTATTTATAGACCATCACACTCTCAAATACTTCAAGAACCAAAAATACTTGTCATGTCATCAAATCTACTAGGCTTACACTCTAGTACAATATAACTTTGACATCAAATATATCAAGGGCTTAGACAACACAGTCACAGACTTACTATCTAAATATCCAGAACATGCACCTCTTCTGGAGACTATAAACAGATAAACATCTTTTAGTAGAGTGAAGTCAATAGTGATGTCAGAATTAAAGATGATAGACTTAGTTTCTATTTTATTTTATTTTATTTTCCTTTTATTTTATCTTAAGTTTTATTGAAGAGTTGAATACAAAGAAGAAGTGTGACATTGTCACAGGTCACAGAGGTCATACACTCATGTGATATGAGGGAACAATGAAGAAGGTTCTAGAAAGATGACATCATAACAAAATATGGAATACATGTTGGCCTTAAAACAAATACATAATCTTTAGAGTAGACTAGGAAAGTAGTAGCATGGACCATCATAGTTTAGTATATAAAATAGATGTTTCTGTATGGAGTTCTCTATTGAGTTCTCTTATGTTACTCAATATAAGAGTGTGTCTTTTGCCTAACACTGAGCTTAAGTCATAACAAGTGACTACTCTCAAACTAGAGATAAACTCAGCTTTTCTTGAAGAGATCATAAAAGAATATGATATAGATAAGTGGTGCATAAAGCTGAGAAACAACTTAGTCCTATATAAAGGAGCCTACCTTAATCTAGCAACTAATCTCTTATTCTTGGATGTGTCAAAGATGAAAACAGTAGACTTAATTTATTTTCCTTTTGATTTTCTTTTCCATCTTCTATTTTTAGAACTAGAGTTAGGGATAGTGTGACAATATCACACTGTCACACATTGGTTACATCAGATGACACATGGTTATAAGTCACATGATGCATGGAAGGACATAGAAGGTTCTGGAGAAGTGATGTTATACAATATGTGCAACATATGTTGATCTTAAGGCTAACACATAGCTGTTTAGGGTAGGGTAGAAGCAGCTAGCATGAACTATGTGGATTTAGTATATAAAGTAGACTATCTTGTATAGAATCCTCTATTGAGTTCTCTTGTATCAACCTAATACAAGGTTTACTCTTTTGACCAACTCTAAGATTTTAAGTTTATAACAAGATAGAGCATCATATAACAAATGCTATTTTAGCTAGCTTATAACACACTTGGGCATTTTATATTTGACAAGTACTATGAAAAATTAAGAGCAAGCTACTTTTTGCCACAAATATGTCATAATATAAACAACTCCTATATTCTATTACAATTCAAAGACTTAGAGTAGATCAAAGAAAGGAAATCTTATATTGGTTAACACAAGAGAACTTGATAGAGAATTCTGTACAGGATTGTCTACCTTATATACCCTAGACTAGTGGTTTGTGCTACACTATTATTAACCTATCCTAAATGATTATATATATAATATGCTTGTATGATGTTATTTCTTTCAGATCTTTCTACTACTTTCCATTATAACATATAATCATGTGATTGTGTGATAGTGACATGTGACATGCATTAAACCCTAACCATAGATCCAAAAATTAAAAACAAATTGAAAAGAAAAGTAAAAATGAGAAAGAAAATAAAATAAAACTAAGTCTAACTTCTGTAATTCTGACATATTCTCTCCTGTACTGAATGCATGTGAAACAAGAGCAATATCTCCAAGCTAGTAGGCCTCTTACATTCCCTTACAGTTCCAGATAGCTACTTTAATAGTATCAATATTGACTTTATTGGCTCTCTGCCAACAGACAAAGGGTATGATATGTTAATGATAATAATGGATCAACTAGTCTTAGCAGATATCTGATTAGTCCAATGCCAGGCAACAAAAAAGTAGCATTTCTATTCATTGACAACTAATATTATGAGAATTGGCATCTTCTGAAAGTTATAACCAATCACAATAAACTATTTGTTAGTAAATTCTAGAATAAGTTGGATAAACAGACAGGAGTAAAATTAAAAATGTTATCAGCTTATCATCCAGAAACTGATGGAGCAGTGGAGTATACAAACAAGACAGCAAGTCAAATGCTATGTTACTATATGAATCAACAATAGAAAAGATAGGTAAAGGCATTATTTAGAATATACTTTTGCATCATGAACACAGTTAACATATCAACTAGCTATTCTCTCTTTCAACTATACTTAGAGTTCTCACTATGATGTTACAAACTCAAGTCCTTAGAGTAGAACAAGTGAATGTACTTTGTATTAGGTTAATACAAGAGAACTTGATAGAGAACTCTGTACTAGAGTATCTACCTTATATACTAAATGATAATGGTCTATGCTACTACTTTTCTAGCCTACCCTAAAGACTATGTGTTCACCTCAAGGTCAACATATGTAAGATATGTTATAATAACGTCATTCTTCCAAAACTTTTTATATTCTTCTCTATAATCTTATAACTTGTGACTATTACTGTGATCATGTCATCTGATGTGACTGGTATGACAGCGTGATTGTGATATCACTTCTAACTCTAACCTTAAGTTCAAAATAGAAAAATAAATCAAAATAAAATGAAAAAAGAAATATTAAATGAAAAAACTAATATTCAGATTTTGCATGTCTAACATTATCTCCTCTTTAAGGTTTCTACTCCCAGAGGAACTTGTTGGTTTATTTCCCTCATATTATCTTGTTCTTCCCCTTTCAATTCTGCTAATTTCTCTTTAACTTTCTTAAATATTTATTCTCAAACTTTCCATCATCCCATCTATATAACATTTTTGCCATATATTTCCCTAGCAATTCCCCCCTTCTAAAGTTCCTTTCCTCTATTAGATCTAACTTTTCTTGTCTTCTTACTTCTATATTCATTCTCCTATTAAGATTGAAGAATGTGGACTTAGTTTTTCTTTATTTTCTTTCTTATTTTATTTTCTGTTCAATTTATTTTCATTTTTCTATTTTTAAAACTCTGAGGCTAGTGTTAGAGGTGATCAGTCATAGCTAATAGTGTGGTCACAACATCGATCATGGGACTTGAGAGAAAGGAGTAGAAGGTTTTGGAACAAAATGACATCATATAACATGGACACCACATGTTAGCCTTATGCTTGACACATAGTCATTTAGGGTAGACAGTACTGTCACAAACTTCATTCAGCTTGTATCTCCACAACCAGTAGACCGATTTTCACAAACTAAGTTGTGCTGGAAAGCCCCAAATGAGGGCTATCCACACATATGCAGGATGTACAAAAGCAACAACAAA
>Ga0157364_1000752_pt1 | contig 24327 bp, 18 predicted proteins | sample AttsexASBM2_FD_111476 | JGI IMG/M metagenome (GOLD analysis project Ga0157364, IMG submission 111476) | Fungus gardens microbial communities from leaf cutter ant in Ribeirão Preto, State of São Paulo, Brazil - Atta sexdens ASBM2 | ecosystem: Host-associated > Fungi > Mycelium > Unclassified ...
ACCACGCCAAAAAAATTCCTCATCTTTCGAGGCAAACCACTCATCAAGCCATTTTCGGACGTCTTCGTAAGAATCGAAGTGCCGCTCAGCGAGCGCGTGGCCCATCGACGAAAACAGGTGATAATCAGAAGGTGCCAGATCTGGTGAGTAAGCGGGATGGGGTAGCATTTCCCAGTTGAGTATTACTCTCCAAGTAGTTTTGGACATTGTTGACGTATGCGATAGTGCGGTGTCGTGGAGGAAAATCAGCTTGTCATGTCTTTTCCGATAATGCGGCCTTTTTTCACGCAGAGCACTGTGCAATTTGATCAGTTGTTGGTGGTAGCGATGAGCATTAACAATTTTATCAGGTTTTAACAGCTCGTAATAGATCACACTCTTCTGATCCCACCAAATGCACAGCATCGTCTTCTGTCCGAAGTGATTTGGTCTTGAGGAAGATGTTGATGGTTGGGCGGGATCAACCCAAGATTTCTTGCGTTTAGGATTCTGAAAATAGATCTACTTTTTATCGCCTGTCACAATCCGATACAGGAACGACTTTCTTTTTTGTCTGGCAAGCAGAATTTGGCATGTGTTTTGGCGTCGCTCCATCTGCCTATCGTTCAATTCATGCGGCACCTATTTTCCGATTTTGAACCTTCCCCATGGCATGTAGCCGCATGGAAATAGCTGCTTGAGAAACACCCAATTGCTCGGCAAGCATTTTTTGCGATTAGATATCCTTATCCAAAAGAGCTTGCAATTGACAGTCCTCAACCTTCCTGGGCCGATTTTCATGCTTCTTGTTACTCAGGTCAATCTCTGTACGTTGTTTCCGATAAAGCATTGTCGCCTCCACAAGCGTTCGATGCGATTCGGCAGCCGATTTCTTCAAATTGAAACAGAAAAGCAAAACTTCCCGCATATGCTTTTTTTTTAGCAAAAAACTAGACATAATTACAAAAGAAAAAATGTATGTTGTTGTATGAAATTGCTGATGATATGCACTGATTAATGTTGACAGATGTCAAACACATAAAAAAAATTGTGTTGTGCCCAGGGTAACTTTGTACGCTCACTAATGCCACCTATGAGCAAACAGCGGATTTAAGCTTATACACCTGGTGTATATATATATATATATATATATATTAACATTATATTAAATATATTAACATTATATTAACGTCTTTATAATATGATGCTTGATGATAGCATCAAATTATTAAAATTGCTTGTTAATTTAATTGTGATTACTAGAGTAGTTTTAATTTTTACGTTTATAGTCCGGAAAAACAATCTGGCGCGCAGTTCGAAAAGACTACAATATGTATATGCAAATACATATATAATATATACTAGTAATTCAAGATTGAATTATTTAAAGCAATGAAGATCTAGCTTCGACCGTAATAGGCATTTTAAATTTCTAGTATTGATCGTGTTTTTTCACACATGCGGTCTAAAAATTCTTGTTATTGTTTTTTAAACAGATTTTACATATTTACTTTTGCTAACAGAATTTTTTTAGGTAATTATTCATTTTAAAAAAGCTCTGATCTTTTGACCTTGACATAGTTGTTAAGATTATAACCCTGAATGATATGCAATAGCTTTTAGTCATCGCTCATTATTTATTAATGTCGTTACGCTTGGCTTAGCACCGAGACACACCGTGTCTCATGATAAAAAGTTATGAATAAAAAAATGTTTTAAAAAATAATGCCTTATTTCTGCTATACATAATATTGAAAACTATATTCCTCTTTCTATAGCTTTCCTTGCTTACGTAATGGCTTTCTACACGAAGAAAGTTTCATCTCATCTCCCCTTCTGCCAAGGGGCAATTCGAATTTCCACATGAAGCGACTTTCAGCCTACCTGCCCCTCTACTAAGGGGCCTTCGACTTTCCACGCGAAGCGAGTTCCACTTCCTTCCAATAAGCCATCATGCCAATAAGCATACAATTTTTTATTTTCAGATAGATCTTGCCTCGTGTGGAAAGTCAAACGCCCTTTGGCAGAGAGAGAGGAAAGGAGGAGGGTGGAATGGAACTTATTTCGCGTGGAAAATATATCATATTCTCTTAATTGGTCCATTTCATATCTCTCCCTGCTTAGAATTATCTGATTTTTCATGTAATGAATATAATTACTAACTGTTAATAACTTTTTAATAAATAACGTGACAGCTAAAATCTGTTGGAGATCACTCAGTGATAACATGTGTCAAGATCAAAATCATTGAAGCTGTCTCCCCTAAAGTGAATAATTATCAAAAAAATCCAAAATAATTATAATTTGAGCTTAAAACTTAGAGAACGTGTGATATGAAGTGCTATTATGTAAGTTTGTTTGATTTTACTTTGTAAATAAATACATAAATGGAATTTATGGACAATTATGAACGCTTTTAATGAAAGTTTCTCATTATTTAAAAATATTAGAACACTGGTTGTGCATGCAATATGATGGTTTTTCCAGAACCAAAGGATTACCGCTGTGATTCATTTGCTAATGTCCACATTTCGTGACCCTTGCCGTTCACTTCGTCAAGGTGATGAGCACACTGTTAATAGTTTTTTGGAACTGTCTTTTCCTCCCTTGACAGTCAGTAAATGGGCATAAAAAAGCATTTAAAGCGAGCATATATTCGGGCAGAAACACACGGTTCGACAGCTGTTGAAACGAGTAAAATATATACGCTTTTACATATAAAATTCCAAGATAACTTTAGTTTTCATCGATAATTACGACTTTGATAAGTAGAGACAAGTCACTCTTTCACAATTAAGCAAATAATAACGAAATGGCACGCAACGTAATTTCGTTGTCAAAACATCACTTTTCCTATAAATTCGGCTATTTATCGTGATGCTTTGTAGCACATAATCGAGCACGAGCCGATGTCCGTGTGCTTTCCTGCGCGTCGAGAGTGAACGAGACAGCGAGCTCCTCTCACTAGTCCTTGTTTCAAGTGACCGAAAATGCCTTTCTCGGCAATCTCGGTTGCTCGGCGGTCCTAGGCATCAATAAGGGGGGGCATTCTAAATAACATGTAAGTTTTAATAAATTGTAGTAATAGTGTATCCCTCTCCTTAATCTAGATAGTATAAATCCAAATAGTATAAATCATGTTAAAACGCAATTTACAAGATATTTAATTGTTTACGATTTTTCATGCACGTTGTATAGTATACCTCCTCTTTTAAACTCGAGTAGCAAGAATAGTTCAATAGAAGTCGAATTTTGCCGGAAAAAAATTATAAACCAGCATTTCTTTTCTCGAAAAGCAATAAAAAAAAATACATAGTTCGAGACTCAAGACTTATGAAGAAAATATGCGAAAAAAAAATCGAATAATTGCAAAAAGCACGTTTTTCACTTATAAAACGAAAGATATTGTATGAAAAAAAATCGATATAAAAAAATGTATGTATTCGAAATAAATATAAAATGAGACGTGGAACATTAAAATCGATCTATTAGAACTGTAGAAAAAAAATAAAAAACTTTTGAAAAAGATCTTTTTTTCACTCGCTCTCTGTTCATTGAGATTTAAACATAAAGTTTTGAAATTCTCTAAAATGTAGTCCTCGTAATGACGAACAAATCTAGTTCTAAAGCCTGAAATACTCATTAGTTTTTGCCATTTGTTCAAAAAATCTATCTGCGGAAAACTTAATTTCTTCATCTTTGAGCAGTCGCACAGCAATTTACAGGGGTGATTTTTCTTCTTCAAGTATTGCACTATCTCGTACACTTAATAACAAAACGATTTATATGCTATAGATAAATACTGTATACAAATAGTCTCACAATTTGAGCAATATTGTTATTGAGCATATAGTTTTCTTGTAATAGTATTCTGAAATTGATTATTTTAAATATATCGCTTTGGGAGGTAGTTGTTCCGAAGTAGATAATCATGATTTAATACACACTCAGCTTAGGACTTTGATAATATTGGATTTGACAGATAAAATATCAACAATTGTGTACAAAAATGAAAAATCGGATTTTATCGTATGGATTTAAAGCTTCGTTATCACAAAATTTATCTTTATCTTTATCACTGATCGCAATAGTTACAGACTTGGCAACGCCGCAGCACACAGCTTCATATAATCCAGTATCCATCGACATAAAGAAACAGATATAAAAATAATACAAAATCCATCCCAAATCTAACCCTGGTATCACTTCAGATTTTTTTCACGCCTACTTCTTTACTCCATACATTGATACTCTTTACTAAGTGATTGAATATCCATATTTTTTTGAAATATTTAGTTCTTTATCTTATACTCCATACACAAAAAACAATTTAGTCAATTTTAATAAATATTTTTTTGAATAGCGAAATATTTACTTACGATAAAGAAATATTTGGATAAATGAGAAAAATAATTGTTAAATTAAACTAATAATTCTTATATCAAATGAATAAATATAAATATAAATAATAAATGACATTCGCTAAATATCCGCTAGATATCCGTTGTGGCTGTATACTGTATTTTTTAATTGTATAAATAATAAATGTGTTTATATTTACTAAATATTTCATTAGAACTGTTCAAAAAAATATTTATAAAAATTTAGTAAATTTAGTAAATTTTCTCACTATTTTATAAGAAAATAGTTTTCTTAATTTTTAATGTATTTATTCGGATCATTATTTCTTTGTAATGGATAACCTAAATATTTGAAATGATCTATTTCTTCTGTTTCTAATCTGTTTTATAGTTCATTATTCTTTTTTCTTCCTGCCTCTCCTTTCTTTGAAAATCATTATTATCTTTTTTTCTATGCTAAGAATGAATTCTGTTTTTTTCTAGGAAATTTGCGAACCTTTACAGCATTTCTCTCATGTCGTTTGCATTCTTTGTCAGTAATATGATATCGTTCGCACACTAGATTTCACACTTTTTTCCTGCCTACCACTAAGATCTTCCACTTGTTCATTTTGTAATCCCTCTTTATATCTACTATGTACATTGTAAATATTGTTGGGCTCAAAAATCATCCTTTATTCCTGCATTTGTCCAAAATTTCTTTAATATCCATTATTAAGACTATATTAACTGTTTCTTCGCCGTATATTTTTTATAGTTTTCTTGTCAAGTGCGCTAGTTTATTCTTTTCTTTTTCATTATTATCCATTAGTTCCTCTCTATTTGTAATGTCGAATACCTCTTTCAGATCTAAAAAATGCGACTTTTTCTCCTTTTTTTTTGTTTCTTGATGATGTAGTTTAGTAGGTATGTATTATATACATTGTCCATTATACACATATTATCATGCATTTTTGCTAAATCTTGCTTGAGTGTCCAGCAGGATCTTTTTTCTGTCTTCTTTCTAAACTTTTCCTATCATAGCCTTTATTATCATAGATCATTTTGTATATCGAAAAACGTGTTACCACAATATTTTGCTGTTATGTTTTTATTTCCTTTCTTATGGGTATCATCACGCTTGTTCTCCAACTTTTTGTGGGAAGTCTTCTTCTCTCCAAACTTTGTATATAATTTCCAATGAAATATACTACTTTGTTAGGAGTGAGAGAGAAATTTCAAATGGTTTGAATGACTTTATCTTTTTCTAACTTCAACTATAATGGTATTGCACATGCGCAGTCATAGTTAAATATATTTAAAACGCTCTTTATTGGATCGCGAAATTAGTGCCAGCGCTCTTTCTAATGTGTATCATATCTCGGTGATAATCTAGTAATCTGCGTTTAGCTTCATCTGTGCAGTATAATTAGTCTCATTTTTTATCCCATCTTCTTTTGCAGTTTTTTTTCTTTTTTTATATTTCATTTTCCATTTCTGTTAGCGTGATCTCTTCCTCAACATCTACTTATTCTCTTTTTCCTAGTACCTTTCTTTTCTGTTGCCTGGAATATGAAATATTCTATGAAATATTTTTTCCACTCTTTTATGATCCAGTTTGAGACTCTTTTTTTTCTCCATATTTATGTATTTCATACCTCCGATTCTGTTCTAATTTTTTATATTTTTTTCTCCTTTTCTTCTTTTTTGTTATTACAGAAATTTTAACACTGTCACCTTAAGTTTTTGTATTCCTTCAATAAGTTTTGTTCTTTTAAAAAATCTCCTCTCTACTAAGAGTACTATAATTTTCTTTTTGTTTCATTACTTTCTTCCTCTTAAAATTCTGCTTTTTATAAATAGTGCTTTTTCTCATATTGTTATCTTTGTAACGATGCGCTCTACAGTACATCATTACTAGCAAGGATAATGTTATCGTCGGACTGCAGTATGCATAAAATTGTTAGACTTGTGGTTTCGTGGGTGCTTAAATTAATTCAGAGATATAATTTAGCAACATCTTTATTCTGAAACTAAACTACTAAAATAAAACACAAAAGAAATAAAAACGACATAAGCTTTTCTTTTTACAAACAAAAAGTAGAGCTACAAAAGATGCCATCGAAAAAGTGATACGCACGCTCGTATGCACGTGCGCACGCATGCACACACGGAAATTGATACTATTGATTATCAACACTCCTCCTCGATGACAAATTTCCTTCAATCTTTTTCATTTTATAACTTATTCTATATCTAAAATCGTGTGAAATTTTTGAAATGATTGCTTACCTAGCGGCTTGGTGAAAATATCATCTACTTGCTCGTGTGCTAATATAATCTATAATGACATTCTCTTTTATTTTGTTTCGGATCAAATGAACTCGAATATCAACGTGTTTTAATTTTTGATGAAACTCAGGATTATTACATTTTATAGCTGATTTTCTAGGTCTTATAAATCTTATAGATTATCTTCATAAAGTTTAACTGACACGTACTTGTTTTCAAGTTTTAAATCATTAAACACATATCGTACCAGCATATTTTGCTAACCAAATTAACAGCTACATACTCGGCTTCAGTTGAAAATAAGGCGACTGCAGACTGTTTGCGTAATGCCCACGAAATTGTACACCCAAACATTTTGAATATAGATTCTACAGTCGACTTACGATCACTTTGTCACCAGCCCAATCTGAATCAACATATTCATAGATATTGTATATTCTTCTCTTTTATCGCGTTTCTTAAACATTAGACTTATATTCACCATGCCTTTTATATCGCAGAACCTTTTTTAAGCATTCCACAAATCCTGACTGATACATATCTGATACTAATTTAATATATTTATTGAGAGGGATAGATCTTGAACATACATTGCATACATAAGAAATCCTATTAATTTTCTTAACTTATGCTCAATTTCAGAATTCTCTGATACATTCCTTTTTAACAAATTATATCGAAAATTAATATCCATAAATATGGATGCTGATTACAATCTTCCATTTCATATTTTTCTAAAATGTTTTTCAAATATATTGATTGATTTATTGGAATTTCTCTTTTTAAGACACTCTGTACAATAGACATACCTAAAAACTACTTTTTACTTTCCCTAAATTCTTTATTGAAAATTTTTTTTTTAATAATTCTTTGTATTTTCAATCTCCTTAACATTAGTACCGGCTAATAGTAAGTTATCTACAGAATATATCTTATATTCTTTAGTCGTTTTAATATAAAGACATATTCGTACTCCGAACTAACAAATTCTAACGACAGCATCAAATTTTCGATCTATTAAACTTTCGATTCCAATTCTTTGAGCTTTTCAGTCTATATAATGATTTTTCAAGTTTATAAACAGATCCTTTTGGCTGATTAAAATCTTTTGGTAAAGTAACATATACATTTTCTCGAATTTTTCCACATAAAAATGCGCTACATACATCTAACTGAAAAATTTGCATATTATATTCATTGCTAAAAATATTCTTACAGACGCAATTTTGCTACAGAACTATAAGCATTCAAAAAAATCTACATTTGTTTATTATAGGAAACCCCTAGCAACTAATCTTTCTTTATAGGATATTAACGTTCTGATAACTTAATAAACTTCTGAAAATTTGATTTCACTTCTGACTTGCATTTCATAAGATATACATACGATATTATGAGAAATCGTCTATTATGAGCAGAAAATATTTAGCTCTAAAAGATCTTCTGCATAACGCCTAAAGAAGTCTTCTGCATAGAATCACAGACATCTGCTTGAACCAATTCCAAAGCTCGCTCTTGAATTGCTTATGTAAAAAGGCTTTTTGTGTTGCTTTCTTGCTGCATAAGATGCGCATTCTTCGCATATGTTACTTGTGTCATCTTCTACTTTATATCACTTTTTATTAAAACTTTCTTTACTTGATCCATGTTCTGGTATCGATGATGCCATGACGAAAGTTTCTACTTTATCAATCAGATAGCAACTTGATGTATCAGAATAATCTTGTTTCGCAAATTGTTTAGCAAATTAACATCGTTGTTCCTTGATCCTGATCTCATTTTCTCCTCTAAAATTCATTCTGTAAAGTTTATTAAATCGTTCTACTATAATAACTTTAACTTTATCATTTTTATCTAAAATCTCGCAATATTTACTATTTGTAATAATTAACTAATAACCTTTATTTATTGCATGTCTAACCAAGAATAAATTAAATTTTAGATATGACACGTATAGAACTCTGAAAATGATTTTTATGAAGTCTGATTCAGTCCAAGTATACAAAATAATAGTTCTTATTCCTTTAACATTTAGTAGAGTTTCATCTATTTTAATTCTTCTGATTACTTGTCTTTCACTCATTGTCTTGAACATTTTCTTCGTTGCACATGTGTTCGCTTGCTTCAGTATCCATATACCAATTCCCGAAATTGATTAATCTGCTTGTTAAATAATCCTGTGAATGCATTAATTTTAGATTTGTTTTCTGTCTCTTTATCTTTTTTCTTTATCCTTTTCCTTTAATTTTCGAAATCAATGGTTCTCACTTACATGGATAATCTTTTTACAATAGGTGCAATTCTTCATATTATATGTATACAGTTTTTTTTGAGCTTTCAATTTTTTTGGATTGTTTGAACTATTTTCTTGAACTATTATGCTTCATATAAAACATTTAGACATATAAAACATTTTATTTTCTTAAAATTTTTTATCATCTTTATTGTGCTTAAAGTTTTTTCGACTACTAGTACTCGCTAACGCACTTGTACTTTTTAGTGACTTCTTTCTCCATCAATAATCTTGCTGTCAAGCTCTTTAAGATTTTGATTATCAATACGTATTGTAACTTGATTCATCTTATCAATTATTTAAAAATTTACGTGTTATTAACTACTCTAATTAGCAACAGTCTCTTTGAAATAATTTCAAGAATTTTTGACATGTCTATTTCTTACACTTACTGCGTTTCTAATCCATAATCTGTTAGAATTATGATTTCGTGGGCGCTTAAATTAATTTAGAGAGATATAATTTAACAACACCTTTATTCTGAAACTTATAAAAATGCCAACACAAAAGAAATTAAAAAAGACGTAAGTTTTTCTTTTTACAAACGGAAAGAGCTACTAAAGATGCGGAACAGGGTTGCCACACATACACATGAAAATTTTATCATAAATTATTAACAAAAATAAATAAAGTATACGAGTGACAGCCATTTCGTTGAAGACTTCCGAAACCAATTACCGCCGACGTCTCTCCCGCTCGTATTGTTATTGTATTAATTGCGAGCGGAACCAACAATCCATTTATAAGCTGCGAATTGCTAACGGCGGCTATTCCGTTCCTGATCCGCTCCAACATGTTCCGAATCTTAGCAATCGGCTTAATATATAATGAAAAAGTAGAGAGTATATACTTTGTCACTCGAGCGTTATCGACAGCGAACAACCAGTTCTCTTATATTTCGCTGTGTCGACGAGAATTTCAGGATAAAGTGTATTCTATTGAGAGTACAAATTAGTTCGGTCTGTTTCCCTAAAGATGGCTCCAGCTATTATGAATGGTTCATAGTGACAGCTGATTTTGGCAGTTTCAGAGAGGTTAAAACATCTGCTAATAATATTCAATCATACTCATTTATATCGCTTTGAGTTTCATACAAAAATCTTGATTTTTACTGTGTTTGAAATGTCGAATTTTGTGTTAATCAAGCAGCATTTGCGGAAGGTTTTTATTTTCTGCTTTAATTGGAAGAAAAATGCGGCTGAAGCCCATCGAATGCTTGTCGAAGTTTATGGTGACACTGCTCCAACTGATAAATCATGTAGGGAATGGTTTTGACGTTTCAAGGATGGATATTTCAGCGTTGAAGACAAGTCTCGCTCTGGACAGCCAAAAAAATTCGAAGACAAGAATTAGAGACATTACTCGAAGAAGATCAGAGTCAAAGGTCACGCAAGAGGAGTTTGCAGAATCATTGGGAATAACTCAACAAGCCGTTTCTGTACGATTGAGAGCCATGGGAATGATTCAAAAACAAGGAAATTGGATGCCTTATGAACTGAAACCGAGAGACATTGAAAGGCGATTGATTTGCGAACAGCTGATTAAAAGACAACAGAGAAAAGGTTTTTTGCATCGGATTGTGATTGGAGATGAGAAGTGGATATTCTACGACAACCCCAAGAAGAAAAAATACTACGCTAAGCCCGGTCAATCATTGCCATCGACCTCAACATTAACACCGGCCGAACATTCATGGTTCGAAGATCATGCTCTGTATCTGGTGGAACCAAAAAGATCTTGTTTACTATGAGCTGCTGAAACCTAGCGATTCCATTACAGGCGATCGATATCGGCTACAATTGATTCGTTTGAGCCGTGCATTGCGAGAAAAACGGCTGGAATACGAGCAAAGACATGATAAAATTATTCTTCTTCATGACAACGCTCGGCCTCATGTCGCTAAAGTAAAAAAATATTTATTTTTTACGCTCAAATGAGATGTTTTACCGCATCCGCCGTATTCTCCGGACATTGCTCCTTCTGATTACTGGTTGTTCCAAAGGATGCAGCACGATTTGGCAAGTCACCGGTTCATTTCTTTCGCAGAAATTGAAAATTGGCTCCAAAATTGGATTGCCTCCAAAGACGAGTCATTTTTTCGAGATGGAATTCGAAAATTGCCTGAGAAATAGGAAAAAATAGTAAGCAGCGATGGACAATACTTTAATTGATCTGTTCATTCATTTTATTTTGAAATAAATGTACAAAAAAACGGACCGAACTAATTTGTACTCTCAATATTCCGAGCGTTTTCGGCTGCAGCCTTCACTAATTCACACTTGTTGCACCGACAAGAATCAGGAAATATTGAGTCATTTAAAAAGTATCCGCGGTTTTTTGTTCAATTTTTGAATGAAATTTTTCTTTATTGAAAGTCAATTTTAATCAAGTATATATTGGCCATTATTATCTATAATCTTTTGCCATTTTTCAGGTAATTTCATAATTCCGTGTAGAACTTCTGTGGTTTATCGGCGAAAAACTTTTTCAAGTGATTTTTGGCAACTCTTTTGTCGGCCAATGTTTTTCCATCAAGAGAGTTTTGCAAAGATCGAAACAAATGGTAGTTAGACAGTGCAAGGTCCAGGCTATACGGTGGATGCATCAAAACTTCCCAACCAAGCTCCCTCAATTTTTGGCGCGTCATCAAAGATGTGTGTGGTCTGACGTTGTAATGGAAGACAACACCTTTTCTGTTTATCAATTCTGGTTGTTTTTCCTTAATCGCTTCCTGTAATCTATCTAGTTGTGAACAGTAGAGCTTTAAATTAATCGTTAGGCCATGTGGTAACACCTCATGATGGACGACTCCCTTCCAATCCCATCATACACACAGCATCACCTTATTTGCCATTAATCCAGGCTTTGAAATCGTTTGTGGTGGTTCGCCGCGCTTACCCCATGATCTTTTACGAACGATATTCTTGTATTTTACCATTTTTCATCGCCCGTGATGATTTGCTTCAGAAATGGGTCGATTTCATTGCGTTTTAGTAGTGTTTCACTGATGGAAATTCGATCAATCAAATTTCTTTGTGTAGCCAGCCTTTTTCAAATGATTCCAAACTGTCACATGGTTGATTCTTAGTGCATTGGCTATCTCCTGACAGCTCACATGTCGGTCTTGCTCGAATTTTGCAGTTGCAAAATTTCATCGACTTTTTCAGTGACTGGCCGACCAGAGCGAAGTCGATCTTTGACATCAAAATTTCCAGAACGAAATCGAACAAATCACTCCTGTGTCCTGCGTTCACTTACAGCATCCGCGCCGTAAACTTCACAAATTTTTCTGTATGTTTGCGTTTTTTGTAGTAAAAAAGCATCACATAGCATATTTCTTCAGAAATTTCACTCATTCGTTCATCTTTTAGTGTACTTCTTTTTATTATTTCTTAGCCTTTTATTATAATGTTCTTTTTTTCTTTTTTCTCTCTCGCCTCTTCTGCTATTTCTAATTTTTTATTTTTTCTCGTAATTTTTTTTCTATTCCATTTTCCATCAACAAATTTTTTTTATTTTGTTCACCTCCATAATTCTTCTTTCCCATCACTCCTCTTTCTTTCTTCATTCATCCTTGAGTTCTTTGTTTCTTCTTTTGTATTTATCAACTCTTTTACGTCTCTTATCAATTTCATGTCATGTTTTTATATTCTCTTTTGATGATGCTTCTTTTTCCTTGTAGAATTTTCCTCTTTTTGTAGGTGATCTTGTGACTTTCCTTGTGTCTTTCAAATTTTCTTAAGAATTCATTTTCTATTTCTATTCTATCTTTAGCTTCATTTCTTTCTTTCTTACTTGATGTTCCTTTGCTTCCAACTCTCGGTTTTGCAATTAAATGATCCAAGATTATTTTACTCTTTTTACTTTCTTTTTCTCTTTCTTTCTCTATATTCCTCTATTCACATTATATTTGTCATTTTCTAGATTATCCATTAATTTTCTAGTGTATTGATCAATTAATTCCTGTGTTATCGATTTTGCTTTATCAGTAGATAATTCCAAGCACCTTGCGTTTCTTCTTCTTTCGTCTTTATTCGCATTTGGTAAAATTTCGAATTCAACCTTATTTTTTATACTGTGTATTAACCTCATTTCCTTCTTGCTTTTCACGTCTTTATTCTTTGTGGCTTCTCACTTTTGTGTTTTTACTATTCTTTGGCTCGTTCTTTGATATTCTTTTTCTGTCTAATCTAAGATTTTCCAATTACACGTGTCATTTTGCTGTCTTGCAATCCTCCTAGTCAGCTGTATTTATTGAAATCGAAACAAAGAGAGTATGTATTTGATAAGTCTATCTTTGACTGCAAATATTGTTTTATTAAAAAATACATTTTAATAATGGTTTGCAAGAATTTTCTAAATGTATTTTTCTTGTTTCTGATGTCATAATCCAAAACAGCTGTAATAGCTGTAGGCAAGAGCCGTAAAAAGAAAAAAAACTTGTGAAATCTACTTTCAAAAAACTGATTCAAAGATTAATATTATTTTTTAATATTATTTTGTCTTTTAAATTAGACAATTCTTTTCGAAAAAGTAATTATTCAAGATAATATTTCAATTAATCATCATTTTGTTTCTGATATATGATACATTTCTTTGTAGGTTCTTCCCCTTCTGGCCATTCTTTATCCATTGAACATGAATCAAGCAACGCAAGGAACGAATTGAGGGAAATTCAAGCAAAACAGTGTAACAAAAAGAAGCAAGCCACCGTGAGTCCAATAAATGTACAGTAATTTTTTATTATTTATGGCAATAAGTTTATATATTTATCTAATGTTATTCTTCTTATTATTTGCGATACTTTTTAATATTCCTTTCCTTTATGTTATTGATATAATATGATGTTAGAAAGAATTGAAAGATAAAGAATAAAATCTTGATAGATAATTTATAATTGAAATATTATATACATACAAGTTGGCCCATCGAAACAGACTGAATAATTTCTATAAAAATGATGAAATTTTTCGAAAAAACGCAAAAATAAGTTGATATATATTGAAGAGGGGACATCTTTTGACATATAATTCTTACCTTCAATTTCAAAGTTAAACCAAAACTTATCTCATAAGTAGGGATCCCTAAAGATTTCAAACAGAAAAGGGGATTAAATGATATATCATTAGGAAAGTTTTTCAATTTTCTACATTCTTATGTTTGATTTTTTAAATTCAATTAATTCGTTTAGAAGATACAGAGTGTTAAATCTAAAACAAACAAATTTTCAAACTTTTTTCTTTATTATCTATCGAATCAATCCATAATGGGATCGATTGCTGAAAAAGTAGCCAAAAGTGAAAGATTATATCATTACGATAAAATCTATTTATAAGTTTAAAAATTTATAAATTTTTCGGATCGCTGAACACAATTCTGATCTCAGAATTAAGAATTAAAAAATGATGGATTTGAGTTTTAAAATTGTCTAATACGCATAATAATTGATTTCAAAGAGGTTTTTTTGGATCACTGATTTCGATTTTGATATAAAAAATAATTAATGTAGGATGGGATATTATGAGCACTTTAAGGAAATTTGGATATCTAGCATACTGAAGAATTAAAAGACGTGCACATTTGATAGATTTGTTGATATTTTACGTATTTTAATATTGAAATTGATTCTTTTAATGCAAATGTTGATGCTCATATTATCCTCTGGGTAGAATATGAGAACATCTTTAGGAGTAATATAAGCATAAGAATTTTTTTGTAAGAAATTATGCAGAAATAAAAGATTGAAATATATATAAACATATATATATATATGAAATATTTTGTTAGAATAAATGCCAATCAGATGTTTGGTTAATATACCCAAAAATAATGTAATTTTATAAATATTTAGTAAGTAATATCAAATGATAACACTTATTATAATACTTATTAAATATTTGTAAAAACGACATTATTTTTGGTTAAATTAACCAAATATTTGATTGGCATTATTTTACCATACATTTATTAGACTCCGAAGGGTCAATCCCTATTAAAAAAATGTGATTATTAATTATGGCAATACAACACACTTTAATGTTGGCATTGCTATTGTTTTTTTCCTATGTATTGTTATCTATTGCGCACAATATTGGCAAGTATTGTTAATGTATTGCTATATATTGTTTTGTATTGCTAGCATATTACTAGCGTGAATGGCTCAAAATTATTTACTTTACAAATATTAATACACAGAATAAAATAGCTTATCACAATGTAGATTAGAGATCTTATGAAGTTATTTCTTCTTATGAAAAAGGAGAAAAAAATGTAAGAAATAAAAATAATTTTTAACTCCTAATTGTATTACGATCTATCCCGGGTGAAGACATTTAGTAGTAAGTTTAATCAGCTAAGTCCTGAGCGTATCCATTGACACGTGCGCATATATTTTTAGAGCTCATCTTTCAAATCTTATGGTATTTCTTCTTTAAAAAGGTTTTCTACATTAGAGGGTCAAAAAAAATTGATTTTTTTTTCATAAGTTTTTCGATAGTACAATTCGTTGAGAAAATATCTCGATATATCTATAAAATAAATATCTTCAAAATTTTAGAAATTCGAAGTCTTTTGTAATAAATTCAGCGCTTATATACGAGTACTTACATGTATATACGGCATGCATATAATAAATAATAAAAAAAAATTTTTTTAAATTGTAATTCTAAAGTATTTTTAAAGTCATTCAGTTTTCATTCTGGGAAATTTTTTTCTATTTTTTATAGTTTCAATGATATTTGAAAGAAAAAAAAACGATTTTTCTTCGAGAGGATATTTCATCCCCTAAATCTCGAGATAAGCACAAACAAAAAAATATGGATCTAATATTTTTTTCGTGCTCTACAATATATTCAAAGCTTATTAAAATCGGTGAGAATCGGTTCTCTTGTTAGTAGCACGAGACTTGAATAGCTTGTAGAATGATTCAAACTACCCAAAATGAATTCCACTAGAAAGCTGAAGGATTATTGTATGTCTCTAGAATAAAAAATTAGCCTTCGAGCACTGTAAGTATTCAAAAACCAAATCTGATAGGAGAGACGGAGGTAGCTTCGAACTTTTTCTTCTTAGGCCAAAATTATTATGTAATGAAATTATTTGAATTTTTATTGTAGTAGAATTTTTATTGTAGTAGTTACTACAGATATTGAGGAACAATAATAAATCACATTGAAACAAATATCATAACAACATATGTATTTTATTTATATTTTAAAAAAGCACATTCAAAAGTACTTCCTTGAGGGGGGGGGGGGAGAGGGCAGTTTTGAATTATTGTGCCAGTTTTGAATGCGTTATAAAAATGAAAGATTAGATGTTTCTTATATACTAATTTATTTATACAAATAGGAGTACATTTTTTTTTAATATAAAAGTACAAAAACAAAATTTAAAAATTCTTAAAAAAGTTTAATGATTATGTTAATCAAAATAAAATTCAAAACATAATATTATAAATTCTTAAATTATAAAAATTTAGGTTTATTAAATACATTATCTTTTTCTTAGAAAAAAAACTCTTAAAAGCAATAAAATAAATTAAGTTGAAAGAACAATCAAAAATTCTTGAAAAAATTAATGTATCCTAATACTAATGTAACTGAAAAGTCGAAATCAAACGCATTGATGCAGTTCTGGAAATTTTTCCAATTTTAATTGGTGATGGTAACTTGGCAATTATATCAGTCTTATTGACAGACCACTTATTTTCCTTAGTTAGTTTAGTAAAGAAAAATTTGTTAAATTTCGTTTATTTTTTAAGAAAGTTGACATAAACGTGAGAATGTTTGTTTTCTTTCTTACTGTGTAGGACGAATTTGTCTTTTGTGATGAACATTTCACTAATACGAAATCACCTGGATTTAAATTCTCTAGTTTAATTCATTATTTGATGTTGAAAACATTTGTTGGTCTTCATTGATGAAATGTAAGTTACAGTCGTCATTTACTGAATAACTGAAAAAGAACAATCATCTGATTAATTTAATTTTAAACTTAAATTTTCAAAACTTTTAGATATGGAAGCCTTTTTATTTTTCTTCGATGATGATTGCTCGCTTCTTATTAAAGCGCAATGCTGATTTTTACAAATGTTTTTGTTGTTCTGCTTTCTCTATTTTATTCTTTTCCTAAATGCTTGTTAAAATGCGTAATTTTCCGTTCTTCCTTTCCCTTATTCCTTCTTTCCGCAGAGCTGCTTTAGGAAAAGGTCTTACTCTATTTTAGATAATATAACCGTCAACCGAAAAATCTGAATTCATAGTTGCATTTTCAGTAAAATTAAATTCGACTATCTGATTTTCAATTGGAAATGAAATATCTACGATAATTGTATTCATTCATTAGTGTTTATAAACGTTTATATTTGAAGATCCTTGATCAATAGGAACTGTTGGTTCTGTAGAAATTAATTTTGTAGAAAGATTTGTTACTTCCGCACATTCAAAGTCTCCGCACATTCAAGTCGGTGACTGCATTTTTATTGAATATTTATGCATTTATTATGGATAAATACCAGACTTCGAAAACTCTGAAATGATATTGTTGGGTGTAAATGCAGCATTATAGGCAATACCTGCTAAATTCTGGATTGTGATTCGTTTTTCTAGGGTAGTTAAGCAATCAATTATTTTGTTTGCAATTGAAAGTCTCTGCTTAAACGATCTCATAACTGCGACAGAGACTGAAGCCAATGAGTGTAGTGTGGAGGAAAAATAAGAAGAATAATGCTATTTTCATGGCAAAACTGTATAACATCTATTGTGCAATGACTTTCGTGATTATCAAATAGCAATAATATCATATCATTCTTGTAATACTTTTTATTTTTTTTATGTGCTTTAACACTCTCAGAAACAATTTTTCAGTCATCCAACCACTTGTAGGACTATTAATGAAACCAATGCTCCCATTTGAAGGTCCAATAAGCATGTTTTCATGAAACTCTCGGAAATATAAAAACTGATGGTATTGAATGTTTCTTGTAGCATTAATAATGGCACAATCGTAATTAATTGCCCTCTTTCAGCAGATGCACATTGACCCACTTGTTTTTGCGTGATAAATTTGATGCTTGTACAACTGTTACATTGGTTTCATCCAGATTATATATGCAATCAAGAGTGAATTGAGACTTGCGAAGTACTTCCTCATAATTATTTTATAATTCTTACATTATTTGTTGAAACTGATTGCTAGATAGACTCATATTTTCCAGTTTTTCGCGACGAAAGTTTTTTTATGCTTCTTCATCCAGTCTAGTCCAGCAATGCAGTTATTCATCCACCTAGAGAAACATTTATTTAAAGCTACGGCGTATTCATATGCTAGAATTCTGGCTTGGTGATATGTTAAGCTATAATTCATTTTAGAACTTTTCAATAAATAACTTTCTAGCATTCCTTCTTCGGCATTTGTAAACACCTGGTTAATCGAAAATTTTGAAGAACATTCTTCACTTTTTAATTTTTTATTATTTTTATAATTCTTTAAACGATAAAATAATGTATTATATTATATTATAGGCACTTTTTATATTATATTATAGGCACGGTTTTATATTATAGGCACTTGCAGCTGCTCTAAGCTCATAGTTTTATTTATCACCTGTAGTATAGCATTCTTAATGTCTTCTTCAATAATATTACTTGTAGTTTTTCTCTTATAAATATGCACCACTTTTACCTAAAATAACAAACAAATTAAAGAATAAAGTACTCAAATAATTATTGCTTTTTATATATAACATAAAGACATAAATATTAGAATCTATTACAGAAATCTATTACAGAATATGGATCCGTTGTTTAATTTCCCGAATTATCCGATCTCATCATTGAATTCTAGCGCCGTGCTAGTGTTATGCTCGATAATGAAGTTGGGGACAATCAGAAAGATTAAAAAAAATCATGTCAGATAATCCTCTTAGGGAACAAAGTTCGTCGTTTTGACATCAAATTCAAGTGTTTGTATAAATGATGTTAAGTGATCAAAAAGTGATCATAGGTTTTATTTGACATCATTTGACGGAATACTAACGTCCATGACGTCATATTGACGTCATAAGTTGTCTGTTGGATAGTATAATGATCAATAAAGGACCAAGATATAAAATGATGGCCCACCGATGACGTCAATCGTTTGTAACATTCGAACGTCAATTTGACTTCATTAAATCAGTAATGGCCCAAGTCAGTAAAGACCCAAAATATGATGTCAAAATGACAAACTTTGCTACCTCGGCAGATTCTACATATATATATATATATATATATATATATATATATATATATATATATACTGTACAAATTACAGACACCCCTGTGTGGAGCTGGCCCCCCAATACATATTCAAAAATCGATTTTTTTCTTTTTGCATTCGTTTGCTCATCATTTGTTCACGAATGCCCTGTTGACATTTTCGTTTGTTTTTCCTTAGTTTGAAAGTTATGCGTAATTTAATTTTGGGCTACTTATTAGATTTTTGAAAAATTTCCGTACTTCCTTTGAGATACAAACGATTTAAAGAGATATAAATGGGTATAAACGATGTTTTTTTGAATGACTCTGGCCACACTGTCAAAAATTACATGTAAAACAATTATAATGAGTAATTTTGACCAATTATTAAGGATGTATATTTTCACATTTAAGTAAAGTTATAACTTACAGATAAAACTTTTCTTTTTTATAATAATTAAACGATTTGCAAAATTACTATTGGAATTAATTTTATAGAATTATTTATAATCCCTAATCAAATTATAATTTTTTTAAGCTTATCCATATATACCAACGTAAAAATATTAATATATTACCATTATGTTATATAGAATATTATAAAAATTTGTACATTTAAACATACAAGTTATACTAAAATAATATACTATTGTTATTATAACTTTCTGTCTATAATAAAGATATATTTACACAATTACAAGAAAAAATATTAATATTTCTAAAATAATTTTATATATTTCAATTAGATAAATTTTGTAATTTTTACACGTATTATTTATGGAATATTACGTATCTTTTTACAGTGTATTTTACGATATCTTAAAATTAGTAACTAGCACTAGTAAAGAGTGTATAGCAGGATATATAATATGAAAAGTGCCCTCACGCCAAATTAGCCTTGCCATCGATTTTGTTAAGTCTCTATAAAAGAAAAATTTTCATCAAATTTTAACCTGTTATCTTCACTGTTGCGAACAAATTAATAAACCAGGCTACCATTAACGAGCAAATTAAAAACAAATAAAAGTCATTTACATAAATGATGGTAAAAATTTTCAGATAAGCTCTGACTTAATCAGCAATTATAGCATATATTATATTAAACGAAAAATATTTGTATGTCAATATGTAAATATTAATATATGAATGCATATATGTGTACATAATATGCATTATAAATGAATAATTATATGTAAAATTCAGGGTCACATATAGTGTCTTTTGCTGTGTCAATATTACATTTTTATTTTGCTTACCATTTTTACATTTGTGCGAATATTGTGCATCTAAAAAGACATCGGTCTATATTCATTGTCAGTATCCAGATGTTTTCATTCCTACACTGCTGCGTTCACAGTTTTTCACAGACATCTCAATTTTAAAAATATATTTACATTTTTACGTTTGTATATATCGATAACAGCTTAAAAAATTATAATTCATTGGCGGATTATGTATAAATATTTCTATAAAATTAATTTCAATTGTAAATTTACTTTTGCAAATCATTTAATTACTATAACTAAAAAAGAAAAGTTTTATTTGTAAGTTATAACTTTATTTAAATGTGAAAATATACATCCTTAATGGTTAGTCCCAAAATTACCAATTATAATATATTGTTTTACATGTAATTTTTTAACAGTGTGATCAGAGTCATTCGAAAGAGCATTCGTTTATACCCGTTTGTATCTCAAAGGAAGAAAACGGAATTTTCAAAAATCCAAAAAGTATCCCAAAATTAAAATGCACATAACTTAAAACTAAGGGAGAGCAAACAAAAATATCAACGGGGCATTCGTGAACAAACGATGAGCAAACGAATGCAAAAAGAAAAAAAAATTAATTTTTGAATATTGGGGGACTAGTGTGAAGTTTAGGAAGCTAGCGTGAAATTGGCCTTCCAAAGTTTAATTTTCGTATATCTTTTGAACTAAGGGTGAGCCAACGAAAATGTCAACGGAACATTCGTGAGCAAACGATGAGCAAACGAATGCAAAAAGAATCGATTTTTTTTAATATTAGAGGTCAATTTCACACAAGTTTTACAGGCTATATTCTGTAATCTATAGCTTGGCTAATTATTAAGTGTGAAAAGATATTAAAAAACTATGTATTTGTATCTACCTATTATACTTCGAAGCGATTACAAATGTACAGTATATTGTCGTCGTTATCGTTATACTAAAATCTTTTAATAATAACCTACATAGTCCAACTTAATAAATGTAACTTATTCATATCTACGAGTCGCGAAGGAATTATGGGAGCTCACGTAGCGACAATTGCGACTGAAATGTTCTAAAGTGCCCCGTTTGATTTGTTCAAATGTACCTCATTGTCAGTCACATTGAAAAAAAAATCTTATTTTGTTTATCAGAATATCGATAAAAATCAAATGTTTTATTTTTATTACGTAGTATGGACATAAGAAGAAATACACAGCACAACAAAATGTTAATTAATAGTTTAATTTTAAAATGCTTACATGTGCGAGACGAAACGTTTAGGACGAAGGCATAAAAACACAAAACGCTTCTAGATTAAATTATCAATTGTAACTGCGGCAGCTATTATTAGACGATTATAACTGTGTTGCCATTTCAAAAATTACATTTTGTAATCACAGAAAAGAATAGTTCATTTTTAATTTGTAAAGTTCAAAGCTGTCCTCCCCCTCTCCTCTACATAATTGAGAAAAAAATATTTAACCGATCGACTTTTTATAGGGTTCGTTAGTTAACTAATAGTCAACCGTCTTCGGTGAATCTAAAAAGTTTTATAAAAATTAACCAATAAGAAAATGCAAAAATATGGACTCATCAAATTAAAACAATAGTACAAATTAAATCAGGCGAATGAGAATATAGTATTATTGATAGTACACAAATAAAAATATTTTTTTCCTTTTTCCATTTTTTTATTTCATAAAAATTTGAACGTTTCGACTCATTTTGAAGTTTTCGTAAATACATACTAAATATTCGTCATTCCTTTGTATGCAAAGGATGGATCAGACATTAAATTGACAGATTTGATGTATTAAATCTGTTAAAGTTAACTTTATCATAATTAGTGGATAGATTTAACAAAATATATGTAGTTTGATATGTGACTCACCCCAAGAAGCAAAGCAGCCGTCCTGAAACTTTGGATTAATTACATTGCCAATTACACTTCACCTCAAATAAATTGATAAAATGAAAAAGATTACAAATAAAATATATTCACAATAGAGCGTCAAGAACATAATTGAATTGTTTTGTCTTACAGAGGTTGTCCTAACGATTGTTATGTAAATAACAAAATAAAAGAAGGAAAAAAATAGATATATTAAATAATTTTTCAATATAAAAACTTTTCAAGAATATTTTAGATCGTTTAAAATCGATAAATAAATATGATGTAAACTATTCGTGTCAGACGGCAGATTAAGACCATTATTTCGCATGTGAAGAATTCCGAGATTAACTTTTTATTTAGATACTGTTCCATATCAAGAATTTCGACGTTCTCTCAAAAAAAAATCATGTTCGTAATTAATTCTGTGTTCGGTAACAGAAATGATTGCTAGTGTTTCATTTAATGTGGTTTCTAAGCTGAGAAATTCTAGTATTTAATTTTCTTCCCATTTGACTTACATAAGTCGCTTTGCAATTTTTGCATGAAATTTTGTAAACAACATTTTTCTTTAAATATGAGAGAATATTTTTTTGTACTTTAATATACCTGCTCAATTTATTTAGACTCGTAAAGGCCAATTATATATTGAAACTTTTATTAATTCTATTAAATTCGTTCATAATTTTTGGAATATACGATATCAACAGTCAAGAAGCACGTTCATTAGTATTTTCATTGGTACCTGTACTATTAGTTTATTTTTGGTTAATATTAATAATAACGGAAGCAATTCCGATAACCTTGACCTTGACATATGTTGTCAAGGTCATAACCCTGAGTGACCTTCAATAAGTCTTAGCCGTTGCTCGTTATTCATTAAGAAGTTATTAATAAAAGAAGTTCAAAGAAGGTCATTTCTATATAACACGAAAATTACCTGTTTTAAAATATGTTTGATAGTTGTGTACGGGATACCGTGACGACCGTACCTTTGACATATGTCGTCAAAATCATGACTTTGAAAAACTTCCAACAAGTTTTAGGTGGCTTTCACCTTCGATTCTCACCCCTTCTCCCCCTCCTGCAAAGGGGTGCACGACTCTTATCTTCGATTCTCACTCTTCCTCCTCTCTGCAAAGGGATGATTCTCATCTTCGATTTTCCTCCTTCTTCCCCTCCTTGACCCTTTTATACTTATATTTTTGACAAGTATTAAACGTTTTTTTGAAATAATAAATTGCATCTATTAGAATCGTTAAATAATTCTACATAGATTGAGTGTTCATTTAACATTATTGTCATTTATTGATATTTTTCAATATTATATTTAGCAAAAATAAAACGTTATTTTTTCAAACTTTTTTTGTTAATAACTTTTTAACAAAAGTTGAACGACGACTAAAAAAACTTGTTGGAGGTTACTCAGGATCATGATTTTGACATATATATCAAGATCGAAGCTGCTTTCGTTATTATTAATATTTACTTTATTTCTTAGTACTTATGAAAGAAAAGATTTAAATGTGAATTGTACTGAATATAAAATCAGCAGGATCATTTTTCAATAATATTATTGAAATAGTATTATTGAATGGTATACTTTTCTTTGATGGTCTCTCGGATGTGATAACAAAAAGGCTCTGTCAATTATTCCAATAATTATTTCTTTTTTTTTGTGAAAGCGGATGCGCAGATAAAAAGTTTAAAGTATCTACCGAGAATGTAATTGTGATACCAGTAACTGTACACCGATGTTCTCTAATGCTTTTGTTTCTGTATCGCGCATAACTAAATCCACTATTGTCGGAGAGAGTGGAGAACCCGGAATTCTGAAATTCTTTATAATCACATTTAAAAAAACGCATCTTATATAGTGAGATACAATAGTATCTCACGGGTGATGTAGAAAGCTATTATCAAAATGTACGTTAAGATATAAGTATATATATATATATATATATATATATATATATATATATATATATATATATAATATATAATTATAAAAAAAAAAAAAAAAAATAAAAAAAAGAAAATTTTATATTAATAAAAAATATATAAT
>Ga0157364_1000753_pt1 | contig 24315 bp, 23 predicted proteins | sample AttsexASBM2_FD_111476 | JGI IMG/M metagenome (GOLD analysis project Ga0157364, IMG submission 111476) | Fungus gardens microbial communities from leaf cutter ant in Ribeirão Preto, State of São Paulo, Brazil - Atta sexdens ASBM2 | ecosystem: Host-associated > Fungi > Mycelium > Unclassified ...
AAAAACACGGTAAAGGGCACCGCCGTATCTGGCGTAAGCTGCATTTGGCTGTGGATGCCAAAACACATGAAATTATCTGTGCTGACCTGTCGCTGAACAACGTTACAGACTCAGAGGCCTTCCCTGGACTCATCCGGCAAAGCCACCGGAAAATCAGGTGCGCCGCTGCAGACGGCACTTACGATACCCGGTTATGTCACGATGAACTGCGGCGTAAAAATATCCGCGAGCTCATCCCTCCCCGGAAGGGTGCGGGTTACTGGCCTGTTGAATATGCAGACCGAGATCGTGCTGTTGCGGATCAGCGCCTGAGCAGGAGCAATATACGATGGAAATGGACAACGGAATATCACCGTCGGCCAATAGCGGAAACCGCGATGGACCGGGTAAAGCAGTTGTTGGGTTGTTCACTGCTCCTGCGTACCTACGACGCTCAGGTAGCAGAGGCTATGGTCATGGTGCGGGCGCTGAACAAAATGACAAAGGCCGGAATGCCTGAAAGCGTGCGCATTGCATAAAATACAACCTGCTGCGGGGAAGCCCAGCCAAAATCTGATTTATTCAACAAAGTCCTTTTGAGGTAGTGGTCTGGATGACGGATGGCTGGCCGTTGTATGAGTCATGCCTGAAGGATAAATTTCACGTTATCAGCAAGCGCTACACACAAAGAATTGAGCAGCATAACTTGGATCTCAGGCAGCATCTGGCAAGGCTAGGAAGGAAGTCTCTGTCATTTTCAAAAATCAGTTGAACTGCATGAAAAAATTATCGGGTACTACATGACAATAAATCACTATCAATAAATTGGAGTCATTACCCAGTTCACGTTACATTCATTGCGCAGAGAATAATGTGTCCGCAGACCCGGACACTGATGTTGTTACCTGCATGTCCTGAAGCCGCACTTTCAGAGGTGCGGCCTGAGTTGCTATGAAGCTTTCCTGTTTCGGAATGCAGCCACTTTCATGCGATTGCCGCAGGTGGCCATGCTGCACCAGCGCCGGCGATGGGATTTACTCAGATCGTGAAAGAGTAAAATGCAGTTATGGGCTTCACACTGCCGCACGTATTTGAACTTTTCATCCGTGACCAGCTTCACAAGCGCATCGGCTATGGGCCAGAGGAGGCCTGCTGGGCTGCCAGCACTTGAACAAACATCCACACGATAGCGTTGTGTATCCTGCTCCCATTTCAGCCGCGTTTCAGGGCACCCTGTCTCAAGAATTCGGTTAATCACCGTCAGGTCTGACTCACTGGACTTCATGGCAGCATGCACGACCGCGCGAGCTGCACCGCGCAGCTGGCGGGCCTCCTCGAGTAACCCAAGCGGAGCCATAGTTCCTTTCGGCACAAGGCCCACAGTTTGCAACCAGTCGATAACGCTCAGAGCGTCATCAAAGCAATCATGCCGGTCTTCGCCCGTCCCGTATTCACTGTTGATGAAGTCCAGCGCGAGATTATCGGCCAGGAAGAGAGGGGGGGAAGAAAGATTTTTGATTTCCATATACACCTGTAACCCATTAAATAATTTTGACAGGTTACCGGAATTTTATGTAACCTTCAATTCGGTATTTTAATGGTTACTCGGGATTGCTATGGCGTCTTCACCTTCGGGATTATCGACTGTAGATAACACAACGGCGCAGGTGCACCACCGCTACAAGCGGGCGGGCGATGTTAATGTCTTTTGCCGTGAGGCCGGCGATCCGAGTTCGCCAGCCCTGCTGGCAGTCTGGGGAAAGCACGAACCGTTTTTCATGGCCGCAGGCGCTGAGGCCTGGAAGCGCGATATCCCGGATGCAGAGGTAAACTTCTATGATACAGGCCACTTCGCGCTCGAAACGCATGCGAAAGAGATAGGCGACGATGCTTGGGAATTTCTTGACCGTCATGTCCGCCAGGAGGGTTGATCCGCTTCAGACGTTCAGCAGCCCGGAGCCGGGCGAGCAGGAATGGCGGGTGGACTCGCTAAAAGAAACCGGTAGCCACTGTTTTCCCGATGAGAGGCGCGGCTGTCCGAAGCTAAACAAAAATTTCACATACCACAGGCGCGCTGGTCGGTTGACGATCGAGCCTTAACAGAGCCATTAACAAGAGGACAGGAACAATGCCGTTAACTCATGGTGTACAACATGTTGGTTTAGCCGTATCAAATCTTGAAGAGAGCGCAGCGTTCTTCACTGATTTACTGGGCTGGCAGGAAGTCAAACGACGTGACGATTATCCGGCCATCTTCGTGAAAGACGGTGCAGTGATGCTCACACTCTGGAAGACGCAAACGGAAGAACCCGTTCCGTTCAATCGTAAAAACAATGTCGGACTCCATCACCTGGCTTTGCAGGTGGAGACTAAAGAGGGCCTTTACCAGATCCTTGAAGTGTTGAAGGCAAATCAGGTTGAAATTGAATTCGAGCCCACCCTGCTCCGCGAGGGGCAGTCTATGCACATGATGTGCTACGAGCCGAGTGGCATACGGGTTGAATTCTATTACCCAGGTTAAGTAATTTCTGAGGCCCTGTGCCAGGGACATTACCTTGATGCCATATCAGGGAGAAGTTCCTGGCGGCTGTTGTCCGGGCTATTACCATCCTGTTAGCCGGATTGCTCACCGCAGGATGGCGGCAAGGCTGCTCCCCCGCGTGAGCCATGCACTGAGAATGCCGGGGTATGGAATAGTCCGCTTCACGTCCTCGGGCATTCAACAGGTTTTTTGTACCTTCAGTGAAGGCATTTTTCTCGCTTCAGGTGCCAGAAAATATTTTGCTTCGTCGGAGCGAGTTCTGGTCTTACAGCAACGCTAGACGATCCTAGGAGGTGTCCCATGCAGCAGACACGCAGTGTCTTTCATAACGGTGAGCGTGCAGTACAGGCACGTGCCGAAGTGCCAGATGAATGGCTTAAGCAGGTGGAGGGCTTTGTGCGCCCCGAGATGCCTCTGCAACATCGTAACTTCTTTGAAAATCTCCAGATGCTGATTCTGGGACTGCTCGATTCAGACGGCCGGCCGTGGTGCGTTCCGGCTCTCGGGTCACCAGGATTCCTGGTTTCCCCCACTCCGGACACACTCGAGATCCACCGGGACCCCGTTCTTTCGCAGGAATTCGGCCTGGATCTGTCACCCGGCGCCAGCGTTGGCGCGCTCGGGATTGACCTGTTCAGCAGACGCCGCAATCGAGTCAATGGCCGGATACAACATGCCTCAGCAGGTGTAATGACCATCATGGTCGATCAGAGCTTCGGAAACTGTCCGCAGTACATTCAGGCCCGCCAGCTACCTCCTAGCAAGGACGAGCCGGAAGCTGCGAGTCGCCGGCGCGGCAGCATAACCGATCCGGCAGTTCGTCGGATTATTGAGGCCGCTGACACTTTCTTTATCGCCTCCCGTGAGGCTGGTTCGCTGGATGGTGGAAGCGCCGGTATCGATGCCTCGCACCGGGGCGGGCGTCCGGGATTTCTCGGTATAAACGGGAACGGAACGCTCTCCTTTCCCGATTTCTCCGGCAATCGCTTTTTCAACACGCTGGGCAACATCGAGAATGACGGCCGGGTTGGCCTGTTCGTTCCGGATTTTGAAACGGGTGAGGCAGTGGTGCTCACGGGGCGCGGTTCCGTCGACTGGGATCCCGACCGTATCAGGTCGTTTGAAGGTGCCGAGCGCATCGTAGACGTGGTACCGGAAGAAATCTGGCATGCCAGTGCCGTGCTGCCGGTTATCGGGCCCGAATCCGAGCCGTGGCCCGGACTTGTTGCCACGGGTACCTGGAAAGATGCGCGTCTGACCGCACTCAAAACGGGTGGCTACAGGCGCTTCCGGGTAGCGTCGAAGATTAAAGAGAGCGATAACATCACCTCTTTCTACCTTACACCTGCAGATGGTGGTTCGGTTGAGATGCATCAGGCGGGACAGTTCCTGCCGGTACGACTTCGAAGTAATGGTGAGATAATTCAGCGTAGTTACACAATTTCGCAGGGACCAAACGGGCAGAACTATCGCCTCTCGGTCAAGCGAGAAGAATACGGTGTAGCGTCCCGGCTGCTGCACGACCATTGTGAAGCCGGGGACGTCATCGAGGTAGGGTCACCTGCGGGCAGCTTCGTGCTGGATGACAGCACCCAGCCGATCGTCATGCTTTCCGGGGGCGTAGGTATAACACCCATGATGGCTATGCTTGATGCGCAGATACTGGCTCTTGAAAAAGGGGCATCCCGGCGCATGGTTTACTTCGTCCATGCGACACAGAACAGTGCCAGCCAGGCGTTTCGTCTCAAGCTCAGGGCTATGGCCCAAAGATACGACTGGCTTCGTCTCTTCACGACATACAGTGCTCCCGGCCCGGAGGACAAACTGGGGGATACATACGACACTGAGGCGCGGCTCAGCGTGGATGCTCTCAGCAGGCTGCTACCCTTTGGCGGCTATCAGTTTTACTTGTGCGGGCCGGAAAGTTTTATGCGATCGCTTTATGCGGGGTTACGGGAAATTGGAGTGGATCCTTCGCATATCCACCATGAATTCTTCGGTGCTGGCGAGCTCGGTGACCCCGGGGAGGAATTCCCGGCCGCAGTACTCCCTGAGAGTGCACAAGTCACTTTTACCTCATCGGAAGTCCAGGCCGAATGGACGAGTCAGAGCGGGACTCTTCTGGACGTTGCTGAAGTTGCGGGTCTCAGGCCCGACAACAACTGCCGCTCAGGAAAATGTGGCTCGTGCGCCGCCAAGCTGGTTTCCGGAAGCGTGCACTACCCACGCCAGCCAGCGATCGCTCCCGCCGACGGCGAAGTGCTGGTTTGCTGTGCTGTTCCTGCGGAAGGGCGCGTAGAAATAGAACTGTGAACGTTTCCGGTTTTTCGGGGGCGGGTTTTGAGCTAGTCGGGCAGCCCCGCCTGACTCACTCAGGCTGTGGCAGTTTTCCTCTGTCCATTTTGTGTGGTATCGGCACAGGACGCGGGCTGGCCACGTTTTTACATACCCTGAACCGAAAGCGACAGCACGCCGGCGGCCGGATTTTACCCAACAGGCTCCGTAATCCGGCGGCTTTGAATCCCCCTCAGACGGCCAGCGACCTTGCACGCAATTCGTCATTCAGGATCCGATCATTCTCGCCGTAGTCGACCGGGCTGTCGATTACGTGAACGCCTAGGGTCTTAATGCAGTGTTCCAGCAGGGGGAGCAGGGCTCCGGCGCTTTCAAAACGGTAACCACTGGCGCCGTACGCTTCTGCATATTTCACAAAATCCGGGTTGCCGTAGCCCACACCGAATTCGGGGGTAATGACTCCAATTTATTGATAGTGATTTATTGTCATGTAGTACCCGATGACTTTTTCATGCAGTTCAACTGATTTTGAAAATGACAGAGACTTCCTTCCTAGCCTTGCCAGATTCTGCCTGAGATTCAGGTTATACCGCTTAATTCTTTTTGTGTAACGATTACGGATGACGTGAAATTTATCCTCCAGGCGTGACTCATACAACGGTCGTCCATCCGTCATCCAGACTACTACGTCAAAAGGCGACAGCAGCGTCAGAAACTGCTCCAGGGTTGCCATCGTCCGCTCACCGAAAACGTGGCTACATCGCACCTGCGTACCCTGTTGTAGGCATAAAACAACCAACGCTGGCGTGATTTAGAGCCGATGTAGCCCCCATTGTTCATCCATTTCTGCGCAGACAATTACATCACTGCTCGGATGTATCCGTGAGGTTACTGAAAGGGGCTTGCACTTTTTTAAATGCCGGAAAGTAGTGTTTCAGACCAATGAAAATAATGTATGCACTGGCTCGACATCCAACGCCATTCATTACCATATCAATGATTTTCTGGTGTGTACCGTGTTGGGAGGCTGTATAGGTGAAAGTGAGTTGCCATGTCTTACGACACTGCTTGCAGAGATAGTGCTGATGACCGGCAGTACTTTTACCGTTACGGACAACGCCCTCAGTCCCAGCACAACGCACAGAAATGGAAGCCACAGAAGTACCTCGTAAACACCATCATATGCTAACTCAATAAGTTGGTAGCATTACCCGGAATTCAGAGGGAGATTGGTTTGGATAAATACCGTCAGTGATATAATTTATATCGCTTATTAACTATCCGATTTTATTATTCAAATAGCCCGAATACGAGCTGCCTTGTGATTAGGCAAGCACGACTTTTACGCTGCCCGGTGTCAGGCGCGGCTTTCCGACTACAATTTTCACATCGCGTCCTAGGCTAGTCAGGCATTCCATCATTTTAGCTTCACTGATGCCGCGGAATTGTCCACGTAGCATGTTGGACAGTTTGGGTTGTGTCATTCCCAGCAATTTTGCGGCTTGTTGTTGTGTCAGTTGGCGGCTTTTGATGATATTACCAATAGCGGTGGCAAGTTGGGCTTTGACCCGCATTTCTTCGGCATCGTTCCTGCCGAGATCGGCATAAACGTTGCCGCTGCTGACTTCAATATCATCGCTCATAGTATGCTCCTTTGGCATGGTTTTCTGCGGCCTTCAGCCTTTCACTGATTTTATCCCTATCGGGCTTTGGTGTGGCAATTCCCGATAACGCCTTTTTCTAGAATGCGTGTAACACGTAAATGGCATTACCAAACTTAACGGTATATACCGCCCGATACGTATCACCGAGAAAGTCTTCTACTACCTCGAGTACACCAGCGCCACCAAATCCTTTGAGTGGCTTGGTCTGGGAATGTTTACCGCCTTGCTGCACCAGATACAGGGCATAGCCAAAAATATCCTGTATATCGTCGGACAATGATTGAAGATCTTTCTTACTACTACCGACCCAATACAGTGGCTTCATCCGTGTTATCCCTGCGCTAGATTATACCTATATGGGTATAAAATATCATGGCGGATGGTCAATGTATAGCCAAACTGTGAGAGGAATATCTTGGGTGTGTTTATGCCGTTAGCTCCCCAGGATATCCCGCGCAGCTAAGCGTAGTCCGGCTCCTGTTATCCGAATTGAGTGGTTGCACAGAGTCGCTCAGTCGATACTGTTAAAGAGTACCCCTTTTGACCCTCTGGTTTCAGACTACCAGCACGGGTTAAGTCACAGGTAATGACCCATTTAATTAATAACGCCCTAAACGTGAGGGTTAGCGACTTACCCCGTATGGATATAAAGGTGGCATCCATAAGAAATCCCTATGGCATTTCGCGTAGTGGATCGGTGGTGGCTATGTTATCAACTGTCTGTCGTTAAAAGCATTTACCGGTCTCTGGGAGAATGAAAATGAAAAAAGGTCTGACGCTGAGTCTGTTATTGTCAGTGGGGGCATTCAGCCATTTATCTTATGCTGAGCAGACCCTGAGTTTTGGTGTGGATCCGACTTTTCCACCGTTTGAGTCTAAGGCCGCTGACGGCTCCTTACAGGGTTTTGATATTGAACTGGGGAATGCGATCTGCGCCCAGGCCAAAGTAAAATGTCAGTGGGTGCAATTAGGCTTTGATGGCAGTATTCCTGCGCTGCAAGCCAAAAAGTTTGATGCCATTCTTTCTGCCATGTCGATGACGGAGAAGCGTCGTCAGCAGGTCGATTTCAGTAATATGATTTACAGTACCCCCAGCGCAGTGTTAGCTCCGGCCACTAGCCCGATCAGTACCGATATTCGCAGCCTGCGTGGCAAAACCATTGGTGTGGCTCAAGGCACTATTCAAGAAAGCTATGCTCAATCGCAATGGGCGTCTCAGGGTGTGAATATTGTTTCATATCCGAATCAGATGGACGTTTATCCTGATCTGGTGGCGGGGCGTCTGGACGCTAGCGTTGCCAATGCGGTGTCAGCACAACAGGGTTTCCTGAAATCACCGGAGGGTAAAGGGTTTGTGATTAAACAAATGTTGAATAATAAAGCCATTCTCGGGGCCGGGGTGGGCATCGCGGTACGGAAAGGGGATAGCGAACATCTTAACTTGATCAATACCGCGCTGGCAGAAATTCATGCCAATGGCACCTACGATAAGCTTGAGAAAAAGTACTTCGCTTTTAAGGTCTATCCTTAATAGGACATCCCGTCTCTGTCCAGTAGGTGGAGACGGGCCGACTTGGTTAAGTTTCGGGTTAGAGAGAGAGCAGAGCTTTCTTAAAGGATAATGTATGACGTCGGGCAGCAGTGACGCACTGTTGTTGATCTCTGCCGGCAAGGGCATCAATGATCGCATTATGTTCTGCCACGACCTCCTGAATATGCCCAGCATTGGACAGTGTTTTTGCCCAAAATCGCTGTGCCTGTGCATGGATGACATCAAGTAGTTCTGCCAGCCTTTGATTTCCAGCAATGTCAGCCAGTTGCTGATGAAAACGTTGATCCAGCAACATTAATGTTTCTCTGTCTGCCGTGTTTCCCGCCACGGCTATCTGCTGATTCAACTCGCGCAACTGTCGGATCGAGCGATCACTGACTTTTCCTGCTGCGAGCTGCATGCAGAGAGCTTCATTGACCAGACGTACTTCAATTAACTCTAAGGCATCATCCATGGAGAGTGGGGAAACCATAACGCCTTTGCGTGGCAGAATTTTTAGTAGTCCTTCGGTGGCTAACCGGTGTATGGCCTGATTTATCGGTGTACGGCCCAGTTGTAAATCTTCCATCACCGCCGCGGTGTTCAGATACTCTCCGGGTTTGTATTGGAGTGTAATGAGCCGGTGCCTGAACATTCGGTAGGCCTGTTCGTTTAGAGAAACTTTACTTTTTAGCGGGCGGTTATCCGTAGTGATCCATGTTTGGCTCATCGATTGATCCCGTTTTCTGTTGATATCCCATATTACCTTACATTCTGGCATGAAAATCGCTTATTTAATATGCCAGTGAAATTTCACTGTATTTTCAATTGTAGGGGAAAGCGATGCAATTACAGTTCGAGATCAGTACAGAACAGGACTCAACGATGACTGTAGAGGTTAACCACCTGGTGATTGCGGGTTGGGCTGGCCGAGATAAAGACGCAGTGATGCACCATATTAGGGAGCTTGAGGCCTTGGGTGTGCCCGCTCCTGGTGCAGTGCCGTTGTTTTACCGAGTGGCAGCGCAGCAGCTGACTCAGGACGGTGTCCTGGAAGTGGTTGGTGAGCAAACATCTGGAGAAGCCGAACCGTTTATCTTCTTTACCCAAGGTGAGTGGTGGGTATCACTGGCCTCTGATCATACCGACAGGCAGCTTGAAACGGTCAGTGTGGCGCTGTCTAAACAGGTTTGTATCAAACCTGTGGCGGCCATGGCATGGCGAATGAGTGAGGTGCTTGAGCATTGGGATAGCTTACAGTTGTCCTCACAGATCAAAGAACAGGGTGAGTGGGTAAACTATCAGCAGGGCACACTGGCAGCATTACTGCCACCGGGCGACCTGATCGAACGTTATTCTGCTATCAAAGAAGCCGGAGAGGGACTCGCCATTTCATGTGGGACATTAGCTGCCCTTGGCGGGATCCGACCCGCTAACGAATTTCGGATGGAATTATATGATCCGGTACTGAAGCGCACGATTTCTCACCAGTACACCACTGAGTGTCTACCGGTAGTGGCCTAATAACCGCAAAGCTCTCCATCATCAGATCAGTGAGTAGCAACTCGAGCCTTCACCAGGGCAAGCCACTGTCATAACACATCGCCCACAGAGGCAGCAGGACAGTTTACCAGCATGATGCTTGAGGTCGGACGATGTTTACCGTCTCAGCAGGGTATTCAGACCACTTATTTAGGGGGCGATTTCTGATGAAAGTAAAGTTGTACAGAGGTCATTACCCTGAGTCACCCCATAACGATCAACAGGCTAAACTGGCAGTCTTTGACAGAATGGCCCAGTACCGTGAATGTGGAATGTCATCAATACATCAGATTTATCAGGAACAGACAGATGAATAAAAATAATCCTCAGGGTAGGGCCGGTAAGCAAAAAGTGACCGTTGGACGTCTGGCTGCGGCCAGTTCAATTGGTACCGCATTAGAATGGTACGACTTCACAATTTATAACATCATGGCAGCACTGGTGTTTAACCATGTTTTTTTCCCTGACTTCGACCCTTTAGTCGGTACCATCTTGGCTTTTTCGACCTATGCGGTGGGCTATATCTCCCGTCCATTAGGGGGCTTTATTTTTGGTCATTTGGGAGATGTTGCCGGACGAAAAATAGTACTGATGGTAACGCTAGTGATTATGGGGATCACCACCGCATTGATGGGTGTATTGCCAGGATATCAGGCCTGGGGGGTCTGGAGTCCAATACTGCTGGTGTCCCTGCGCTTTATTCAGGGGGTAGCGTTAGGTGGCGAATGGGCTGGTGCGGTATTGCTCTCGATGGAACACGGTGATGCGGATAAGAGAGGGAGAAATGCTTCTTTTGCTCAAGTCGGCCCATCCTGTGGCACCCTGATTGGCACCGGCATTATTACGCTAGTGACCGTACTGATCAGTGTGGACAGTTTTCAAGACTGGGGTTGGCGCATACCGTTTCTACTGAGCTTAGTGCTGGTGGTCTGCGGATTATGGGTTCGTCGCGGTGTTGAAGAAACTCCAGACTTTGTTGAAATGCAGCAACAAGAAAAAACCGCAGAGATGCCGCTGAAGGAGGTGTTTGTTAACTATCCTAAGCAACTCCTCATCGCTGGCGGGTCCCGGGTCGGTGCGGATGTGATGTATGCGTTAGTGGTGGTTTTCACCCTAACTTATGTGACCACAGTATTGCATCTGCCGCGGCCGCTAGCCTTGATTGCGACGATGTTGGGAGCGATAGGTAATGCCATCACTGTTCCAGTATTTGGTGCGCTGTCAGATAAGTGGGGACGGCGTCCGGTGTATATGGCGGGAGCGGTGCTGGCAATAGCCTGGTCGTTTATCTTTTTCGGTCTACTCAACAGTGAAGAGCCGGTGTTGATTGTTCTGGCGGTCATCGGTGGTTTGCAGGTACATGCCATGATGTATGGCCCACAGGCCTCGTTCATTACAGAACAATTTCCAACCCATGTTCGTTATGCCGGATCATCACTGGCCTATACTCTTGCAGGTATTGTTGGCGGAGGATTTGCGCCATTAATTATCACCTCGCTGTTTAAAAGCACTGGGACGACCCTGTGGGTGTCGCTGTATGTCAGCTTGGCATTATTAGTGACATTGCTTGCGTTATGGAAAGCCAAAGAGACTGCGTATCGTCGTCAGTAATGTTGTTGCGGTGACCCTCAGCCTAGTGGGATGACTCACTAGGCTGACAGGGCACGGTATACTATGCCTTATCGGTTTGGTGTTCTCCTCAGATGACTCTACTACAAAGATTTCCTTACCTGTTTCGCAGGGGGCAGTACGCGTAAGACAGTGCTGGACTTCACTTGTGAGCGTTATCGTGGCGGAGCCTCGCGATTATTGTGTTGTGGTGAATATGCGCTCGAGCCAGGCGGCGAAAGCGTTGATTTGCGCGACCTGTTGCCCATTGAAATCCGTTGGCTGCTGACAGGCTGCCAGCAGTCGTTGCGTCTCATCACTTATCTGTGGGTAGCGCGCCTTAAGTTTATCCGCATAAGCGAGGAGTGAGCCTGGCCAATCAGTGTCGTCTGCCTGACGCAGAATATTGGTTGCCCTTAAAAATTTTCGGGCTGCGGCACGAATGAGTAACCTGCGTTGCAGCTGATCATCACTGTTTTCCGCTTCGTTTAAATAGCGACTTATCACCGGCATAAAGTCACCATTAATGGCAATCGCAATGGCTTTCGAGGGGGTGAAAGGCTGGAAATAGTGTCGCAGATCCTCACCATAGAGGCAGTAACATTGGTGCCCAAGAAAGCGTAACGAAGCTAAGCTGCAAAATGGTAGGACACTCTGGCCGCGCAGTAAAAAAGTGGCGACCAATGCATTAGTGAAGGCCGGTTATCGGTGTGAATGTGGGGATCACCCATTGTTTAAGCGCCGCACTTCAGACTTAAATTATACCGAGCCGCACCATTTAATCCCGATGAGTAGCCAGCTACAGTTTACGCATTCGCTGGATATCGAAGAGAACATTGTTTCATTATGCTGTAACTGCCATAAGCAGATACACCTCGGGGCAGGGCATGAGTCGATGCTGGAACACCTGTTTAACCAGCGTAAAGCATTATTGGCGGAATGCGGGCTGACCCTCAGTTTTCAGCAATCATTAGCACTGTAGTAATAAAACCTCCTGAAAATGATCCGCGAATGAGGATCCGACAATCAGGATCGCGATCGTCAGATCCTCGTGCTGGGGTATTATTGGCTGCTGCTGCGTTGAATACTGCCGATAAACGGCAGCCTTAACGCCAATGGCGAAAATTGGACACCCATATCCAGCCCCAGCAGGTTGATTTCAACACCCTCCACTGGTCCGATATTCACCCCCACCAATCCCATCAGTGAGAATTGGAAACCTCTCCCCGAAGGGGGGAGGCCAACGGGATCGGTCAGTGAACGGTAGTCTTTACCGATGGCATTGGCCGGTAGGTTCAGTTGCAACGCGGGTACATCGCGGCCGATATGGGCAAGGAAAGTGTTACTGTTTGGCCCCGGATAAGCATGATAGGTCGTTTTCCACGGGTAAGACGTAATCGCTCGTTCAATTTGTGGGATCAGGGCGGCAGCCTCTGGACCGCGTTTATCCACTAATAAGTGAGGGCGGGCACCAAACCAGTAATCATCAGCCCCATGGCGATTACGGCGGATTTTCTCACCGGCCCCCCATTCGGTGACTTCATAGCGGGTATAGCGAGTTTCCCCGGCTCGTTTGAAAATAATCCATGGATGGACCGCGACCTTACCGCGCCAGCCATAAGTCGGTGCATCATAAACTTGTACTATTGCAGTGTTAGCCAACTGGCGCGGATCCGGCGCTTGTCCAGAAGAGGTTTGGCGTGCTGCCCACCAGCCTTGTCCTTCCGCAACTCCCGGATGGGTGTCGTGCATCATACTGGCAGCAAGAGAGAAGATAATCACCACAAGAAACAGCAGACCTGAAACTTTCAGTATCGGCATCGCATACTCCTAAAAAGGGGGATTACATTAACTATAGTTTATGGAGTTAACCGGATGACTGAGCACGGAAAAGCGTGAGTATCGCAAGGTAAAACCTTAAGACCTTAAGGATGAGGACAACGGGGGACTCAATGGCACGATAACAGCTAAAAAAATCCTCAGTCAGGCAGGGAAAAGGAATAAGCAGTAGTAATAGGAACTTAGGGTGAACTGTGACGACAGGGTATCTGGAAATTAATGACCACTTTCTTCACATAGAGAGACAGAAGAAAGCGGTCATTATGCGAGGCTATTAGATGTGTTGGTCGTCAGGGGTTTTGGAAACCACCATTTCTAACGCATTTCGCAGAATATCCAGTTGCATCGGATCAGACGTGTTTTCCAGTTCGGCAATCAGGTACAGAATGATAGCTTTATTGGTCGCTTTACGACCGCTGAGAACAATATCGTTCACAATGGCGCTCAGTACGGCAGTTTCGGCGCTAGGATCATCAGTAGATGAGTGAAAGTAATGAACGATGTCTGCTTCCGGAGTTGTTGTCTGTTGCACGTTGTTATCCACTCGTAGTTTTGAAAGTTTTGAGCGACTGAAATACTCAGCCAGGAAATTAAAATTTGTTCTTGATGAAGCCTATAAAAATTGCCGGTTTTAGTGTTTTTTAAATCCTGTTACCGGAAAAACAGAAAACGATGACCGTTCTGCTTTTGCCGAGCGCCTGGCGGATGAGAAGTGTGCATTAACTTCCGCCAAGGCAAAAATCAGTGCATTTTTGCGTTCAGGCTGTGTTTCACTGGCCATCATCTTTCGCAGACGATGAGCTAATGTGGCTCCGTTAAGCGCGGCGTTTTGTTGGAGCAGGCTCATAATGGCCTCACCGAGCAGAGTTTCCGTTAATTTTTCCTGTTTGCTTCGCATGACTGATTGACTGAATCTCTCTGTTCAGAAGATTTACTGGTTATCACGGATTGAGCCATTCGGCGGATTAATCCGTTAGTACCAGGCTGATCAGGTGTTGATAGTGCTGTGTCTGTTCAACGCTGGTAGCTTGATTTAGTCGGCTGAGCAGTGCCTGACAGATCGCTTTGCGGTTGATGTTTTTGCGGCTGGCCAAGATCTCCAAAACGATCTCCCCGAACGTTTCTTCTCCGGAAAGCTCTTCGGCGTTGAAATAATGGATAATTTCTGCTGCACTTCCCTGACTGATACTGTTCTGCCGCATGCTGACCTCTCTGTAATGTTGACTTGCTTTGATGAACAGCAATCCTTGAAATTGATCGCCGGGTTGTACAACTATGCAAACCTCGCACAATCTTGCTCAATGTGTACAACCAATATAAAGTTGTACAACTTTATGTTTTGTCAAAATGTGCTTTTTTATTAACGAAAGCTTTACTTTTATCGATTAACTTTACGATTGGTCGATTTATAGATGCCTCTCATCCTTACAGAGTCTCCATTACAGGAAGTGTATATACAGACATGATTTATAATAAAATTTTTGGTTTTATTGGTTTTATGTAAGGTAGCGAATAACATTATTGGCAAGTAAATTTTTTTGTCGAATAGCAGGCTAACTATCTATATTAGCAGCTAATTATTAAAGGATTTCCGACGATGAACAGTCTCTCTTCGCAAGTGAAACATGACCTGAGATTGGGGTTACTCTGCCTGCCAGTGATGGTAATTATTTCACTGGTCGGACTAATCAGCGGCCATGTTCCTGCCGCCAGTATTGCAGCGGGTGGTGCCATGACGCTCTCATTCGGTGCTAATAAGACCTGGGGCGGGTCATCGTTTGTAATGCTGTTTATCACAACCTTGGGATTGATGCTGTCCGCCTGGCTTGGGACCTTGGCCGGTAACAGTGTGCCTGTCTATATCATTGGCGCCATCCTTTATACCGGCTTGTATGTGATGATGGGGAATATCGACAGTAGTGCGTGGTGGATGTTACAGCAATGGGCAATTGCGTATCTGATCTCTGGCTACTTTTCCGACTCCTTGGTCCATGATGCCGAGCGTGCTGCCATGATTGGCCTTGGCAGTGCTTTACAGATGTTATTTTTGGCAGTGGTCTATGACCATACCAAATTTAGAGTTAAGGATATGAGCCCGCGGCTATGGCTGATGTTTCTACAGAAAAATACTGCTGGGTACCGCAAAAAATTACATGTTCAGTGGTCTGTGTTCACCGGAATATTGGGAATGGGGGTCGTATTACTGATTGCGCGGGGGGTGGATGTACCTAATGGTTATTGGGCAGGGATGACCCTGTTACTCTGTTTACGCAATAGCTACCATGACTCGTTGGGACGGGCTCGTAGTCGAGTGATAGGCACATTATTGGGTGGGGTTTTTGCGGCGTTAATGCTGAATTATTATCCCGTACAATGGTTTATCGTCAGCGCCTTTATCTTTTTTGGCTTTATTTCATTCACGCTCTCTTACTCGCTGATCCAAAAATCCTACTTGGTCTACAGCATTTTTATGACTATGACAGTGGTATTTATGATCTCGGCGTTTACTGGCCCGCAGACAGGAATTGCGCTGCATCGTATTGAAGCAACTCTGCTCGGAGGTGCGGTGGCGATTGCGGCGTTTGTGATCACGCGAGTGATCACCCGTAGGGATATCGCCACCGGTGAGGAGCAGTAAAGTCGGTTAATCAACAGTTGTATCGCTTTGCCCCTTGTTACAGCCCCTGTCGGGGCTGTTTTTATTTGTATCCAAAAGGAGACGCTACTTTACGCAGAAGTTCCTGTGGCAAAGCTGACCCCACCCATCATTTCGAGACCGTGATTGTACTCTGGCGGTAGCGGTAGCGGTAGCGGAGGCGGCAGATATATCAGTATTGCTGTTTTTAAATACCCTTTTAATTACAATTTAGAAACATCTATCCTAGGGCAATTTGCGGAAATACCCCTACAAAGTGGCTTTGTAATCGCTACCATCGACCAACATATGAACAATTAAGTGTATGTGTGTCACTTATGTCAGTTTTTAGGTTTTATAAATGTATTAAAAATGTTTTTAAAATGTATAATCTGGGCGCAAATTTTATCAGGGACTGCACTATGAACTTGTTATCAAAAGATAAGCCATTGTGGCTAAGAGCCGGCAGCTTGCTGCTAGCGGTGCTATTGATCGCCACAGCACTGTTTTTCATCATCGGCGGGGTGAAGTTACTCAGCCTAGGGGGAAGTGCTTACTTCCTGATTTCCGGTGTACTGATGCTGATCAGTGGTATTCAGTTGCTGCGCCTGCGTTCTTCCGGCGCGTTGCTCTACCTGATGACCACAGTTGGCACGGTTATTTGGGCTTTAGCCGATGCTGGCCTCAGTTTCTGGCCATTAATTTCCCGCCTGATGTTCCCGGGAGGGCTGGCGATCCTGGCCTTCTTCCTGCTGCCGTCACTGCGCCGTTATGAGAACCGTGCCAGCCTATGGAAAGGTTCATACCTGCTCGGGCTGCTGTCCGTCGTTGGCTTGTCGCGGCATTTGCTGGGATGTTTGTCCCGCATGATCCGGTTGAATTCTCCGGACAGCAGAAGTCGCTGGTGCCGGTTGCCAAAGACCAGATGCAGAAAAATTGGGACAACTACGGTAATACCCCGGGGGGTAGCCGTTTTGTGGCCCTAGACCAGATCAACCGTAATAATGTCACCGAATTGAAACCGGCTTGGACCTTCCATACGGGTGATACCCCGTTAAGTCCAGACGGTAACGGTGCTGAAGATCAGCAAACTCCGTTACAGGTTGGTGATAAGGTATTCCTGTGTACGCCGCACAATAACGTGATTGCGGTGGATGCCGATACCGGTAAACAACTGTGGAAAGCTGAAATTAATGCGAAATCCTCAGTGTGGATGCGCTGCCGTGGTCTGGCTTATTTCGATGCGACACAGCCGTTACCACAACCTTCAGTTCCAGGCAGCACAGCTCCTGCACCGGTTGCCGCTGTAGAGACTAACAGCTGCCCGCGTCGTATCCTGATGAATACCATTGATGACCGTCTGATTGCACTGAATGCTGACAACGGTCAGCTCTGTCAGGATTTCGGTAACAACGGTACTGTCAATCTGCTGGAAGGAATGGGGCATTCGCCTGATCCTCAGTATGTCCTGACTTCTGCGCCAACTCTGGCTGGAACCACTGTGGTGGTCGGCGGACGTGTCTCTGATAACGTCAGCACCGATATGCCGGGTGGGGTGATCCGGGGTTATGATGTAATGACCGGTAAGTTACGTTGGGCCTTCGATACTGGTAATAAAGATCCTAATGCCGCTCTGCAACCGGGCCAGCATTATGTCAGAAGTACCCCGAACTCTTGGGCACCGATGTCCTATGATCCCTCCATGAACACCGTGTTTATGCCGATGGGCAGCTCTTCTGTGGATATCTGGGGGGCTAACCGTACCGCACTGGACCACAAATATGGCGCGTCAATCCTGGCGGTCGATGCCACTACCGGTAAAGAGAAGTGGGTCTATCAGACGGTGCACAACGACCTGTGGGACTTCGACGTTCCGATGCAGCCGAGTCTGATTAACTTCAAAACCAGCGATGGCTCTGAAAAACCCGCGGTCGTCGTCGGCACCAAAGCCGGACAAATCTACGTGCTGGATCGCCTTACCGGGCAACCACTGACCAAAGTGGAAAATGTGGCGGTGAAAGGTGGCGGTATTCCGGGTGAGCAGTACAGCTATACCCAGCCACGTTCCGTCGGTATGCCGCAAATCGGTGCTCAGACCCTGAAAGAGTCTGACATGTGGGGTGCGACGCCGTTTGACCAGTTAGTCTGCCGTATCAGCTTTAAATCAATGCGTTATCAGGGGCTGTACACGGCACCGGGTACTGATAAATCACTGAGCTTCCCAGGTTCGCTGGGAGGGATGAACTGGGGCAGCATTTCAACGGACCCCGTAAACCACTATATCTTTGTCAACGATATGCGTCTGGGTCTATGGCAGCAGCTGATCCCCGCTGATCCGAACGCCAAAACCGGTGTGAATACTGGTGGTGAAGCGGTGAATACGGGGATGGGTGCGGTACCGATGAAAGGTGCGCCGTATTCAGTGAATAAAAACCGCTTTATGTCACCGCTGGGTATTCCGTGTCAGGCACCGCCATTCGGCACCCTGAGTGCTATCGATATGAACACTCAAAAAATCGTTTGGCAGGTACCGGTGGGTACGGTACAGGATACAGGTCCATTCGGTATTAAGATGGGAATGAAAATGCCTATCGGTATGCCGACACTGGGCGGTACTCTGGCAACTCAGGGGGGGCTGGTGTTTATTGCCGGCACCCAGGATTACTACCTGCGCGCCTATGACAGCTCAACCGGTAAAGAAGTATGGAAAGCACGTCTGCCAGTGGGCAGTCAGGGTGGACCAATGAGCTACGTCTCGCCGAAAACAGGCAAGCAATATGTCCTGATTTCTGCCGGCGGTGGTCGTCAGTCTCCGGATCGCGGTGACTATGTGATTGCTTACTCCCTTGACGGTAAGTAAGTAGCCGCCAATAAAAAGCCCCCGTACTTTACCGTACGGGGGCTTTTTTATCCTCGCGATCAGTGCAATAGGAACAAGGTCGCCAGTCCGAGGAAGATAAAGAAGCCGCCGGTATCGGTCATGGCGGTGATCAGCACACTGGAGCCCACCGCTGGGTCACGTTTTAACTTGGTCATAATTAGCGGGATCATTACCCCCATAAAGGCAGCTAGGATCAAGTTAAGTACCATCGCCAGCATCATGACACCGCCGAGGGCGACATCGTGGTACATCAACCAAGTAATGCCTCCCATAATACCGCCCCATAACACACCATTGATCAGTGCGACGCCTAATTCACGCAGAAACAGAAATGAAAAGTTACTAGGTTCGACTTGGCGTAATGCCAGAGCACGGACAATCATGGTGATGGTTTGATTACCGGTATTACCGCCGATACCCGCCACAATCGGCATCAGTGTTGCCAGTGCAACCAGGTGTGCAATGGTATTTTCAAATAATCCAATCACCCGTGAGGCGACAAAAGCGGTACAGAGATTGAGTGCCAGCCAACCACAACGGTTACGTACTGCTTTGGTAACTGGTGCAAACACATCCTCTTCCTGACTGACGCCACCCATTTTACGGATATTATTTTCGTTCTCTTGGTTGACCATATCGATAATGTCTTCAACGGCGATACGACCGATCAGTCTCTGCTGTTCATCGGTGACGGCGGCTGAAATCAGGTTATAACGTTCAAAGGCGCTGGCCGCATCTTCGGCTTTGTCTTCCAGATGGAAAGTGACCGGTGACGGGTTCATGACCTCGCTGACCAGACGCTGCGGATTATTCAGCAGAATATCGGTCAGCAGCAGCTCACCCAGCAGGGTATTGTCATTATCGATGATAAACAGTTTATCGGTCCCGTCAGGGACAGAGCCTCTGCGGCGCAAAAAGCGCTGTACTACCGCTAGACGAGTATCTTTATGGAGGGTGATAAAATTAAAGTCCATCACCCTGGCGACGCCATCAACATCATTTTTGATGATATTAAGCAGGTCTGCTCGCTGTTTCGGTCGCAGTGAGGTCAGCAGCCTGCCGGTGAGGTCTCGCGACAGAAAGCGCGCCAGCCATGCCTGATCATCAATATCCAGTGGCTGAATGGCGCGCAGCAAGTCTTTATCGCTCATCCGCTCGGTCAGGCTTTCCCAGACATTCTCAGAAGCCTCCACCAGAATACGGCCGCGACGATCGACCGGCACCAGATGCCAAAGGGCCAATCGAGCATCTTCTGGAAGGGATTCGAGAATATCGGCCATATCCGCGGCGTGCAGCGACGACGCAGCCGAAAATAGGGTCTGGCATTCGGCATTCAGGCGCGGGTCCTTCAGTGACTCATCGTCGGATGAGCGTTTAAGCAAAGCATTAATCAGTGCAGAGTTGTTCAGCAGGGTAGTGATGATCTGGTGGCGTCTTTGCTGTAACTTTTCGGAGTGAGGTCCTGACATAAAACATCCTCTGTTTTGGGTAACACAGTTATTGAGTGTAGACAGTGACGCAGGGAGCGGAGATATTTCGGTGGTTGTGTCTACCACCGGCGTCAATTAACCACCGCCAGTAGGAATATTATCCCTGCGGACGTGAACGTCTGGCTATTTAATCGAGTTTTTCTGTGCCAGCAAGGTGGCAAAACGCATTTTTATCCGTTGACCATTGGCATCGCGTTTATGCAGTTCACCAAAGTGCTGGTTATACCTGAGAATATGCCAGTTACGGTAATAGTGGCTCAGCTCACCCGATTTAAAGGTAAACGGAAAGTCCAGTGGGCAGGGGGCGTCTGCGGTATCCATGGCCGCAACGATCAGGTTAAAGCCTTCTTTGGCGGTGGCTGCCTGCATATCGGCAATCAATTGCGGGATGGTGTGTGGTTGTAGAAACATCATCACCACCGTCGATATCACCAACTGATAGCGGCCATTAAAGCGGTGCTGATTGAGATCAATCTGCTGCAGGTTGATACCCTGCAGCTGTTCCTGCTCAATGATCTGCTGCAACTGTGCCAGGCTCGCTGGGTTATTATCCCAAGCGGTCACCTCAAAACCGTGACTATTAAGGTACAGGCTGTTGCGTCCTTTGCCACAGCCGATATCTAGGGCTGCGCCGCCGGGGGGGAGATGGCGCATGGCTGACCGCAGCTCTGAATGCGGTAGGGTCAGTTGATACTTGTCGGCAAAATAGTCATCGGCAAGACTGGCCGGTAAGGATTGCTCGTCCATATTTCGCACCTCTATTGCTGCTCACGCAGGATCAGTTGCCATCCGGTGACATCTTGCCAGTAACTCTGTTCTCGCTCCAGATCCAGATGCACTAACGCATTCTGGCTAAAATAGCCGTGTGGGAAAATCAGCGTCCAATGACCGTCATCGGTCGACAATGTCAGTGATTCAGGGCGGGTGGTCGCCTGACGCTGATTACTTAGCAGTGCCGCCAGCCGTAGGATAAAGATCAGCGGTAAAAACTGTTTCTTCTTAAAGGATAAGAAGCGTGGAAACTCATCCGGCTTGACCCCTTTACGGTGATAGCGTACTAGGGTGGCCAGCAGCAGTTGCTGAGACTGGCTAAACCCCGGCATATTCGAGTGCTGTAGAATATAAGAGGAGTGGCGCTGCATACCGCTATGGTTGATGGATAAGCCGACTTCATGGAGCATCGCTGCCCATTGTAATAGGGCGGTTAATTGTGGATTGGCCAGTTTTGGGTTCTGCTCCGCCCATTGCTGATGCAGGTGTTTGACAATTTCCAGCACCCGCGCGGCCTGCTCACTGTCGATAGCATAGTGATTGGCTAAGCTCTGAGCGGTTCGGGTACGGATATCCTGATGGCGGAAGCGGCCTTCCATTTCATAGAGCACCCCTTCACGCAGCGCACCATCGGAGAACAGTAACTCACGGATCCCCAGCGCATCAAAGACGCCGCGCAGGATAGCGAGACCCGGTACGAAGACACTTTTACGATCCTCGGACAGGCCCGGTAGGTCTAAATCGTCGAAATTGTCGACACGCATCACTTCATCGTATAAACGGTCCAGCCCCTCAGGGGTAATACATTTCTCTTTATCACCCAGCGCACTCAGTACTTCACAGGCCGCTTTGATGGTGCCTGAGGCCCCGAGGGCATATTTCCAACCATGCAGACGGAACTGCCATGACAGGCTTTCCAGTTTCTGCGCGGCGGCCAAGCGAGCGCGCTTAAAATTGGCCGCAGAGATTTCTCCGCCGGGAAAATAGAGTTGGCCGAAGCTGACACAGCCCATACGACGGCTTTCCACTAGCTGTGGTTCAAAGTCTTCGCCAATCACCAACTCCGTTGAGCCGCCGCCAATATCGATCACCAGTTTACGGCCTTTTTCTGGCTGAGTGTGTTCCACGCCCATAAAGATCAGTCGTGCTTCTTCGTTACCGGCGATAATTTCAATTGGGTAGGGGATCACTTCTGCCGCGCGCTGTAAGAACTCTTCAGCATTACTCACCACCCGCAAGGTATGGGTGCCGACAATAGAAACACTGGCCGCATCAAAGCCCTGTAGGCGCTCGGCAAACAGCGACAGGCAGGCCAGTCCGCGACGAATACCTTCTTCACTGAGGCGGTTATCGGCGCCAATGGCATCCGCCAGATGGACACGTTGTTTCAAACGGCTGAGCACCTGTAATGCCCCATCTACAACCCGGGCGATCACCATATGAAAGCTGTTAGATCCGAGGTCAATAGCTGCAAATTCCTGAGGTTTAACGGCTGGTTTAGTCATTTTTGGCATAGGAAATTATTCAGGTTGTTCTAGGTTTTTGATGTAGTCATAAATGGCCTGCTGGGCACGTACTTTGCGGCGATTTCCCCGTGGCACATAACGATTACTCAGCTCTTTATCAATGATCCGCGCTTTTACTGTATCGCTAAATAGGATAGCGATAATATCGAGAATACGTTGCTTAATATGGGGATCAAGGATGATCACTGCCACTTCGATACGGTAGTCAATGTTACGGGTCATCCAGTCAGCGGAGGAGAGATAGACCTTTTTGTCGCCACCATTTTCGAAGATATAGACACGATCATGCTCCAGATAACGGTCAAGGATACTGATCACCCGAATATTGGTACTGATCCCTGGCAGGTCAGGGATCAGCGAACACATGCCCCGTACCAGCAAATTCACTTTGACGCCCGCCCCTGAGGCCGCATACAGGCGATCAATGAGTCCTTTGTCCACCAGATTATTTATTTTAAGGGTAATACCGGATGGTTTTCCTTGCTGGGCGTTAGCAATCTCTTGGTCAACCAACTGGTAAAGCATTCTCCGCGAGTTTTGAGGTGAGACCATCAGATAGTCGAAAGAAACCGGTCGGTAAGGATTTTCGATAAAGTTAAATACCCGCCGGACTTCGTTGGTAATACGTGGATCTGCGGTCAACAGTGAGTAGTCGGTATAAAGACGGGCGGTTTTTTCGTTAAAGTTGCCGGTGCCGATATGGGCATACCGTACCACTTCATTGTCTTCGCGGCGATAGATCAAAAATAGTTTGGCGTGAATTTTCAGGCCAGGGGCTGAGAAAATGACATGGACGCCCGCTTCGGTCAGCCGTTTCGCCCAGTAGATATTGGCGGCTTCATCGAAACGAGCCTGTAGCTCCACCACCACGGTGACTTTTTTACCATTATGGGCTGCGTGGATCATCGCGTCCATAATCCGCGAGTTTTTGGCCACACGATAAATATTGATTTTGATGGTCAGTACCGCGGGGTCAAACGAGGCCTGACGGAGAAACTCTAGTACATGCTCAAAGGTGTGATAGGGATAATACAGCAAAATATCCCGCGCCCTGACCGCATCAAAACCGTTACGGTAACCATCAAAGCCGAGATGGCGGATCGGCGGCAACGGTTTATTTTCCAGATTACGCTGGCCGACATTCGGGAATTGAATGAAATCTTTAAAGTTGTGATAGCGACCGCCTGCCAGAATAGAATCCTGGTTGGAGACAGACAGCTTTTCACACAACAGCTCTACCATTTCCACTGGCATATCGCGCTGGTAAACAAAGCGTACCGGTTCAGCGGTGAGGCGCTGTTTTAGGCTGGAGGACATCAGTTCCAATAAACTAGATTCCATTTCCGTGACCAAATCATATTCGGCATCACGGGTCATTTTCATAGAATAGGCATTCAGCTCATCGTAATCGAAAAAGCCTTTAAAGATTTCATTCAGGCAATAGCGCAGGATGTTATCCAGCAGGATCATCGGCTTGCGGCGGCGCGGTGGCTCTGCCGGTAGATTAATAAAGCGCGGCACCTTGTCGGAAGGGATTTCCAATAACGCATACCGCTTTTGTCCGCCGCGGATCAGCTCAACCGCCAGATAGGTGTAATCGTCTTTTAGGAACTGGGTCAGATCGGTGTCTTTGTTGATTAAGATCGGCGTGACATGCTGGCGCAGGTGCTGGCGGAAGTAGTTACGCAACCAAATTTGCTGGTTGGCGGAAAGCTGGCGCTCATTGATCAGGAAGATCTGGTTACGGGCCATCTCCAGTAACAGTTCGTTATACAGTAGATCGAACTCTTGGTCCGCCTTGACCACCCGTTGCTGAATTTTTTTTAGCAGGTGACGGGGAACCGTCACCGAGTTCTGTTCTTCACCGATAAGGATACGGCGCTTGAGGTCAGCAAAACGGACCTTATAGAATTCGTCGAGGTTGCTGGAGTAGATCCCCAGGAAACGCATGCGTTCAATCAGCGGATTGAGTTTATCGGCCGCTTCTTGCAGCACCCGTTCATTGAACGACA
>Ga0157364_1000754_pt1 | contig 24307 bp, 9 predicted proteins | sample AttsexASBM2_FD_111476 | JGI IMG/M metagenome (GOLD analysis project Ga0157364, IMG submission 111476) | Fungus gardens microbial communities from leaf cutter ant in Ribeirão Preto, State of São Paulo, Brazil - Atta sexdens ASBM2 | ecosystem: Host-associated > Fungi > Mycelium > Unclassified ...
GAAGACAAGCCTCGCTCTGGACAGCCAAAAAAATTCGAAGACAAAGAATTAGAGGCATTACTCGAAGAAGATCAGAGTCAAACGCAAGAGGAGCTTGCAGAATCATTGGAGGTAACTCAACAAGCCGTTTCTGTACGATTGAGAGCCATGGGGATGATTCAAAGAAATTGGGTGCCTTATGCTGAAACCGAAAGACGTTGAAAGGCGATTTTTCACTTGCGAACAACTAATTCAAAGACAATAGAGAAAAGGTTTTTTGCATCGGATTGTGACTGGAAATGAGAAGTGGATATTCTCGACTAACCTCAAGAAGAAAAAATATTACTCTAAGCCGATCAATCGTTGCCATTGACCTCAACATCAACACATCGACCGAACATTTATGGTTCGAAGATCATGCTCTGTATCTGGTGGGATCAAAAGGGTTTCTTGTTCAAAAGGGGTCTTGTTTACTATGAGCTGCTGAAACCTGGCGATTCCATTACGGGTAATCGGTATCGGCTACAATTGATTCGTTTGAGCCGTGCATTGCGAGAAAAATGGCCGGAATACGAGCAAAGACATGATTATTCTTCTTCATGACAATGCTCAGCCTCATGTCGCTAAAGTCATAAAAAAATATTTGGAAACGCTCAAATGGGATATTTTACCGCATCCGCCGTATTCTCCGGACATTGCTCCTTCTGATTACTGTTCCGAAGGATGCAGCAAGTCACTGGTTCACTTCTTTCGCAGAAATCGAAAATTGGTTCCAAAATTGGATCGCTTCCAAAGATGAGTTATTTTTTCGAGATGGAAATTCGAAAATTGCATGAGAGATGGGAGAAAGTAGTAGGCAGCGATGGACAATACTTTAATTGATCTGTTCATTCATTTTGTTTTGAAATAAGTGCATTTTTGAACACAAAAAAACGGATCGAACTAATTTGTACTATTTGTACGAACTAATTTGTCCCAGTAAATGGAATTGATAATTGATCGTGAAGTTATTAAGTCTGACAGTGCAAAGTATTTTACTGAAAAAGCTTTAATTTATTAAGTTGTGGCAATACTTTACTTTAATAATACTTTTCTATTTTTGTTCCTTATTATTTATATTATGATTTATTTTAATTTTATAGTACTAAAGAGAAAAGTTTATTTTGTTTATTAATAAATGTTCCTTTTTAATATATTATGGAATTTTGTTCCCCCCCCCCTCCTTCTTTACAGGAGATTTTGATCAGGGCCAGCCGAATTTGATAGTTTCCCTGGCCGGAAATTATACTCTATTTGTCCCTGCTTCCATTACATATAACGGAAGTAAAGAATGATGGCAAATTTCGTCTACTTTTTGGACCTCGAATTTCAAACTTTTTTTTATGGCAAATTAGTACTATTAGATGAAACATTAATCCCAATAAAATTTAAAGATGAACATAGGCACGGTTCCGGAGATACAAGGAGGATGAAAGTGATGATTTTCAGTCAGGGTGTATTGCATAAGGAAGAATATGTGGCTGAAGTTCATTAATAACATGAGGATATATTTTGTCAAATGGATCATTTTTTGGTGCAGAAGTTCAATCCAAGGCCGAAGCACTCAGCAGTCAGCAGTTTTGAACTATGAGAAGTATGGCATCTCTGTTGAAGAACCTATATTGATTGAGGCGCATATGAAAGCTCGTTACCGTGTCACTACATTTTTATTTTGACAGATAAAGCAGAAACTGAACGGGATTTTATTCGTGAGTACTATTGTATTTGTGAAAGTGGTGCTCGGATTGCGGATTGTTGTAGTCATGTAATGACAACTGTGTGATTCCTTGGATTTGCTCAATACCATGGGATAAAAATATCCAATCCTGAAATATGCAATGTATCTATCACGATTCACAAAACAACTCATAGTGAGAGGCAAAGGGACTTACATTAAAAAAGCTTCCCGATCTATGAGAGGCAAGGAGACACATTAAAAAAGCATCCCAATCTGTAAGAAGCAAGGAGGGTCACATTAAAAAAGCACTCCGATCTGTGAGAGATATCAAGTATCACTTTTCAACTCCATCTATCTCGGGGAATTTTCATAATAGACGAAAACTAAGGTCATATTTAAATCCGGCGCAAAAAAATTCGGCATAAAAAAATGATATGTTCAAAATATACATTTTATTCCTTGGTATGGACACTTGAAGAGTTTCATGTCCTTTCATAGGTTATGAGAAACCATCACTTTCATCCCTTCATATCTCCGGTGTCTATACTCATCTTAAAATTTCTCTAAGATTAATGTTACCATATAGTACCATATAGTATGGCATAAATTGCCATTTGGCATAAAAAAAGTTTGAAATTCGAGGTCTAAAAAAAACAAGTCTTTTTGCCATCACTCTTTTTTTTTAATAATATATATAGATATAATGTGTACGATCGGAGGAAATTATCAATTTCAATGATGCTACTGTACAATGATATGTGCGACATATACATACATCAAATACGTGATGTACTTGCATCTTTATATATATATCTCTCCGTATCATCTTTATATACATCTCCCGAAGATTATGAAAAAATCGAGTTGAAGATTTCGAAACTGAAGCTAAATGCTTGATCTCTTTTCTAATTTTTTACTCACACAATTGTAATAAATCGTGACAAACATACAAAGGAAATGTGATTAACTCGCTTATATATCTCGCATTCCTTTATTATCCTTTATTTTCAGCGATACTATGCAACCATGAAGCACGACGCATCGAGTAATAATACCTTATTTTATTCTAACTAGCTTTATTGCAACAAATTCCTAGATTTATTGCAACGTGAAAAACAAGAATCGTCGATGAGAACGCAGCAGTGCGATACCATAGCCATAATATTAAAAAAAAACACATGAAATAAAAAGAGAAAAAGAAATATAAAAAAAATTAAAACACTGTAATTTTGTATTCTAATCTTTTTTACACATGAACTAACAAGCACTACCGCAGGGTGAGTTCAGGCGGGAATGAGTGCGCTCGGTCATCACGTAGGGGGGCGGGCCTGACGTCTTCATCCCTAGGGGCCGGCTTGGACCCAGATGGACCACAGGGCCATACGGTGGTAACCCAGAAACGGAAGCTTCGCACCCCCATATGGGCAAGGTTGCGAAACATTCACATTTCCAACCCCCTTTACGATCCATGTTCGATTCCATACAATCCTCTGATTTTTCTTCGTTTTCTATTTGCTCTATTTGTCGATTTTCCACAGTCCGCACCGTATCCGTGCCGCTCTTTGTCATCCTCTTTTTTGAATAGATTTATGCTCGCATTTGTCGTAAGAAGTTAGATGTTCTCTCTCTCGAGGACAAATGTTGGTCATCTTGGCGGCGAGCGACAATCATGAATTTCGTCTATGAAATATAGAGATAATTATTTGAGATAATTATCCTATAACATTTAAAATCAATGACATAAGCGCCAAATTTTTAAATACTTTTTATGTTAGGAACATTATTTTTAGTATCTAATGCAGGGCTCGGCAAAATTTGCACTTCTCGGCCGAATTTTGAGAGATTCCGCCTCCCGCTACTCTTCTCACCGCTCGCCCCGCGCACAGTCCAAATATCGCTCGACGTTTAGGAGCGTCTAACGTTCAAAGACATGAAGTGCACGGGACACTCGCTTTGGATACTCACGCCCTGTAAACTTCTATCTTTTTTTCGCTCATTATATAATTAAGGCAGAATGAAGCAATAGATAAGCGCTCAAAACGAATCCAATGAATTTTCAATTGTTTTCCACATCCCTCTTGAGGTACTATTTTTGATGCGTTTTTTTTAAGTGATATTCTTAATAGTCCATTAATAAAAATTACGTGGAAAATTCATTGAATTTATTCATTTTGAACACTTACTCATTACTTCATTCTGTCTTAATTATATAATAAGCGAAAAAAAGATAGAATGAAGTTTACAGCGTAAGCGCCCAAAGCGAACGTCCCGTGCATGTCTTTGAACGTGACGCTCCTAAACATCGAGCGGCATTTGGACTGCGTGCGAACGGTGAGAGGAGTAGCGGGAGACGGAATCTCTTGAAAATCGACCGAGAAGTGCAAATTTTGCCGACTCCTGATCTAATGGATATTTTCTTTCCTTTAATCATTTAAAGCAGCGATATGAATCATTAGCGATATAAATATTAATAATTATAATTAATTAATACAATTTTTATTACAAGTATAAATAAAATTATATGATATAAATTATATTATTCTGTTTCTATTATTATTACAAGTCATATTTTTAAGTAATTTTAAAATATTTGCAGATATCAAAGATTATTTAGTTACATATCAACATGCTGTCAATACTGAATCTTGAGAGTGGGTAAGAATTGTTAAACTTGAAGAAACGAACAATTTATTATAATTCAGTAATTAAATTTTTTTGTTACTATAATCTATAGTTGATAATTGATCATAAAACTTCGAGGATATATCATAGAGAACTGAAGCAAAAACAAGTTCGACACATACATATTTTATTATTCACTGTAATAAAAATCTTCTATACTTGTTATTTCCAATATTTTATTTTACATGACATTTAATATTTTATATAATATTTTATTTGTTCTTTATCGATCGTTCTCAGTATTCAGTTAACTGCTGAATGTCAATCTGCCAATATTCATCACTGACTTGAATTTTGTGCGCGATTGACAACTAATCAGTGTCATGGAGAAGGCGACGATATTTTCAAGATATTATTTTGAGCTATATCTTTTCTTCGAGCTAAATCAAATAAAAAAATGTAATTAAAATTATAATAATTGATAGATTTTGGTATATTAAACAAATTGTTCTAACAAGTTATATAAAAACAATCTTATCTTATGTTGAATCTGGATACAGAGAAAATCCGCGAAACGCATAATCTTTATAATATCTTATCTTCATTTTCTTTTTTACGTCGTTTTAAGATATTTTTTTGAAGAATTCAAGATGTCGCTCTCCTCTGTAAAAATATCGATTATACTAGAGCATTAAGTGGAACGTATTAACGTTTCTTGATCTTGGATAGTTCTTTCGAACATTTCTAGATTAGTTGATGTTAGCACAAAAATTGAAATACATAAATTAGCCATTCTAGTGGCTTTAATTAGTTCTTTAATAAGCTTCTTTGTAATCCAAAAACTTATTATTATTTTAATTATTTTATATCTGATAGTCTCACAATATAAAATTCGTATGTTTATATAAATTGTTATAAGTAGATGATTTTCTTAGACAATATTAAAGATTACACAGACATTTGTCAGTTTTTTAGGATTATTGACATATATTATTACAATGACATATATTGTTAATATTTAATCAAAGAATTTTGCATATGTTACATATGAATAAATACAGAGATAATTATACTTAATTGTTTTGCATTTTTATCACGAAAGTATTTACTAAAAACATTTATTTCGCAACATGTAAATAATTGGATACAACAAGAAACATTAATTCTATAATCATAGTTACTGAATTACGTTTATTAATTTATTTATTTTTATTTCTGCATCTCATACATGATTGTTGAGTCTTGCTAAGAGGCTGAATCGATAATTGATCGATGATTGATCGACTATGAGGATTAAATGATATTTTTTAGCACAGCATGGAAATGTTTTTTTATCTTCTCTCTTTCTCTGTCTCTCTCTCTCTCTCTCTGTTTTTGTTTCTAGTTTACATCTTTTCTAGATTCCTTCTAGGTGTAACTTGCTCAATTTGTCGGACGTATGTGCCTGCCGTGCAACATGCATCGTTTTCACGAAAATCGACCGTTTCCTGGCACTATTCTTGCCCGAGAAAAGTGCATGTATACATATATGTAGGACGTTTATCACCGGGCGATCCTCAAGCATCCTCTATAAATTTATCGCGTCGTGTGGAGTTTGTGTATATATGGATGTTTATAACTGTGCATATAAAAGATTCGAAAAAGCTGCGAGAATGCTTACAAAGATGGCTCGAAATGATTTTCAGCTAGAGAAATGTTACTGAAGGGTGAATAAAAAAGAAGGAATATTTTCAAATCATTCTACGCACTGCTAGCATGCAGGGATGTTTGCTTAGATGTAGCAAGGCATTTAGATCAATGTGAAACCTTTTAATGTGATACATGTTTTTCCTTCGTATTTCATATTATAGAGATGCCGAGCATATGGAATCAACCATCACATGTCGTCCAGGTATACACCGTAGGTTCGTTCCTCCTAAAATTTTATTTTCGAGCGCGAGTTCGAAAAAATGCAATGTACGAGGATACATTTTTTGTATTTTGCATTTTGAGCTTGGCGCCATCAAGCTCTTTTTTCATGAAAAATCATTAGTGCACTCTAACTCTCACTATATACAACGATGCTATCTTTGTATATGTATATATATATATATGTACTACATAAGTCTTTCTAGAAACCTATGATATTCTTTCATATTATGAATATTATTACAGGATAAACTAAGATTATTATTTTGATGATCAATAAGAGAGTATTAAAGTACAGCAGAGTTTTTAACATTGAAATTAAAAAATTCTTATTAAGCATCTCTAAAATTTAATAAATAAGAAAGATATGATATCGCAATGTTTTAAGTTTAACGCAGATTTACTTGATTAAATTTAAGATTTGATATATTCAAATATATATTTAAATATATATGCGTGTGTGTGTGCGTGCGTGCGTGCGTGCGTGCGTGTGTGTGTGTATGTGTATTGTTTACATTGGCTCTGAAATTTTATACCTAACACAACTTTTAGTAGCCTTCAATGCATGCAAACACATGAAGCTTTTTTGCATATAACTGAAATCTATTAGTTACTTAATATTTAGTCTGAAATTTTAATTATATTATTTATTATAATTGATTAACTCTGTATATAATTATGATACATTTTATTACATATATAATTGTTTTTCTTGTTTTTAATTTACTTGTTATTTTCATTTAATAGCACCAATTAATCCAAATTTCTACACCTGATCACTGGCAATAATTTCTACAAGGTATTTTGTATTTTTGTAATTCATACCTAAGATCAATATATATTTACATCGAAAATGTACCTTTAAACAAAATCGCAATACATTTCACGTATTGCAGTATTATTGTTTACACTGTTATTGCAGTCACATTAATGTTGGAACTGAGGAACACTTTCAAAATTATTTGACAAGATGATTGACTTAATTGTTGTAGAGTTTTGCTCGAATCTATTATCAAATCACTGCTGCGATCTGTACATCGAATCAGGTTTGAGATCAAGGAGACATAAAACATGCTTGAAAGATGTTTGACAGTGTTTCTTTAAATTTTAGTTTTTACACATCTTCATTCCCATCACAATTCGCTTTTTTTAATGAAATATTCCTGTCCAATTCGCATACTTATAACTCGCACACTTAACTTCCTCAAATGATAAAATTGTATAATATATGATAAAATGTTAATAACTTAATTAAAATATTTGCTGATACTTTAATACTAATTTAATTAAGGCGTTAATTTTAGCGAGTTAGAATTATATAATAGAATAGAATATAATAGAATTTTGATACGTTTAGAAAATTTGATATAAGATGATTTATATATGAAATAAAAAAACACTTTAATAATATGTGTATTAGAAAATTTGCTCTTAAAATATTTTTTTGTAGTTGTAAATATATATTACTTTTATAGAGTGTAATATGTATAATAGTAGAATATAATAGAATATCGATTATTTTCCAGATATCGCAATATATATATATATATATATATATATATATCGCAATTTATTATAATTTGCTTTTATGATTCGCGAACAATAAAAAATTATTTTACCACAGAATTGATATACAGAATTGATTCACGAGTCATAACACGATAATCTTTTAAATAAATTACATTTCTGGCTATCTATCAATTCACGATATTTATAACGTAAAAAGAATAAAGAACTAGATAGCGAAAATTATTAGGTTGGAGAAAAAGTTCTGCAGAATTTTATTAACTCAAAATTATATATATAGAATATATTTGTTGCAAAATTGTCGACTATCTGAAAAAAAAGCTTAATATTTTTCCTAAATGCTTTTTAAAAAATGTTTTTAGTCACCAAGTTATACGCGGATAAAATGAAAGAACATTGTGATTTTGATTGCTCATAATTCCGTTAAAAATCATCATACTGTAATTAATAAAACAGATTTTTAAAGCTGAAACGTTGCTCTATCAAGTGATGTAATTGGCAATTTAAAAAAAAATAGAATATGTGCACGTTTGAGTCAAAAATGTGATATTACTTTTTTTCCATTGCGCAATGGTTACTAAGGACAGTAATATCACATTTTTAACTCAAATTTCTATAAATTTTATACTTAAAAAAATTAGCATGGTATTATTCGAGCAACATTCAGTTTTAAGAATCTGGTTTTTTAATTGTAGTACGATGATTTTTAATAGAGTTATGAGCAATCAAAATTAGAATACTCTTTTTCACTTCACTCGCATTCGCGAATAACCCAAGAAATCGTAGAAAATTTTAATTTAAAATCATTTTTAAAAACGATTTTGTAAAGAAACTCCAAACTTTCACGATATACCTAGATAGTCAAAAATTTTTGCGAATTTTTTTGGAACGTGACAGATCCACAAAGTGAGAAGAAAAATTTCCCTTTTTTTCAGCTTGTAGTTTTTTATATATAAAAATTAAACAAAACTCATATAAATAAAAAAATATAGTAATCATTCAAAAGTAGAGATTTCAAGCTTTAAAACCCTTTTTTTAAAGGATTTTTATTATTTTTAATGAAAATATTGTATATATAATTTTGTGAGTTAACAAAATACCGCAGAACTTTTTTTTTCTCCATTCCAATACATTAAATCAAATAACATAAGCTAATATGAAAGAACATACATCAGTCTTTCTTTGTCGTTCATAATGATATGAAGCGAACTCAAATACGGATTTTAAACAAGTACAATGACAAGATCAATGATTTTTGAAAACAAAACGAGTTGATACTTGATCGTATATAGCAAAGGTAGACGTTTTGTTCATGTCAAATATATCAACGATGAACTAAGTTAGTTCGCCACTGATCTATAACATCACTTCCCACAATTTTCTCCTATAGACGACTAGCGGATGAAGATGACGAGCTATCAGAAGTGCAGCCAGATGCAGTACCACCGGAAGTGCGTGAATGGCTGGCATCGACTTTCACTAGGCAACTCGCCACCACTAGACGGAAAGCTGATGAGAAACCGAAATTCCGCTCGGTCGCGCATGCTATCAGGGCAGGCATATTCGTCGATCGAATCTATAGAAGAGTTACGAACACCGCCCTCATGCAATTTCCGCCGGAAGTCGTGAAAGTACTTAAGGTAATATATCGTGCAGCTAAAAAATATATGTATCTTTATATGATGTGATTTAACGATAAATATATTATGATGTAAGCATAAAAATTAAAATCAGAAAAATTGAGAACACACGTCTAGCTATAACTTACATGTGTTTTTTATACTTTGGAAACTTTAATTTATACATCTTCGTTTTCAATCAGAAATTATTTGTTTACTATTGATTATTAATCAATGAAAAAAAAATGTTTAATTAAGGATCGATCAGGTTATTATTAAGATCGAGAATTCTTGAAATTTTAAGTGTTCAAATTGCTTTCTTTATCGTTCAAGACTTTAGATGATTGGTCGTTCGATGTATTTTCTTTGAACGAGGCCGCTCTGGGGACGCCAGTGAAATACCTGGGCTATGATCTCCTCAATCGATATGGTATGATTCACAAGTTTAAAGTACCTCCTGCAGTTTTGGAGTGCTTCCTCGGAAGAGTTGAAGAGGGTTATTGCAGGCATCGAAACCCATATCACAACAACCTCCACGCTGCTGATGTTGCGCAAACGATGCATTACATCTTGTGTCAAACGGGTTTGATGGTGAGTACCTTTCTGAGAGACAGGGGGAAGAAGAGGGAGGGTGGAAGGGAGAAGGAGCAGAATATGTACTTTTATGACATTATTTTGTATTTATTTACTTATAGTAACAATTAAAGAACAATAAAGATGTTTCTTAATTACATAATGAGCTAATAGTTAATTAACTATATTATTAAAATATATAAAAATATTAAATTAATAATTTATTTTCGTGAGTTTTGTTGAATTTTGTTCTCATTATTATTAGGATATGTATTTATAACATATTAGGATACATATTAAGTAGTAAATTTAATTCCTGCCGTCCTCGAAATTGATTTATTTCGAAGGGAAGATGAATGAATACCTAAAATGAATTAATACATTTGAACTGGATTCGAGCAGTTTTTGCAATTCGACATCTTCAAATTTTTTCGACTGTCTGAACATTTTTTATTTCTCACGACAAAATCACTGTTTCAAAAGCGTTTCAAAATCGAACTCTACATGTTCTTTTCGAAGGAGTTTCATCAGCATATACTTCGAAAAATAAGCGATGTTTCTTGAATAATAAGCTGAGGTTTTCTTGAAGTCGAAGTAGTGAAGAAGCACGTCGGAAAAACAGTTTCCATGTACTATTATCATCTATATTAAAAAAAAATAGCCATAATAAATCAATTATAGAATTATTGTACAAAACAACTCATTACACTTTAGTCTGTGAAATTTAAAATGAAACCTATATATAAATCTTATAACTAAATTGACTGCGTTTAGCCAGAAAACACAACTTTAAGATAATTTCTTTTGATTGATTGTAAATACTTTATGTTAATATGGTCCAATATTTAAATTCAATAAGGAACTAAAAACAAGATCAATAAGAAGAATAGAAAATAATAAAGAAAATAATTTATATATAAAAATTCATCAATAAAGAAAATAATTTAAATCAAAAGATTTTAAAAATCATTAGTGAAAAATCATCAAAAAACGGCAACACTGTGAGGACTGAATCAACAAGCCTGTTTTTTTTTGGCTGAACTTTTGTACCAGTTCATCTTTCTTCCTCTTCTTTCTTCCTATAGAAAAAAGGAAGATAAACTGATGCAAAAATTTAGCCAAAAAGAACAGGTCTACTTTTAACAATATCTAAAATATACAAAAGACATGCGAATTGCGACTTCACCATCGAAAGTTTCGACTCGAAATTCGTCAGCATTGGAGCTAGCACCTTCTAGTATCGAGCGGCAAGAATTAGGTTTATCACTTAATAAATATATAATCTAGATTATTAGCATGTATAAATATATACTTTTGAAAAAATGAGTTAATATAATCTTCTTTAGATATTTTTCTTTATATCGAAAAAAAGGAAAGAAATCATAAGTATAAGTAATCGCAAATAATAAAAAAAAAAATTTTATCGGTTCGAATTGTTGATGAATTTGATAAAAAGGAAGGACTTCTTCTATTCAGTTTGAGCCTGCCATTTTGCCTTTGATGATTTTATGTTTGATATGCATTGTATGCGAGATAGCTTCAGGTTGATATTATTCGTTGCAGAATTGGTTGACCGATCTCGAGATTTTCGCTACCCTTGTGGCAGCGATTATTCATGATTACGAGCATACTGGGACCACAAACAATTTCCACGTAATGTCCGGTAGTGATACAGCGCTCCTATATAACGACCGAGCTGTGTTAGAAAATCATCACATTTCGGCCAGCTTTCGGTATATGCAAATTCTATTTTGCAATAGTTATTGCAGTCTCGAACAGTTCGCAGTTTAACCGGATTTTAAGTAATCTTATTTTTAAAAATTTAGTTTAAACAAATGTTAAAATAAAATTTTAAATATCTTTAAATATTTTAATATCGATCAACAATTAATTTTTTCTTTTCGTTTTTCTTTCTTTTTTCAAAATCTAAATTTATCAAAGTCTTTATTTAAATAGCTTTATAGAACAAATAATATTATCATTTATTTATATTGTAGTAAGATTACATTAATATCTCATAAAATTGTATGTTTTAGGATACTTAGAGAAGATGATTGTAACATACTACAGAACTTGTCAAGAGAGGAATTTCGAGAATTTCGATCGCTCGTGATTGACATGGTTCTTGCCACCGACATGAGTTTTCATTTTCAACAGCTAAAAAATATGAAAAATTTACTAAGTTTGACAGAACCAAGCGTAGATAAGAGCAAAGCCGTTAGCTTGGTCCTCCATTGTTGCGATATTTCGCATCCTGCCAAAAGATGGGATCTTCATAATAGGTGAAGCTTTATTGCTCAGAGAGAATGTTAATATTTTTTCTCTTTTAATTTTGATGAAATATAATGTCAGAAATTAGCGACGATGAAATAATTTTTACAAAATTTTTATATATATTTTTAAAGCTAAGTAAAAAGATAAAAAAAAATTGGAAAAAAGATTTCTTCCTAGTAAACTGATAAATTATAATAAAGATTTCTCCTTTATTAATTTATATTCTAATAAAAACAGAAATAAAGCGATGTGTTAAAATAATAATATTTGTAATTCATACAGATGGACAATGCAACTTCTTGAAGAGTTTTTCAGACAAGGTGATAAAGAGAGAAAGCTTGGATTGCCATTTTCTCCTCTATGCGATCGCAATAATACGTTGGTAGCTGAATCTCAAATAGGATTCATAGAATTTATTGTCGAGCCTAGTATGCAAGTATGCAGTGACATGCTGGAAACCGTTCTTGCGCCACTCAATGTCAAGGACACTACGGATGAATCTAACAATGGTAAAATTTCTTTAGCTATATACACACACACACACACACACACACACACATATATATATATATATATATATAATTCTTTATATATATATATATATATATATATTTTTTTATATATATATATATATATATATATATATATATATATAAAGAATTTTTCAGGCTCAGATGAATTAAATCAGGGTTGAATATGCCAATATAAACCGCGCAATATGGAAAGTTGATATGTATACTTTATTAATTATTATAATATTGAGAATAATATATGTCTCGCTCACAAACATTTCGATTCTTCATTCGGATCTTCTTCAGTATAAATTTCTTTACAAGTATTCATCTACTGTACAATCATGGAAGCGACATTTTTTTTGATAATTTTTGAAATACACAAAAATTTTCAGAATGCGGTTCATTATCTATTGATCGATACTTGTGACGAGCTGTCACAAAATCGAAGTATATAGGATGACTTTAAGAAACGTATTTTATGCGTCGCGAAAAAATATCATTTGGATATCGCAAGATCTTCGTAAAGAATAAATCAATTAGATAAATTTATTTTGTAAATTTATTTACATCTTTTACGCGAGTTTAATAAATGACATTAAAAATTAATATAAGATAACATGTAAAAAATGAAATAATACGTAATAAAACTATATATAATAATTTTAATAATTTTTTATGCAAAATGTAACTGTTCGGGATTCTGAATACAGAATAGTATTTTCATTTTCAGAATATTTTTGTGAATAATATATAGAAACAACTTGGTAGCGTTTCATCTTAATTTATAGCTTTGTCATAAATCTTCTTATTTTAAAATGCTCGTATATAAATCTCAAGCGTCTTTATACGTCTTAAATTATATGTTAATATAATAATTTTTCTACTTTAAATTTTATATTAATCAGTAATCAAATAAATAATAAGAAGAAGCTACAAGTTGGATTTTTATGTATTTCAAATTCTTAGAACATACATTTCAACCTTATTATTAGATCATTCTCAGTGTAAAAAAATTCAACGTAAGTATAACAAAATTAATAAAATGGTTAAATACAATTTATATTTACGCAAAGTAGTATTATTTCGTATCTATTATCTTCCGCAATGCAATACTTCAGTCTGATAATATTATCGGTCAAACAATGAGTCAAATCAAATCACAGGAAGCAAATACGATCAGAGATAAAAATTGAAGCGAGTTCAGTAAGAAATTGCTTGTATTTTTCATTTTCAATTTTTGTCTCTGATCGCATTTGTTTCTTGTGATTTGATTTGACTCATTGTTTTAATTGCTGATTATATCCTGATTTACTACTTGTAGTAGAGAAGTGTGCTGGTATTATTATTGCGGACTTATTGCGACCGATAATAGAAGAATATAATCGATAGTATTACCAGACTGAATAGCATTGCATTGCGGAAGATCAGGATAAAACTCAGCTGAGTAGTCGTCTCTACATATTGTCCACAAAAATGCTCTGAAAATAAAAGTGCTATTCTGTATTTAGAATCCCGGTTAAAAATAATTTGCATGAAAAATTATTATATAATATATAATTTTATTACGCATTATAATTTCATTACTTATTAATTTGTATTAATTATTAATCTTAAACTCGTTTTAAGGATGTAAATAAATTTACAAAATAAATTTATCTAGTTGCTTTACTCTTTTAAATTTACGTTAATCTTGCAATATTCAATTGCCAATTGGTATTTTTCCACAGCGCACAAGATATGTTAACCTTAATGGTATTCATGGATTCAACGTACCCTATGTGATATTTTTTACATTGCTGTAATTTTTTTATAATATAATTTGAAGACCCGAATTAAGGCTGGAAAAAAACTTTAACTGTCCATAGATATGATAAGCCTATAAAGGTTTTTTTTTGCGTTATTCTCGATGTGAAAGTGCACGAAAATTCAAAGAGGGTATTTGGAACCCACAACATGTGATTAGCTTGTAAGTTTTCAGCGTTTTGGGCATCCCTTTATTTTTTATTAAATATACATTTATTGAGTTTTAGATAGTATAAAAGTAAGTACACGAAACTGTAGAACTAAAAAGAATTATATTTCAATATAATAAATAGTAGGAATTTTATAATTTCTGTCAGACTTCAGAGATCGACCGGGACGAATTTATTGCTTTAAAGGGAGTGTTTCCTTTAAACTAAATCCTAACAAACTTAATTACATATACCATAATAATTATACATGTACAATCCTTTATCTATCATTTTATACTATTCAAATAATATTTTATTTATTAATTGTAAACTTATAATATGCAGATTTTTTTAAAATGTAGATTTTTGATAGTTTAAATAGTTATACCTTTTTGAGCGATTTATATTATATTATTATTTTTTTGTTAGTCCAACGGAACTAAAAAAATCCTGGGTTTTTGTTTGAAATTAAATTTAAAAATTTGAGAATTTTTTATTCAAAGTAATCATTTTTTGCGAATTTTTCCAATAAAATTTTGAAGCATTGTAATTAATTGAAAATGAAATATTATTTATTTGATTCATATTATCTGTCTTTGTTTGACTTCGAGGTATAAATTTCACACGTTTTGAGCTAAAAAATACGTATTCAGTCCAGAAATTTAGCGTGATAAAGTAGCAGGATTTCATACACCCTAGATTAATGGGAAAGTAACCAAAAATAACAATACTAGAATTAATATACTAGGATAACATATAATACTAGGATTAACTTCACCACGTATACTTCCATTCGATATGACTTTGGCATAACTGCTGTCATAATCATTCGTCACACACATCGATAGATGGTGAATCGCAAATATATGAAAATATTTAAGTATTCCAAAAATCATAGAAAAAAAAGTGTCGCTATATTTCTGCCCATGACTCATTATGGAATTAATTCTTATAGAATCATTATGGAATTAATTCTTCTTAATAGTACAACTGAAAAGTAAACGAATGTTTGTAATGTTCGTAATTTGTTGTATTATATTTTTTATACAGTAAATCAGGTAATTTAATACGATTTTAGATGAGTTATGAGATTTCATGTCTCGTTCATTTATACTTTTTAATTATTAAATATTATTTTATTATTAAAAAAATTAACTTTACGGTTTTATAATATACTACAGTAGATGAATATTTGTGAAGGACTCTACTGAAGAAGATTCGAAACCAAGGATCGAAATGTTTGTGAATGATATGGATTATTCTTATAAAACTCCTTGACGAAAAAATTTTTATGCCTAAGTGCGAAAAAGTACGCATTTCTACTTCTATGACAGTGGCATAGAATCACGTCATTAAACATGGAAGTAACTACGCCAAGCATTTTTATGTAAAAAATGTTAAATGGCGTACTTAGACCTAGTTAGGCACAAAAAGTACGCCAAAGTACGCGCAACTAGTGATTATTACTTTCTGAAACTACGTTTCTATGCCGAACTTCTCTAAATTGATTTTCATTTTTTCATAAGTATTCGGAGAAAATATTCTAGGTAACAAGATGTCTATTTAATGTCATTAATTAGACATTCTTATGATGAATGTGATGTTTAAAATATCAAACGTCGTAAAAATGACGTGAATTCTTATATTTCTTATCATTCACACAATGTCTTAAATTGACATAAAAAAATATATCATTATTTTCCTGTTATTAAAGGAATAAATATATGATGTTATTAATTGATCATTAATATTATTAGTCGAGAATTGGCCAATTATTCGACGTCATTAAGTATGACATTGTAAAGACGTCATAAATAAATGACAACATTATTACATCTTAAATATGTCGACAGAGGACCACGGCGGAGATGCATAAACTCGAAAATAAGAATCATCTGGGAAAGAATATAAGGAGCGTAGCATTTCGCATATGAAATAATTAGGCATACTTTCTGGCGTAGTTTGCTGTAATTTAGCATTGCTTGGGATACAAAACTATGAATCGGCTTATTTTGGCATAGGAATAGAATTCTACGCTCAACTACTTTCGTGTTCCAAATCATTTAGGAATAATTTTTGGCATACTTCAGCATAGAAATTTTTCCGCCAGGGATAATAAAGCGTATATACACTATCTTTTTGTGTCAGCTCATATTGACATATTGACCAATTTTGATATATACAGGGTGAATGTTAATAGATATCCCAATCTTTTATCATGGGTTATCGACTATACATCATTTAGATAATCACTGCGTCAATAATTCACTTTCCATGGTAAAAGATTGCGACATCCTTTAACATTTATTCTGTATATATTTATATATATATATATATATATATATATATATATATATACAAAGTGTATCAGATAGTACGCAGAGGCTGCAGGGCACGTACATATCTCTCATGAAAAAAAAAATAAAAAAAAACACTTTGTATATATATATATATATATATATATATATATATATATATATATATATATATATATCTCTGTCGAGTAGTTAGATAAAACAGCTTGAATATATATATAGTATCAGATTTTTTTTAACTTGGATCCTCTGATATTGTTCTTTTAGGCTACATTCCAAAACTTTCTCTCTGAGAAAAATTTTATCCTACATAATATAGTATATGTTACGTGTAACATTTCGAGTAAAATTTTTCTTAGAGTGGATGTTTTGGAATGTAGTCTTAAATAGTAATTCTTTTGAAATAGTAAGTAAATATCGACCGTTTAACACGAAACGAAGAAGGACATTGGTTCGAGTTTTGAGCTGAAATTTGTAAAATTTACACAAAAATATTATTAGACATTAAGATCTATTTTAGTCAAATGGTTCTTCGCTCATTTGTACTGATTATTTTATATTTCATAAATATAAAATCATCAATAAAAATCGGAGCACTTTTGCAATACGTAAAGTATAACACAGTCAATAGTACTGTTAGTATTAAGAAATATTGACAATATTACTAATCATGTGTGGTTAATATTGATGGATTGTATAGAATACTGACGATGACCTAGATTTTAATTCTCCTGCGTCAGTGACTACATTTACACGGCATTCTTAATTGAGTTCAAATAACATCTGTAGTTATGAAACTGACAATCATAGGAATATAGATTCCTGTGAAAAATGGAATGACTGTGATTGTCCAGTTTCATAACTACGGATAATGTTATTAAATCCGATTAAGAGTGCCGTATAAATGTAGTCAATATTGCATTATTAGAGATCCATATGTCACAGTATATCACAATCAACACAAAAATTTTAACATGCATGTCTTAGAAAGTCTACTATACTATATTTTTAAGTTAAAATTAATATTTTACTTTTTACAGTGTTTTACTGCTCGTATAAGATTGTAAAAATACTAAAATATTAATGTCAGTATTATTGATTCAATATTATTGATCAGTATTATTAACCGTGTATAGAATCATCTTATTAAGAGGATTAATCAGAGTCTTTCCTTTCTATGAAATGAAGAATCTTAATTAGTTGATTCTCTTATGCTATATGCGTTATACAAAGATATGTGCTCCAATCTTATAGCTTCACAGTGACTTAGAATCGAGTCTTTGCATTACAACAAGTAATAGTGATTAACGGGATTGAAAAGTGAATCTGCATGTAAAAGGTAAAAAGCTCAGTGATATACTCGCTCTGACTCGTTTCAACGAATCGTTTATGTCCATACATGCGCGCATTTATAATACTTTATATGAAGGGGGTAAGACCGGTTTAGAAGTGAGATGAGCGACGTGTCATTGCTCGCGCGGGTATATGAAAAAATTTCTGAAAGCCACTATTGACACGTGGTAACATGTTGCACGGAAAATGCGTCGTTCATCGTGATTCTTCCGGATAATGCTCACTGAAGTCGACGTCTAGACGCGCGCGCATATCGGATGTGTACTTCATTGCACACTACGTGCAATGCAGCCGTCTCTCGCGGACATCTTAAGTCTGTTAGTATGTATGTAGTATATACGCACGTATAGAAAGGAACGAATAAGGAACGAATCGAGGCGCATGCAACACGTGCACGCGCACAGAGGCGGATCACCGCACGCCCCGCGTCGCGCAAAACCAATAGTAAAATGCGACTTAATAGATAGCCGTCATTTGCGTCGCGGACAGTGGCGATTAATAAACCGATCTCGCAGAAGCAATTAAGTGGCCGAGACTTCATTAGGGATAAACGGATTCGACATGGCAACTTCGTATGCTTTGATCCTTCTGTAATGAAATACCGTAAAGGTGCTATTTCATAAAAACGTCAGCGTGATCACGTTGTGTCACTTTGACGTTTATAGTTATTTTCTATTTTCACACAAGTGATACTGAGTCTAAATAGTGATGTAAATATTTTATACTCACATAATGACGTCACTACTTGCTTACTTTGGTGACAAAGTTATCGCATAACAACATAGGTTCATAATCTCACTTTTAATGTGAGTTAACAAGAAGTTCAATGAAGCATATGGTTTCGAGGTTGTGTAGATTGTAGATAAAAACTCAGTTGAATCTCACTTTGTCGGAATAAAAAGGACGGTGCGTTCAACTGAGTTATGACATCATAAATAAGAATTATTTGAATTTTGATATAAATGGAAAGCAACTAACGCTAAAAGTTGAACTTATGTAACTTTCAGCATTAGCTTGTTCAGTTCAAGAGATCGAAGTTAAAGTACATACATGATACTCCTTTTCATGCATTTTCACTGTTTAACGTCAATTATTTTTCATATAACAACTTATTTCGACATCGAAAATGAGTATCATGAAACATGAAAATGTACTTTAAACACTTGACGACAACAGAAATATGTAGCGAGCACGAAGTCGTCAAGCGCAGTAAAAACTCGTCGACTATATTTCGCGAAAGAGGACGTAAGAATGTTACCTCAGGGTAGGCGATTTTACTTCATTCCGTGAGATCGATGCGGGTGCAGGTGGGAGGAGAGAACGTCAAGCGCTCAGAGCGTTAATAAATCGACGGTCGCGCGCCGTGCAATCAAATCCACCGCGATCGGCCTCTGCAATCTGCACATACGCGTACGTGAAATCGAGAGGAAAGGGGGAGGAGAGAGTACGGAGGTGGGGGACCGGGAAGCTGCCGAAATTACAGCCATTATCGCGATAGAGGTGAGAACCGACCGATGTTTGCTTAACCCGATCGGAAATCGACGAGAGGTCGAGCACGATCTCCTCCCCCGATTCCGCGTACCGATTCCCGACGGGAGAGAGAGGGAGGGGGGGGGAAAGAGGAATAAGGGCAAACAAGGAGAGCGTTGTTCACCCCGAAAGATGGGCGGACTGCGCCGTTTAACCCGCGAGTTAACGGGGCGTATCCCGCGAAACGGTGCAACCACACGATTTACGATCTCACGTTTCACGCTCGCATCGCCTACAAGGTGATTTCACTCAACCGCGTTCTCTTTTAGGTAAATATTACTATAAATAATTAAAACGAGTAGAGTTTGAGAAAAATCGTAAATTCGATATCGTTGTATAATAAATAAATAAATAAATACACTGAGATCCGTTTCAATGTAGTTAATTTTAATCTCAGTTTAATTTACTCTTCTTCTTTTTCTAATCCTTGGAACTAGAAAAAGATGAAGCGTAAATTGAATCGAGATTAAAGTTAATTTACAATTGGTAGAAATGGACCGATAAATATTCTGGTTAAACCAATAAAAAGACCTAACCAGAATGGCATTTTTGTGAAACAGAATTTCTAAGTATATTTATAACCAGAAATTCTATTTGGCCTCAACAAAATATTATTCTGATTGGACCTTTTTGTTAATTTATCATAACCAGAATTTTGCTTTGAATCGTTAGATGCTTATTACAACAATTTATTGTGGAACAAAACTATACGATCGTTTAAATACACCTTTGTACCTTCTTTTCTTTCTTTTTCGTACATTAAAAAAAAAAATTCTGATTGAAAACGGACAAATCAGAATTTTCTAGTTAAATCTGCTGGAATTCTAGTTGAGGTAGCTAGAATTCTGATTGTCCATTTCTCTATCAGAATTACTATTTAATCCAATCAGACGATTTTTCTCGGTGTATCAGCGACTTTCCCTTTCTTCATCTCTCGTTGTTTTTATCTTCACTCGACTCACGGATTTATTGTTTCTCACAATGGTATACGATGATCATCATTGAAATGCGTTAAAGTTGAATGTCTCTCTCAAATTGTTTACGTCGCATGCGACATGACGTCGATATAGAACCTCTCACGCACGCGTCTGCAAGGATATCGCGTTTTCCGCGTTTTTACATCCCTTTTTTTTTTTTTTATTTACTCAAGACTAGTTAGAGCTCAAAGCCTCGTTTCTAGCTCGTACATTTGATTATGTTAATTTCGACATGCGGCGAGAAAAATTAACGGCGCGACTCGGTGGCGGTCAATCAATAAATGATCCTGTCAATGATTCTGCAAACCTAGCGAGTGAATAATTACTGTGAAATATTTTCACTCGGTCGTGAGAACAGATCCAGATCGATCTGCTATTTTCTCGGCTATTTTACTCTTAGCTTATATATAATAATTAACAGAAATATATATTACTACATCTTGAGTTCACATGTCGAATATATATCACGTCACGAAAATATTCAGATTAAATAAGTATGTAAACATTTGCGACGTTTTACGTCATATTTAATCGTTTACGCGTAATTACTTGAAAAGACTCACCAGAATGAAGCAACGTAGGGATTCCTGCGTAGCTGCAACTCAAAGTGGATCGAAGTGTTCAGTTTCTGCGACAGCAGCACCACGGACGTTAAATTTTCCTCGATGTCTAACAAATTCTTATGGGGATTCACGATTTTTCAGAAGACGATTTGTCGAACATCTTGAACAAAGATCCGATCAAACGTAATGATCATCAAGATATTTACGAGCAGCTCGTGCGAAGTAAAAAAAGAGCCGTCACGCGAGTTACTTGACGTGTACACTCCTTGAGATATTATTGTCGACGGGTTTGCTTTCGAGATCTAAGCAAATGGATTCTCAACCGTATAAGCTCGAATATAACGGTACCGGACATTTCGCTCAGAGAAATATCATTCGATTCTCTTCTTCATCGCGGAGACATCAGACAAACTAATCGAAAAATCCATTCGCCTTGAACCCTTTGATGACTTTCGCCGTTTCTCAAATCTTGCACGATTTCCATTCACTCCTTGACGTAAGTCTAAAATACTCTCTCGCGTTGCATCGATGATATCCCTCGTCGGAATGCATAATATTATCGGCGTGGCCGTTCTCCTTGAATTTCCGAGAAAATCACAGATAGGCATCCGCGAGCTTCCCCGAATCGCATGGGTCACGGAAAAATCGGCAGGGCGTCCCACTGAACGAATTTCAAAGGCGAGTCGCGACGGGGTCCTCTCGCATGGCACACTTAACACACGCGAGAAACGCGTGTAACGTTACGCAAATACAGACACGTTTGATCGTAAATAGACAAGACACGTTGACACCAGCCGAGCACCGAGAGTGACACCAAAGATCCGTATCGAAGTCACGAAACACTTTGTTTCTCACCGCGGTAACGAGAGACGGGAAGAAAATCGTAGGTGAAGGAAGCGCCACAGGCGCGTTATCTCGGTATGTAAACGCGCTTCTCGCTCGTTCTTGCCTCTAGTTTCCGTTCCTTCGGAGAAAGAAACGCGAGACGCATAATTTACGTGCATTACGCGAGATATATGATGGTCCCGATCGAGTGGAGAGAACTATACGTTACTTCCTTCCGATCGCGTCTCGACACTGATACCCTCCGGCTGCAACAATTTGAGGCCAGATGGTGCCTCAAATATTGTCCTCTCGTATTTAGGAGAGTTTTTGAAATTTTTTTCACCAACGTAGATTTTATTCACTTTCTCCTTGAGAGTATATGACATCTGATTTTGAATTTATTGTTACTCTCAGATTACTTTTATAATTTCTTGATAATTCTATGTTATTTTTTTTAACTTCCTGATATAACTATAAATAATTTTAGCTATACCAGTGTCCTGTCTTTTCTTTACTGAGAAAATGATGATTGTTGCGATTACACTACGTTTCACGCACTATCTTGACGCTCTCAGCAATAAAATAGCGACTGTTGATCACACGATGACATTATGTCGACACTCGGCTTGTCGTAGACACAACATCGCTCTGAGAGATGATCGACGATGTCAGATCACTCATCGTTTGTCATCATCGAAGTCGGGGGAGTCGCGTTGAAAATATTTCCTGCGATTTTTTCACCGATCTCTTCCGCAAAACCAGATCGATCGTGAAACTCGTCGGAGAAATCGTCGTCGTTTCGGAGATAGGACAGGATTTTCTCGATCGCGCGATCGGCTTAGCGCAATTGCCGATAATGGACACGTGTCTTACGGCGTTTTCTCCTGTTTTTCCCTTTTTTTTTCCACCGTCGTGCACGGAGAGAGGACGACGGGATATCGCTGGCGCCGCTGCTTGACGTTTTCTGTTCACTTCCTCCCGCGAGAAAACCACCTTCGGGTCGGTCCAGCGCGCAACAACCGCCGTTTACGTAAGAATGCCAAAGAGCGTTGCGTTAAACCCTCGCGGTGTCGCGGTAGCAGTGCGTTAACAAGTTTGTATCCAAGATCTGTTTTTTTATTTCTGCACTGAAACTCTCTTTGTCGCTTTCATGAAATATCGAACATATATCTATCTCTGTTCAAGTTCCAAAAGTGTACTAGTTCAGCCACAGAAAAGACCTTCATATACATGGGAAATGACTCCGCCGTCTCACCGTCCAGCTGTTCTGTTTCTGTGCTCCGAGTCTTTCCTCGCGAGCGCAAAAGATCGCGATATAGGAGCTCGATAATTACGACACTTCACAGATTCTCATCAACGTCAGATCGCCAGACTTGGAGAACAAAAAATGTTCCTATTCCTTTGATTATCCCTGGCACTCCGTTCGATCGCGATCACTTTCACTTCGTTTTTGTTGTTTTCGTTCGTTCGGTGGAAAATCCTATGTCTCTTCGGAGTGACGAATCGTCGGCGCGACTCGGAATCCGACCCGCCGTGAAATCGGAACCGATACGCGCTGTAATCCGTCCTCGACGTCGAGAGACCGGGAGCGGTGGTACTCGCGCGGAAATCGGGAGTAGCACTGACTCGCTTCGATCGAAGCGACGCGGCGATAGGCAAGATCCTCCCGCTTGCGTGCCGCGCGCAGCGGCGGCTTTTCTCGAGGGATGCGAGTCGTCGGCAGGGTGAAAGTTACTTTACCCGGATGATCCTTTCACTGACAATGTTCAAGTGGTCTTTCTTCTTCTTCTTCTTCTTCTTCTTCTTCTCAATTTTTTATTGGCACTCGCCGAATAAAATGATGGCGAAGAAAATCCGACCAACGAACGAAGTCTCTTTTCGAGTATAGCAAATATAAAGTTTAGACGCTCGATGGACTTCCCTTCGTAAAGTCAGTGAGAAAGCGACGGAATACCCAGCGCATATATACTCTGCGATCAACTTCCTCATGAAAATATAACGACACGTAGCGACACGGCAGCGAACCGATATCGCGTGATCCTGTGCCTCATCGATCGA
>Ga0157364_1000755_pt1 | contig 24301 bp, 15 predicted proteins | sample AttsexASBM2_FD_111476 | JGI IMG/M metagenome (GOLD analysis project Ga0157364, IMG submission 111476) | Fungus gardens microbial communities from leaf cutter ant in Ribeirão Preto, State of São Paulo, Brazil - Atta sexdens ASBM2 | ecosystem: Host-associated > Fungi > Mycelium > Unclassified ...
AAAATAAAATAAAATAAAATAAAATAAAATAAAATAAAATAAAATAAAATAAAATAAAATAAAATAAAATAAAATAAAATAAAATAAAATAAAATAAAATAAAATAAAATAAAATAAAATAATATAAAATAAATAAGTAAATAAATAAATAAAAGACCGCTTGCGGCTGTTGTTTTGTCTGATTATCATCGAAATCAGAAGATGACGTGTTGCTTCAGCTTTAATTAAGACAGTTCGCGGCGTGTTACTTTCTCCAACTTGTACTTTCATCACTTAGACATCGCGGCATGTTTGCCATCGCAAGGAGGGTGCCCTCTCTTAGTTATTTATTAGTTATTTATTAATTGGTGAATCTGCGCTCTCGAACCTGACTTGGTCAGGTCAAAGGATAGTGATCTTCGCCGTAGCATTCGGGCGATTTACGGGCACTCACGAACATGATCAAAATTCAGAGCAATAAAGAGCGCCTATCATCAGCGTATCCACACATCACAGACAGCACAACGCAGTGAAATGTTTCTTACACATAACCATGTTTGGCACGAACCAAACAACCGGATGGGCATGCTATATATCCCCTAATTAGACGTTTTCCAGCCGTAAAGTCCGCATGAGTCTTGCGGTTCCCGAAATACAGCCACGTGTACGCCTAGAAATGGCTCGTTTCGATCAGATCGAACTAACTGGGACAAGCAAGGCGAGCTCAAGCACTTCAGCTTATGGTGGAGACTCGATTATGTATTTGTTACAATAATTTTAGCAAGACTATTGCTAAATGACTAAACTATGATAATAAAAACAGCCGAATTTGCCCTTGCTACTCAATACTATGTATCTTTCGCTATCGAACCATGCACATATGGGAATAAGATTTTTTATATCCACCATCCCGAAAACGTTCTGCTATTTAAAGAGCCTGTCAATAGATAGGGACAATTGTTAGTCGACTTCGTCACGAAGACGGAGCGTACGTTCCACTTCGCCCACAGAAGCATGTCATTAATTAACTAACTCTACTATCTATCAAATCTGTCCCGAGAAGGATGATGAAAAAACCCAGCAGCGCCTGCAGAGCATTTCTGCAACAAGCAGTTTTGCTGCGACATCTCAACAATTTTAAGTCTTCGAGGCGCCTCGCGCTCACGGAAAACTTCAGGGAGACTCACTCATTTGCGTCTCGTACTCAGATGTACGCTCTGACCCTGTAATAAAAATGTTAACATATTTTTTCCTAAACTGTTCAGCGTAATGAGTTGCGGACAACTCAGTTAGGGATATTCCTGTAATAAAAAGTAGGCTCCCTTTACTGAGCTTTCATATCACTTCCAGAACGATCGGCCTGCCCTGGTAAATAGTCCCAAAGTCTAGACCTCTCTTTTTGAGGAGTCACAGTGTTTCTTTAGAGAAATCGACGAGTGTTTGAAATACTTCGGCGTTTGACTTGCATAGCCTCAGGCAATTTTCATTCGTTAGAAAGAACAATATTTCGTAATGCCACTTTTTGTCTCGAATTTTGGACATTTTAAGATGAGATGCCAGACTGTATCCTCTTTAGCTCTGCATTTGTAAGAGTTATTTTTAAGCCCTTATAGTGCTAGACTTACCATGCTCAGAATTTGTGTAGTTCAATAATTAGGCTGAACCTATTCCTTCTAGAGTTTTTTTTGTATCTTACTGAAGAAAGTGAATCTAAAATCGAAAAATATTTCTCGCTGAAATCGAAAAATATTTCTCGCTAATTTTGTTCAACAGGAAAAATCTAATAAGTCTAGGAAATACGACAGAGCGATAGATAAACAGTCATTTGTCAAACTTCAGAAAGTGGACTTAGAAAAGGAGACTGAACGACGATAGTAAAGTAACAGCGTAAGAAAGAAAGAGATGCAATATTGTCAGCTTGTCAAATGAGTTATATACATCTATAATGTCTTTAAGTCAGTTACGAAGGGTTAAAATACCAGAAATCCAAAATCAAACTTAATACAGCGGAAACACCTGCTGAGATGGATATATCTCAGGAGAGAGAAAAGACTGAAAGCAAGCAGATTAATTTTAAGTCTTTTAAATGTATTCATTTTATATTTTCATATGTAACTTTAATATGTGTATTTTGCTTTTAACTTTTATATCACAGACCATTTTTAATTAATTATTTAATAATATTCAATATTCATATTACTAAAAATAACAAATTTGATATTCATAATACACTAAATATTTTATTACACATTAAATATTTATTTAATAACATAATTGAGTCGATAAAACTTAGATTTAGCTTTGACAATGTATATTTTGAATTTTCAATTTTATAACATATAATAAAACTCTATTTCAAAGAAAACATATTTTATTAATTAATATTTTATGTTAAGATGCATGCAAAAAACTCATTATTATATTTTTTAATAGCGAAAAAACTGATTTTATTATTATTAAGATATTTTAAGAATCTGTTAATGTATCGAGAAAGATAGATTTTAAAACAAAAAGATGATTTATATTTTTGATTTATATTTTATGTACTATTTTATGAGAAGATTAGAATATTCGTAATTTATATTGATTGATTAAAATACTTGGTATTAGTGTAAAAACGGTAATGTTAAGTTTATTTTATATTATATAATGAAGAAAATATGCGAAAAAAGGGAAATAATCCTTGTATTTTGAAAATATGTTTATTTTCTTAATTAATTAATTAATTAATTAATTTTCTTAATTAATTGTTAAAATAAAAGCGTAAAATTATAATCTTTACTATAATTTTTATTTCCTTGTACCTGTAAGTGAAATGTAAAAAGAAAATAATTATTAATATTAAAATATATATAATGTAAAAAGGAATAGTACTAAATTATTATACAGAATTAAATGTCAATTATATGAAGTCACTTAGCTGTAGAGCAAGTTTGTAACATACTTTTGAATAAAGCCTAGATTCAATAACTTTATCTATTTCAAACCTGTAAAGAGAAACAATAGATTAAAGATAGTCGTTGAATACAGATACTGTAAATAACATAATAACAAAAATAAGCAACATAATAAAAAAAAATCTTAAGAATAACTTACCTTAAAAAAATAAGAAATGTTTAATTATTATATTTGTCCAGAAAAAAGGGCGTAGAACTATTGTAATTTGTTTTAAAAAATTAGAAAATATAGGATTAATATTAATGTTTAATAGTTGTAGATAAGTAGTGTAGATCATGTATATATTGTAAAAACGTTAAAAATAAGAAAGTAAGGAATTTTATACGGGACTTACCTGAATTAAGATTCCTGAACTTAATTAAAAGAGACTACCCGAAACTTAGAAAATATCCAAACAACCCAGTCCCGACTAATCCAGTCTCGGCTGACCTATAACTCGACTATCCCCAGAAAGAATATAATTCGGCTAACGGATCGCAATAATTAACAATTCGGGCTTTGTACGTAATTAACGAAATTACGTAATCGGAAATATCCGTGCACGACTCATTCATTGCTAGAACGTGAGTTACGATAATTACAAGTACGTGATTAACCGCAAATCGTGATAATTAATATAAAGATGATAGCGTAGATTTGTATTATCTTGTGACATAGTTACTGCATAACGCGACAATACAATCAAATATCGTGTTTAGTATAAATGCATAATTCGTAAGCGCTTGTTAACAATAGGAAACCAATAACAATAATTGTTGCGAAAGTGTAAATAAAACATTTATATAATGTGCTATATCTTATTACTGAAGTCCTCTTCCTATAAATCAACGTACGATGGAAAATCGTAAGTAAATCCGATAATCTCTGGATGCATGAGCCATACATAATCTATAAGTGAAGCCTAAATGATATCTTAGAGTTGATATAAGCTGATACAAGCTATATATGACGAGTGAATCCAATCAGTAAAGCAAATATCTTTCTTGTTACAAAGTCAAACAAGATGGCGACCATCGTAATTACTGAAAAGGCAAAAAAGATAATTTTATATTCGAAAGTCCTGACATTTGGTTGAAGTTTCCCATCTAGTTTGCTAAGCTTTCATTACCTCTCGTCCTATTATCTTTCTCGCATCTTCCGTATATTTTACGGTTTCACTTATCTCTGCGTTCCTTCTCTTATTTCATATCAGGCTTTACGCTCTTTTAAGAATAAGTCAATGGTTTTTGTTCTGCCATTACACAGAGTGATTTCCACGCTGTGCGGATAATGTGCTTGTGGATAATGTGAGCACTTTGCTCGCTGCACATCCCTGAGAACTTTCTTATTCTTTTTAGTACATAGGTCGGCCCATCTTGCAGCCGCAAATGCGGTCACTAGGACGAACACTCTCCGGTGAATCATAGAGAGTGTCCCACATTTTAAACCCCATCGGGATTTTGCTAATCTGCCAAGATTTATCGAAGAGTGATCCTACTTTACTTCTCAGATATTTCCAATGCGATTCGACTCGTATACCTCTGTCCAGATGAATACTTTTCCTAATCGAGTCTTTAAATTTTATTTTTCACACTCATCTAACAGTGGGTGGTCTACTTTTGAAGTCTCTTCTTCTCCTATTTCTTGAGCTCCTATCTGGGCATGCTCCCTGTCTATCAATTTGAGCCCTTCTTAACTCCTCGCTTTTGAGCAAGACTGTTTCAGTTTCTCCCTCGGAGATTTGAAGTTTGGCCAATTTACACCATTCAACAATCTAGTTGACCGATATTTCGCTATCGATCTCTATCTCTCGAAAGGAGTTTCCACTTACCAATATATATTGAGAGTGTGCATTAAATTATAATAAATTATAATAAATAAAGGATTTGTATAAAGGATTGATGTAATTATAAAGGATTTTCAAGAGATGGCATAACTAGTACTATCGCATCGGACCATATTATTGCTACCTTCAAAGTACCATCATGTGGTTTTAGATTTTAATACACGTTATTTGCCAAAGTGTAAACAGCATTGTTTTTTGAGCATTGAATATGTCGAATTTTGTGCCAACAAAACTCAATTTGCGGGAAGCTTTGCTTTTTTGCTTCCATTTGAAGAAAAATGCTGCTGAAAGTGTCAGGAGATCACAACGGCGAAGCAACACGCTTCAACCTAATTTAGTGAAATTTCGTGTCCAGAGATCACAACTGCAAAGCAATATGCCGCGAGAGAACTTAACGAAACTTTGGCTAGATGTCCCAACGGCGAAGCCGTCATTTGCAACTCGTGGTCAATCGCAATGTAGTTCAGATGCTGAAACCGAAGTAAATTACGCTTTCATACAATGATTTTATTCACCAATTTATTTACAAATTATAAGTTTATTTACAAGTAATACATACATTTACACACGATTCACGAGACTTACAATCGTTTCGATCGAATGCTTCTAATTAACACAACGAGACTGTGCGATAACTCCCGCGCTTGCGTACTCGTAGCCGGTAATAATTAATTAACGACTTCAATTTGTTGTTCGTGACATTCAAGCACATTCGCGTGGATCAATTATAATTTACAATCGTATATGGAAGCCCTTTTCTTAGTCAAACATGGCTTGGCTGTATATCATCGCAGCACGTGGTAATGGCGCAAGTGATGTAATCTTATGCAATCACATAATATCGTGAATAACGTACGATATACAACGTTGTGAATTATGTTCTCGATATATTATTTTTCTTAATCACTCTTCGATAATTATAATATCGGAACGCGAATTCTCGGAATCGAATTATAATAATTAACGCGAAAATATTTCTGAATCGGTTCAGTATTCTTTATCGTAAACGATAACGTTGATAGCTGCTACCGAACTTCCTGTCTTGGTTTCTTCTTCCTTGCTTGAAAATCCCAATGTCCTTCCACGTCTTTACTATGCCTCCGACTTCTGCGGCTTCTGCGGGTGTGAGGGTTGAACCGATGAAAGTCACTTGATTCTGTATTGGCGGCCATCATAGCTCCCTCTCTCCAGATTGATCGCCATCTTAGTCAGATCCTTGTAGAACAGCGCCATCTTGTAGATTGATTTGGCTTGCCTGGTAATCTGAGACTAAGTCATCTTGATGTGGGCTCCTGATCTATTTATGGAATCCATATCGATTCAACAACTGGATTAGAATGTTGCAATTGATATTAACTTTCTTTTGTCCAGATCTGATCTGGTGAAAGTGATTTTTTATCTGGGATTTTTTTATCTTCCGGATGCCATCTCCATCTGGTTTTATTTGAAGTTAAAATTTATCCGATCTAATCTAGAATTGATCTGGTTTAATCCGGATTAAAAAAATCTTCGTACTTCGCGAATTTCACTATATTTAAATCTCGCAAACCCTATCTTACTTTAAGTATTTATTAATTTATTTTAGGTTTCTTATCTTTAACTATTTACAGCTATTAAACTATTTTAAAGAAAATGAATTATTTTACAAAAGTACATGGAAAGTAATTATTTTACAAGTTATGCAAGTTTATTAATATTTATCTTTACAGGTTAATAGTATGAATAGGAAATAAACTTTATATAAAAGGTAAATATATGAAAGAATTATTATTTTATGTTATTTATATTGCTTCTAATAATTAATTTAAAGGCTTTACATGTGATAAATATTTATATATTAATGAATCTTATTCTTAATACTATTATAAGTAGGTAATAATAAATAATTTACATATTTACAGGAAAGTGTGTTATAAGGATATTAGAAAACATAATTGATTTATAATAAAACATAACGTTGACTTAATAAAGTTATTATTAAACATAATATTGTATCAAACTGATACAAAAAATCTTTCTCGTAAGAGATATGCTATCCGACGCTTGTTTATAATAAAAGTAAAATATCAAAATAAATCTTATATCTACGCTGTACATATTTATGCTTATCTAAATCTAATTTAAGTTCTTAATTAAATATATAATATATTATAAAGTAATTATTGACTAATTGGTTATGCATGTTGTATATATTTTTTATAAGAGTTTTTATATTGTATATGATTAATATAATTTTAAGAGAGATTAGGAATATAGATATATAAAATAATAAGAAATAAAAATATACTCTAGTTTTGAGCATCGTTTGCGCTCTTAGACTTCTCTCGCCTTTGACACTTAAGATGTCGACTGCTTGTTTTCAGGCATCTCTATTCGTCTTTCCAGTTGGTCATCTAGATTATCCAATTGTCTCTCCTCTTTAATTGTTTGTGAAGAGAGTATTAGGCTCGCCTCTCCATTGTCGCTATCATCTGACAATGACACGATCTGTTTCCTGCGTCTGAGAACTCTCTGGAAAATGTTTAGGCTTCATAGCGGTCCTTGTACTCGATGTCTATCTGCTCAAAGATTTATTCTGAGCCTGCTGAATTAAATCATTGTATGAAAGTGAAGTAAACTTCGATTTCATGATCAAGCTCAACGCTGTAATTTGCAACTTGCGGTCAATCGCAACATAGGTATTTGCAAATCATGATCAATCACAACATTGTAATTTGCAATTTGTGATCAATCACAGCGTGGTTAATCGCTACGTCGTGATCAATCAAAACGTAATCATTTGCAAATTGTGGTCAACCACTGAAACCGAAATCAACTTCGATATTATACGATTAATGCTACAGGTTCGCAATAACGATTCTATAATTAAGAAATAAATCCAGGAGAAGCTGACTTGATAAGAGCTGCATTTATAGATTTCTCGTATCTCGCGGAATATACTGATAAGAAAAGTGAGTCACAGGAGGAAGTAACCTCATTAGTAATCTCAGATGACGCAGAAGTGATACAAGCGAGTCAATCACTCCCTTCTCAAAGGATTAGAGAGGAGATACAGAAGATACAGAGTCAACGATGATTCGTGATAGTGGAAAGATGAATACTCAACTGTCATAGGCACCAACGAGCGCTGAAAGCAAATCTGATGATGAAAATTAAAATTTTATATCTTTATATATTTTAGTCTTGTGTGTTATACGAATTTAGACTATATTATATACATTATATTATTATTATTATATATTATATATATTGTGTATTTTGTCACGTACTATATATTGTCGTCAAATACGTCAATTGTACAAGATTGCATCACTCGCGACGCAATTATCGCATGCCGCGACGATGACAGCCAAGCCGTGTTTGGCGAAGAGGCTTCCATACGCGATGATTTATATTAGAGTCACGCGAATGTACTTGAATGTCGCGAACGACGAAAAGTAAAGTCGATAATAATTGTTCATTACCGATCACGAGTACACAAGCGCAGAAGGAACTGCACTTCTTCATTGTGCTAATTATAATTTCTTGATTTAAACGATTGTTATTTTCGTGACTCGTATTTGTGTATGTATACATATGTAAATAAACTTGTAAACAGTCAACTACACACATCTCGTCGTTATTTGGAAAAGACATTTCCTGAAACCTTTTCCCCTAAATCGCATGTCGAGGGAAAGTTCTTTTACGGAAATTCGATGACTTTGGATACACGAGTCATAGTTATATTCAATACGAAGGCCTGATATTTCCATTGATCCTGCACCAGAGGCACAATCCTTCTTTGTTGAAGAAACAAGGTGGCGACTAGATTAATTATATATAATTACACTAATTAATTAAATATTAAATGTCCGGCTACCGCGTGGTAAATCGCAACGTGATCATCTGCAACTCTTGATCAATCACGTTGTTATTCGCAACGTGACATTTGCAACTCGTAGTCAAACGCAATCTGTTCAATTGCAACGTAATCATTTGCAATTTATTGTCATTCGCAACATGATAATTTGCAATTAATGATCAATTGCCACATAGTCAATCGCAACCTTGTCATTTGCAACTCGTGGTCAATCACAACGCGTTCATTTGCAATTCCTGATCAATCGAAACATGATTAATCACAACATGGCCATTGACAACTCTTGGTCAATCGCAACGTGATAATTTATAACTTATGATCAATCGCAACTTTGTCATTTGCAACTTATTGTCAATCGCAACGTTATCATTTGCATCTCGAGGTCAATCGCAACGTGGTCATTTGCAACTTAAGATTGTAACCGGACATTTAACGTAATTATTATCTGGTTGGTGTATTTATGTAATTAATCTGGTCGCCACCTTGTTTCTTTATCCAACAAAGAAGGGTTGTGATTTTGATATAAAATCAATAAAGATATCCTTCAGATCTTCGCATTTATTATAATTATGACTCGTACCCATCGAATCTTTGTAAAGAAACTTTCCTTCGACGTGCGATTTGGGGTAAGAAGTTTCAGGAAATGTTTTTCGCAAATAACGACGAGATTTATGTACATGACTATTTACAAATTTATTTACATATGTACACATACATAAACACGACTCACGAGAATAACAATTGTTTCGATCAAGAAATTATAATTAGTATAACAAGGCTATGTGGTACCTTCCACGCTCGCATACTCGTGGTCGATAATGAATAATTAGTTAATGACTTCACTTCGTCGTTCGCGACATTCAAGCACATTCGTGTGATTCTAATATAAATAACAATCGCGTACGAAAGCCCCTTTACTTAGCCAAACTGCTTGGCTGTTACCGTCGCGGTACGCGGTAATGGCATCGCGAGTGATGCAATCACGTATTTGTCGACAATGTATAGCACGCGGCGAAATACACAATCAATGTGTCTAAATTATTAATTATTCGCGTGTATTTATCAATTTATGTATCTGCGGCACTTAATAAACGCGATAATATTCTCTTAATTCGCATCGGCCCGATATCTTTTATGCAGCGATCCTTCGGTTGCTGTGATCGGACTCTCCAGTCATGGCTACTTCATCGTCTCAAGATTCCTCCGCGTCTCTTTCTTCTTTCGGATTGGCTTCCACGGATCATCTGGTCCAATGAAAGCCATGTTGTATTGTACTGTCGGCTATTTTCATCTCGAACCTGTTAGTTGCCATTTCAACTCAGATTGATGTACTTGTGCGTCATATAAATTAATCTGGTCTGTGTCTTAATCTGGAATTGGATGTGGTTGTTCCGATGTGGATCCATCACTTGGATATCGAATCTATATTAACTCGGCTGGTTGAAGTAGTCTTATTTAGTCTGAAGTTTCTTTCTATCCCATCTGGTTTAGCCAAACTTGGAACTGGGTGATCCGGATGTCACCTCTATTTGGTTCTATTTGAAGTGGATAATTTTACATTCCATCTGGTCTGATCTGGAAATGATCTGGGTTGATCTGGAAATGATCTAGGTTGATCTGGATGAATATGACTCTTCGCATTTAAAAAATTTTAATAATTTTCATTTCGCTTCGACTTTATTAATCTAGGTATCTTTGTATATCTAGGATTTTTAAGACTGCATATCAAATCTATTTTATACTATATACAACAGTATTTAAAGAAATCTCACAAAAGTGATCGAAAATAAGTAATTAGTAAATAACTTTACTTAATTTGTCAAACCATTGTCTTATTCTATCTTTCACAATAATAAGTAGATGATAAACTAATTTATATGTTAAAATAATTCTTCCAAATTTTTTGTGACTATTTCTTAATTTTTTTCATTAAACAAATTATTTGTTTGTGCTATTTACATTATCTCTGATTAATTAATTCTTAAATTTAACATACTTATTGGATTGAATATCATGAATATATTAAGAAAGTTGTCTAATGTGTTAATAGGAAAATAATATAAGGTTAATACATATGAGATTTATCGCTTTAGTTTAATGCACAGTATATATAATCTTACAAAGTATGATATTTATATAATATAAAATATTTTTATACTCAGCATAAATATTATAAACTTGTCATATATGATACATTTCTTGATCGAAGTTAAGTAAAGCTTTTTATATTGTTTATATAAAGTAAATAAAATTGTAAAAAGTTGTACATGTAAAACTTAATATTAATCTAATAAAATTACAATATTTTATAGAATTTATATCTATGAGTGAATAACATAATATACAAGGAATCAAAATTTAACTCGATAATACATAAGAAAACTCAAAAAAAATAAAATAAAATTAATTTTCAGTATTATTATCACTCTGAGAGCTTGTTGGTGCGTAAGGTGATGCTTCATTTTAATATCATTCTGAATTGTCTCTCCTTGGCTCTGTTTTCTGGACTCTCCTCTCTGGCATTTTGAGCTGAGGATGCTTGGTTCGCCTGGATCTCGTCTCTCTCATCCGATAGCGACAGAATATTTTCCTCTGACACAGCTTCTTTATTGTGAGCTCTTAAGAGCTTAAGAGGATAATTCCATATGATTGTCCTCCATCTTCCTTTGCCTATTTGATTCTTTACTCTTAAGTATTGTCCCTTTATTACGGACTTGTAGAGCTTAAGAGAATAATTCTATATGATTGTCCTCCATCTTCCTTTGCCTATTTGATTCTTTACTCTTAAATCCCTTTATTACGGATCTGTAAAGCAAAGCAAAGCTTCGGTTTCATTCTCCTCACTAAATTTGCGATATTTTATTTCGAATGATTAAATTTATTATCATTAATATAATGATTTTGTGTATTCATGTTTATCTTCAAAATTTGTTACCTCTGTTGATGTTTTAGGCAAAAATTTGTCTGTTGAAGATCGTTTGCGCTTGTTCGCTTATACTGAGTTTTTCTGCTTTTGTCAATTTACAAAACGGTTTTGTTGGCTTACGAGAACTTGCAATTTCATTCTCGTTCGTTGTAATCTCCATTTGAGCACTTGTAGACGAATGGTCTATCTCCGTTATCACAGATAATGATTCTATATCTTGTTCCGTAACTTTTGTTTCCACGTATTTAAACTCGCGCTCTGTTTTTAGTGATACGTATGACTCCTTGTACTTTTACTTTATATACATGCTCTAACTTGTTCGTTAAACACAGTCTATATTTCAAAAATATAGACCCTTGGTTTAATTTTTCTAGGTAGGTTATTTATAGATAAGTGTGTACATACTGCACAATCTTTCCTTTTGTTGACTGGAAATTTGTAATTTTGCTTCGTTGAATTTTGTCTTATTTGTTAACTTTTGGCTTTGCCGTAAAGCCTTGTCGATTTCTTGATCATCTAATTTCTGATATGTAAATCGCATTTTAATTTGGTTATTGAAATTGACTTTAATTTATTGATTTGCGTTCTCATATGCTTTAATCATTTCTCCCTGTTTATTAGCCTTTTCCTTTATTAGTTCTTCCACTTCCTTCAATGTTTGTTGTTCGTCTTGACAGAGCTTTTCCTTATCCCACATCTCATATCTCTCATTCGATGACGACGATGTATCCATTTTACTGTTATCAACAATTTTAATTCATTAAGAGAGATAGACAAGATATTAGTTCATTATTATTACTTACAGTTTTCTTATCATTTTCTACGATACTTCTTCTCGTTATCACGTGAGACCTACGTCGTGAGATACATTCAAACACATGTGATCAACTAAAGAGAAGGTACATCTCGCGCCACTTTAGTGTTGCTATCATATGATTGTTCTAATTGGTTGCAGTTTCAACGGAAACCAACATCTATATTTATCCTTTTGAGATGCAACTAAACGTTTTTGAAAGTCTCTTAGCAGAATTGAAGATCTCTATCTTGAAATTGATTAATTCGCTTTAGATTTCCCTTTTGCTTCCCTTCTGTCTTCGTTTTTTATTGAACTTGCTAAAACTCTAAATTTTCTTGTTTGATTCGTCGATATCGACATAGTGTATATAATATCGTTCATTAGTATTAATAATAATATTAAATAATAATTAAATAATAAATAATAATATAATAAATTAATAATAAATCTTTTCGCTTTTTTTATTTCCTTTTTATCATTCTTAAGCTTGCATTTTTATGAGTTTTCTTCTCGCTATTATTGGCTATCTCTATATGATTTTTCTTGGATGTCTCCAAAATGTCTAAAACTTGTGTCTCCAAAATGTCTAAAACTTATGTTTCTGTATAGTCTTCAGGCTGGTGTTCTGAAATTTGCGTCTCTTCGTTTCTTAAATGATTTTCCTTTTCGCTCGACGTTTTATGGAAAGTCACTAAGTTCGAAAACTCCTGGTTGATTGATCCATTTCGAATATATTGAGAACTAAGCCTAATGGTTTTAAAACTTACGTCTTCGACATCTACGAATGAATTTAACGATTCTGCATCACAATAATCTTGAACTGACCTTCTTGGCTCGAATCTTCTTCATTTAGAAGATAATTTTGGAAATATTCACTTGATGTACTCACTGTTAAAACATTTATTTTAATTTTATTTTTTCTCTGACTCGTTCTGTTGTGAGCTATGCGGCAATGAATATTCGCCATCATAATCATCTTCTTGTCGATCTGATACAATTATTTCATCTCGGCAATCGAATTGTTGTTCCCTGAGGAATCTGAAAATCCTTGATTCTTCTCATTAACTCGAAGCTATCCAAAGTTTGCAGCTGCCTATTGTGAAAATTATTACAAGCTCTAATCAATGCATAATTATTTCTGGAACCATGATTGTTCCTCAAGATCATCTGGCTCGAAATCATCAGCATTTGGCTGATCCCGTTCATAATTGGATGAATCTTCTTGTGATGAAGAATAACGCTTCCGAGTTTGTCTCTCCTTGCTGATTTGAACTTCTCCCTCAATCTCTTTATCTTCATAAGAATCTTGATTAATAAATTCTTCTTCACTAAAGGAAGAACTTTCAAACTTTCTTGTCTCCGTCTCTGTAACAAATTGTTCTTGCCCAAAGTCGGGTGGAATAAAATTTTCATAAGAATTTTTTCGATTATATTGTTGAATTGACATGCGATCTATCTGAACATTCTCTTCGCTAGTCTCCTCCTCTTCGGAATCGTTGCGAGAATTGTTTGAAACGTCTCTTAAGATGTCAACAATGTTCTAAGGTTTCATTTCGGCATGAGGTCTTAATTGCCTTGTATTATATACACCAATTAGATTTCCATTTAAATCGGCTATTAAATATGCATTTCTACGAATTAATCCAATTATCTGAAAAGGTCCTTCATATATTAAATGTATTTCCTTCGTGAGCTTACGCTTCGCGTCAGATCTGCGGTAATTTTACCGTACAAGATCTCCTTCTTGATATTCTTTAGTAATTTGATGCTTGTCTGCTTGTCTAGGCCTTTTATTGGTTGCATCCAAATTAGCTTCTGCTTCTTGAATTTTCTGTTGAATCCTTCTCGTATACTATCCTTGATCGAAGTATTTTGCTTAAATTTCGGATACATCCTATCTATCCTATCTATCCTATCTATTTAAATTTAATTCATTTGGAGTTAAGCCTGTGCTTGCATGCTCTGTAGAATTGAGTATAATTTAAAATCTCAACAAAATCGTGACCCATGTTTGTTTCGAACTTGCTAGGCTCTAATCGCCTTTTCGAGTTCTTTCATAACTCGGTTAACTGGATTCGCTTGTGATTTGTATGGAGAAATTTTTCTTGTTTCAAATCTCATTTGCGAATTGACAGCATTTATTTGTAATAAATTGTCTTTCGTTGTCCATAAGGATTTCTGTTGGTACTCCAACTTCGTGAAAATAGTATTTTTCTAAGTTCTCCCTGATGATTTCGAACCATTGGGTTTTTGATTCTTCATTCTTGAATAGAGTTTTGTAAACATAGAAAAAATATCAGTTAATACAAAACTTTATTTATAATCATCTCTAGTTTGAGGTAAAGGATTGAAAATATTTAGACTAATAGAATGATTTGGTACAGGTAATACAAAATATGGTATCATACTGTTGCTATATTGCTTAATAGCTGACAAATTTTGCATGAACGACGTCGTGCTAATCTATCTATATTATTAATTGAAAAATATTTATTAGCGAAACCTATTACTTTATCAATACCGAAATACATAAGGAACTTATTTATTTTATCTAATAGAATTCATGCATACTTATTACTGATATTTTGTCGGAATCGTCTAAACATTTAACTCTTATTATATCATTTCTTACATCTGCCTAGCTAGTTCCCCCACTTAACCAAATCTTAATGAAAAAATTAATAAGTAATTAAAATTAATAAGTAATGCGCTATTTATATTCGTAAACAAAAAGTTTTGCGCTCATTCCGTTTAGTTAAAAGAGTTAGTTTAGTTAAATTTTTGTGGAGGGCTGAGTAGGCAGTCAGTCAGTCCTCCTATCCGTTAAAAACAGTTTAAAAAATACACAAAATTTATGCGTTATTTATGCACTATTTTCAAGTATTTTCGATTTTTGCGCTGCAACCCTTAAGACACTTCTCTCTTGGAGCCAACAGCTATATTCACCCCTAAATTCATTGATTTAAAATTGCGAAATTAAATATTGTGCAAATTAATTCTCTGATTTATGTTCTATTATATCCACATCCAAATTTAATTTTTTAATTTGTGAATTTTAGTTTTCACTCAGGGTGGAAAAAACCCGGATTTTTTTAAAAACACTCAATCCACTGAGTTTTATAGGGATTTTATTGAGTTTTTTGGGATTTTTGGGGTTTTTTAAGGATTTTTAAAAATAAAATTGATTATTTGACATTTTTTTCATATAATATTTAGTTTACGTTGTATTTATCATTATTTATTTACATATTCAAATATAATTAATTATAAATAAATTATAAAAATATTATAGTGATAAATTTTTCAAATGTTAAAAAAACACTTCTATATAATGAAAACTCAACAAATTGTAGAAAATAAGAAATATCAATATTTTAATACTATCTATCTATCTACTATCTAATCTACAAAATAAAAATATTACAAAAATTGTGCAAATATTTAAAGTAGATGATTGTCAAGGTTGTGAATATAAGATATTGTACAAATTTTTCCAAAAATTTGAAAAATTTTGCCATTTGAAGATCATTTAAAAAAATCTATAAACAGAATTTTTTAATATTTTAAATAATGAAAAATAACTTCTAACCAACAATGATAAAGACAATTTTAATAATTTAATACGATGAGTACTTCAAAATAATGTAGACATTTTTTGTACATAGAAATTGAAATTGAGCTAAACTGAGAAATATCTGTATTATGTATTAACTTTTATTATGATGACTCTGCTTATATAGACGTTGTACAAATTCAGATCAAAGCTGAAGTTTTCTTTCAGTCATATTGTCTGAATTTTCAATATTCAGAATATTGTTTGAATTTTTAGCCGTAGTTATATTCTATCCGTAGTTATATTCATATTTCTCTGAATTTCTAACTATAGTTGTCTGAATATTTCTGATTTCGATACCTGAATATCAGAATTGTCTGAATCTCTAATCAGTTGCCTGAATATTTCTAATTTTCGTGTCTGAACATTTAAACACCTTTATCTGAATTTCTACTACTTCTAGCCGTTAAAAATTCAGATAAAAATATGGCAAGCTGTTTTATTTTTTAATAAAAGCATAAAAGAACTTTAGTCTAATATTAAATTCTTAAAAAATTCTTAAAAAATTATTCTTCTAAAAAATAATTTTCTTAAAAAAATTACGATTTTTGATAATGAATTAAAATTATATCATAACATAATATTTCCATGAATTAAAATTATATCAAGGCATAATAGAAATTCAGAATTTTTATTATGTCGCGATATAATTTTAATTTCTCGAATTATTATTATGTCACGATATATGTCCCAATGGCAAACTGCAGCAAAATTTTTTGTATTATTTTTTATTATGATGTAAACTGATCTGTAATGTTATCATAAAAATTTCTTCGTATCTATTTTTTTTTATTCTAAAGATATGTAAAGATATATTCTTATACGTTATTTTCCATTAATTGCCAATAATTACATTGCAGGCATGTTCATAATACTAGAAATATACGATAATATAACATAAGTGCATGAAGTGCAATTAAGTAAAATTCCGCAAAAATTGCAATTCACATTCATGAAAAAGAAATATGTTCTAAAAGGCATTGTTATATTCAAATTACCGACAAACACTAGAAACACGGAAAAGAATGTTAATAGACATTTTATGGCAGCGAGCTTCCAAAATAGTCAATGGATGGAATACGATGACTTAAGAAATCAAAAAACTTCCATCTAGCAAAACAAATGTACAAGTTGTTATATACATCATGTAAAGGACAGATAATACAAATTTATTTCATATTTTTATAAATATATTTCAAAAAAAATTCACAAATAGAACAAAATTATTATCTATCCTATTTATTATATTTACTGATTTAATGCATCTTTGACTTTTTTCTTCCACAAAATCCTTTTACATCCTCATCTCTTATTTCTTAATAAGATCGCAATTGCTTGGAATTCATAGCGCATAAATAAAAAATAGACTTCGATTGGTAAGCATGTATTTCCATAAATTTCATAATTTTTTATGAATTATAAATATTAATATTCGCTCTAAAAAAGAAAGGGTTGCAGTGCAAAAATCCAAAATGCTTAAAAATAGTAGCGCATAAATCAGAGAATTATTTTCTACAATCAGACTATTTAATTTTGCAATTTTAAATGACTTAGGGATGAATATGGCTAATCGCTCCAAGAAGGAAGTGCCTTGCAGCATAAAAATCGAAAATACTTGAAAGTAGCGCATAAATAGCACATAAATCCTGTGTATTTGATTTTTCAAATCGATTGTTTTTAATGGATGGGAGAGGTTGACTGATTGCCTACTCAGCCTCCCCACAAAAAATTTTTTTTAGCTAAACGGAATGAGCGCAAAATTTTTTGTTTGCGAATATGAATAGCGCATAATTTCATAATTTTTTCATTAAGATTTGGCTAAGTGGGGGGGGGGGACAGCTAGGCAGACATCCATTTCTTTTATAAACGTCTCTAAGTTTTTTAACGTAATAAGCGCTGTAACTGCGGATGTCGCGCTTGCGCTGCCTTAATTAAACTAATCCAGGAATTTGTTTCAAATCCTTGATTTGAGGCATAATAGAGATTGGATATTAATCATTGCAATTAGATGAGCATTAGAATCCATACTATTTTTATTATAAGATCTAGATAAAATATCCGCTTGTGTATTTTGCTTCCCCGGTAAGTGTTTTATATCAAGATCGAATTCGTTCAAAAATGTAAATCATCTAGCGATACATATATTATTATGTATGCATGTTTTTAGAAACTCTAATGCCTGGTGGTCTATATATACCTTTATGTGTCGATCTATCAATAATGTATGTCACTTTTTCAACACCCAAACTAGTGCTAACGCCTCTAATTCGGTTATCGAGTAATTGTATTCTGCGCCTTTTAAACTGCGACTTGCATAAGCAATCGTCCATTTGCGTTCAGCATTGTCTTTATATTGAAATAGGCTAGCCCTTATTCCATTTATGGAAGCATCGACATATATTCCAAATTTTAATCTTGACTGTATTAAATAGAGATCTATTAAATAGAGATCTCTAGAAAGGTTAGGATTCTTCAAATGCCCTTTTTATCTCCATAAAACGCGTTTTGCTCTACTTGAGTCCAAACATACTTAATATTTTTCTTTAATAATTTCTGTAACGGTTGTGTTAGTCTTGCGAGATTTTTAACAAATCTTTTGTCCAAATTAATCAAATGTAAGAAAGATTGCAATTGCTTCTTATTTTTTGATTGTGCGCAATTCTTTATAGCTAATCTAGTCTCAATATTAATTTCTGCTTTGACTTCGTTAAAAGTATGCCTTAAAAAGCTTATCTCATTTTTCATTTACATTTATTTTTGTTTAATTTAAAATATCTATTTAATTTTTTAAAGATAATCTCTATGTTGTAGATGCTCTTCAAAAGTATCATATATTATTAAGACATTATCAAGTAAGAATCAAAGTAATTAGGAAATCTTATTATTCCCCAAGCTAATTTCATGCTTGTAAATGACGCACCCGCTGTCTTAAGAAAAAAAAAAAACCAAACGGTAATTTATTGAAAACGTAGCTCTATCCATTAAACACAAAATCGTATATTGTCGCAACTCTTTGTCTAGTGATATTTGCCAAAAAGCATTTGAAACATTAAGAGTGGTGAAATACTTTTTATTATCGATTCTTCTGAATATGGTATATTCTCTAGCGTAGGCGGTTGGGCATGATCATTCGCTGTTCGCTTACTAAGCTCTCTAGTTCCCATCTAAACAAATTCTAATTTTTCTATTCTCGACAACTAATGGATTTATATATTGTCGCTTGCTTACTAATTATGCCTTCAACTTCTAGCTCATTTAAAGATATCATTTGATGCTTCATACAAATGTTTCTCCGATATTGGATATGTTTTATGTTTATAAGGAGAATTTGAAGTGATCTCAATATTATGCTGCTAATGTAACACAGCCATATTGATCATTGAAAAGCTGTTCATTCTCATAAATTAATCTGTTTAATCGTTCTTCTGCTTCTTCTACAGAAATTGTTGCTATTACTCTGTATCATTAATTTCAAATTGATAAGTAAATTCTGCATCTCTGCAAATTAAGTTACATTTTATATTTAACAAGACAATCTATTCCCAAAATAATATTATATATAAGCTTTTCTAAATGAATCTCTATGAAAAATTCTTGCGTATATTTTTTATCTTGAAAATAGAAAGTTTGATCTTATTATTGATCAACGATCCCTTTTCTCTGAAAGCTCCTCTTAACATAAACTTTCGAATTGATATTATCTTCATATTCTCATTAATGCTAATTAATCTATCATAAAGTGCTTTAGTTATTTCGGAAAGTTGCGCCCCTGTATCGACTAACCATTTCGAATTGTGAAAATCGAAAATTAATGATAGGTATTTCTACGCACTTATATCTTTTACCTTGCTCTGCGATTATCTCTTCGTCAATGTCACGCATTATTTCTCTTGTGCGGATTATATTTATACCTTTAATTTTGTCAATTGTATAAATAGGTATACTTCCATTATAACGCTCTCCTGAATCAATATTATCTTTATACAATCTAAAATCTTTGTACAATCTAATATTTCTCTCATAAATAGAATTATCATTTTTATCATCATCATCAATAGATAAACTCTTATCATATTAAATCTGTTCCTCTTTACTCTTTATTTCAATGTCTAAACCTATATTTCAGTTTCTACTACGCTTATTATTCACGTTCCTAAAAGTGACCTTACTCGAATCTGGGTTAGATTGAGATTTAGGCGTCTTTTTAAACTTCTGGTTACGGTGTTTCGTAGCATTTAATTTATCTGTTTGATTCGCATTATAAAGAATCTCCTTTTCCTTTGAACTTATATTTTTATAAAACTTTTATTTACTTTACTTTTTGTTTTATTTGTTAAATCCATCTTTTTGGAATCTTTATTTTGTTGACCACAAAGTTTCTTCTCTATTAATGAGAATTAAATTGTTTATCTTTCTTATTGAAAGTATATTCAGCGTTCCAATTTTTACATACTTATTTCGCGGAAAGTTGTCCGTCTGAACGATTGTTCTCGGATTGGTAATCGTGTGAATTTAAAATTCCGGAATGCTCTATAATTTCATTATTTTTAAGTTTTCTTATCTGAACTAAACTGACATCTTTAAGATTCGCAAATTTATTCCTTTTAGGATTGACTTTCACATTATTCTGATTTTCATTTAAATTTTCTTTGTAATTATTATAATTATAATTATTAGGCTTCTTGCACATCTGCTTAGCATTACTATTGTTTATTAAATTTATTAAAATTTTTATTATGATTAAACTGCTTGTAATCATAATTTTTAGTTTTATACGAGTTACTATTAGCTAAATTGCATGTTTGTTGAGGATTTGTTTTGCTCCCGTATGAGCGAATTTATTTTTGTTGCTGAACTTCGCGAAAATTTATTCTCTTGTTTATTCTATTGTATTTAATAATTGAATCCTTTAAATTTGATATTGTTGCTGATCTAATTTTCCTTGCAACTTCTATACTGAAATGTCGTTTTAAAGCATTAATGATTTTATTATCTGACATTAGCAATGTTAGCAATTTAGCTTGTCTAGTCAAATTTAATTTATTCTTAGATATAGACATTTTTTAATCGAATCTCTATTTTTTGTCATATAGACTTTTCTTTTATATTAAGGCTGTTCATTATCATCCCAACATTCCTCTAAGAATGATATTTTAAGATCTTCATAATCAACGAAATTTTGTAATTCGTACCTTCATTTCTGTGCTGAATCTTTCAAACACATAGCAAAATAATATAATCTATCTTTTACTTGTACATTTTCGTAGTTTGCTAATCTTTCAAATTTTTCTATAAATCTAACGGGATTTTGGGAATCATTCTTGCCTGTATAATTAACAAATGAATTTTGTAATCCTCCTCTTGGCAAGCTTATAGCTACCGTATTAGACTTGTTATTCGCTACTACACTTCCAAAAATTGATAGGTATTAATTGATTATTTTTATATTAACAATTAGTTATTATCGTTAACGAGAGATTGAAGCGATCGCATATCAATTGACTCAACTGTGCCTTTTGACTAGCATCTGAAGAATTTATTAGAAAAAAACTTGTGAGCTTTGATTTTTATTTCGCGATCTACTTTCCTCTTCTAATTTATCTAACCGTGACATTATTTTAGTCATCATTTCCAACATTTTAACTTTTACATTATTAATATCATTACTTGTATTATGTATGATTACATTCCGTTTATTTGAACCTCTGTTATCAATATTCTCATTATTGACTCTATTTACTTTAGGTATTGTACCCGTTTTTCTAGCAATGTTATCTTTATCTTTATGCATATTAGCATGCGTATTATTATCATCAATATCAACATTCATCATGTCTTTATCATTAAGAATTTGAAAAATCTTATTCGCTTTTCTTATTTATTAATATTTATTTTCTTATTAATATTTTCTTTTCGATTTTTGTGTCATGTTCTTACCTGAACGTACGTATTGGCGAATACTGCATCTGCTGCTCTGCTTCTGCTGACTTGAACGCTGTTAAATCTATATTAGATTTGTGTTTAGTAGGTGTACGTATTGTAGTCATTTTTGCTTTTTGAATTATCAAATGTATATAAAACCTCTATTCTAAAAATTAACAATTAAATGCAAAATTATCTTTTATTTGTTAACGTAGACATAAAAGTTACTTAATTTTACTGTTTTTCTGCGTATTATGAACTTGGTTTTACATATGCTACTTTATATGACTTAAAATTTCTCAAATTTGTTTTCTAACTAAAATAAAAAAAAATTTGCGTCTGTTGCGGCCGTAGCCAATTTTAATTTTACTGAGCACTTTTCACTCACTCGATTCACTACGTGCACTCACTGAATTTACAGTTACTTTGACCTTACCGATTCCTTCCACAATCAGCGATCACACTACGAACTTCTTGAACGATTTTAATTAGTGCTTTCTTATTAACACTTCGCCAAAGCTATGCGTAATACTGTCAAATTTGCAGATTTTTAATTAGAATTGAAGAAATAATAATTAAATTTGATAATAATTTATTTGGTAATCGCAATTTATAAAAGAAAATCTCATTCGACTCATTTTGACTGTAGCCGGATATTTAATCTAATCATTACCTGGTTAGTGTAATTATGTAATTATATGATCGCTACCTTGTTTCTTCATCCAATAAGGAAAAATTGTATCTATAGTACAGGATCAATGAAAATATCCTTCGTATTGAATATAATTATGATTCGTGTACTTAAGGTCATCGAATTTTTGTAATGAAACGTTCCCTCGACGTACGATTTAGGGGAAGAAATTTCAGGAAGTGTCTCTTGCAAATAACGACGAGACGTGTGCAAATAACGACGTGACTATTTACAAGTTTATTAACATGTGTACACATACACAAACATGACTCACGAGAATAACAATCATTTCGATCGAAAAATTGTAATTAGTTGTAATTAGAACAGCCTCGTTTATTCAAGCACATTTGCGTGACTCTCATATAAATCACAATCGCGTAAGAACGCTCCTATACTTCGCCAAACACAGTTTGACTTATTGTCGCGACACGAGGTAATGGTGTTGCGAATGATGCAATCTTGTGCAATCTCGCATTTGTCGAAAATATATAGCAGTAAAATATATAGTGGCGAAATAGACAATCAATGTGACTATTGGGAGTACAAATAAGTTTCCGCCATTTGCAAAAGACGACGCCACTAATAAACTATAGTTAAAATTGTTTGATGTAAAACAACATATCGTAAGATTGTACATCCAGCAATACCATAACCTTGAAATATTAGCGATTTTGCATCAGCATCATATATTTTTTTTTTGTACGAAAATGTCGAGTTTTGAGCCGAATAAGCGTCATTTGCGGGAACTTTTGATTTACTTCTTCAATTTGAAGAAATCTGCAGCTGAGGCTCATAGATTGCTTGTAGAAGCATATGGTAATGCTGCCTTAAGTGAAAGAAGTTGTCATGAGTGGTTTCAAAAGTTTAAGAACGGTAAATTTGTCGTCGAAGAATGTAGCGGAAGACCGAAAGTGTACGAAGACGCGGAATTGGAAGCATTATTGGATGAAGAATTCGTGCCAAACGCAAAAAGAACTTGCACTTACATTAGAAGTGACTCAACAAACAATTTCATATCGTTTGAAATCATTGGGAATGATTCAAAAGCAAGGGAATTGGGTTTCATATGAACTGAAGTCGAGAAACATCGATTTTTCATGTGTGAAATGCTGCTTGCCAGGCATAAACGAAAGGGTTTTTTGTATCGTATAGTCACTGGTAATGAAAAATGGATGCACTACAATAACTCAAAGAAGAAGAAATTATGGGGATCACCTGGCCATGCTTCAACATCGACAGCCAAGCCGAATATTCATGGAAAAAAACTCATGTTGTGTATTTGGTGGGATCAGCTTGGTGTCGTGTATTAGTGCTCAAATGAGTTGCTCAAACCGAACGAGACCATTATTGGGGCTCTCTACCGAACACAATTGATGAGATTGAGCCGAGCACTCAAAGAAAAATGCGCTCCACTACTACTCCAGACATGACAAAATTATTCTCCTGTATGATAATGCTCGACACATGTTGCGGCGCCGGTCAAAACCTACTTAGAACTCAAATGGGAAGTTCTACCCCACCCGCCGTATTCTCCAGACATTGCTCCTTCCGACTATCACTTATTCCGATCGATGACGCATGGCCTGTCTGAGCAGCACTTCATATGAATATACCAAAAATTGTATCGATGATTGGATAGCCTCAAAAGATGAAGCGTTCTTCCGACGCGGTATCCACATGCTACCAGAAAGATGGGAAAAAGTAGTGGCTAGCGATGGCCATTACTTTGAAT